>Ga0207669_10000010_pt1 | contig 150070 bp, 145 predicted proteins | sample KBSM33metaG_FD_184329 | JGI IMG/M metagenome (GOLD analysis project Ga0207669, IMG submission 184329) | Miscanthus rhizosphere microbial communities from Kellogg Biological Station, Michigan, USA - KBS M3-3 metaG (SPAdes) (version 2) | ecosystem: Host-associated > Plants > Roots > Rhizosphere...
TGTCGTTTGTGTCTTCACCTTCCGGGTGTCCTCCTGGCTCGGGGAATGGGCTTTCGCAAACCGCATTCTCAAGAGCCAAGAGGACGCTCCCGGATGGCTTCCTCGGGTGCCTATCGGTGGATCAGGGTTAGTGGAATCATTTGGGCTGTTCCACTACCCAGGCCCTCAAGCGAGGATATCCGCAGTGAACTGGCGAATACCGCATACTCCTGACCAATATGCTGAATAGCCGCAGTATGAGACGTTTGAAAACGCGCACATCTTAGGCCGGTATATAGCTCATCAGTAATTCGTGGGTCTGCGTCGTAAGTTAGGAGCCAGCTCGAAGATCTTCGTAGCAGTGAGGCAAGTCTTTGATGGTCATTCCATGTAAGAGTGTCTAAATAGAGATCCTCCCCTTGGGCGAGATATGGAGGATCTGCATATACAAAGGTGTCCTTGTTGCCTAGATGCGTTTCGACAAGATCAATACCATCCTGCTCACACACCGTCACTCGACTTGCATATCGTGACAATCTTTGTATTCGCTGACTTAGCGACTGCTTGTCGAAGCGAGCATCAATTTTCCACCGCCCACGCTGATCTAGTCCGCCAATTGGTCGTGCGTCCAAGATACCTGACCGATTAGTTCGGTTTAAAAAGAAGGTCGCAAATCCACGGTCAAAATCGTTGGCTCTAGGCGATTCATAAATATCGCGCTGTCGGTGCCATTCATCAATCGAAAGCTGGCAGGTTTTGATTGCGCCTATAAGCTCAGCGGATTGGGAAAAAACCGCGCGCCAGAATGCGGCAATACCGGGATTGAGATCATTGAGCACGATTTCATCAACGTACTCGTCAATGAGCAGCTTGAGTCCGACCCCTGCGCCTCCTGCAAACGGCTCGACATATCGAAATGGTCGAGGGGCTTGGCTACTTAGTAGATCGGCGACGAAGTTCGCCAGACGACCCTTGCCCCCGGGATAACGCAATGGGCTCAAGTATCGAACCGGAACCCTAGACACAGTCGTTCAATTCTTGGAGAAATGGCTCGATATTGGCGGCGATGCTTCTAACGGTCATTCCGTCGGCATGAAAATACTTGTTATGAACGAAGCCATGAAGCGTCGCAACCGCGTAAAGGCTCGTACCGTCTTGTAAGCCACTTCTAATCGCCTTAAACTCTTCTCGTTTCCCTTTGGGGTCAAGTTGTTCAAGGCAGGTGCGAATTCGATGGCGGAGCTTTTCTTTCCGGGTTAACTGCTTCGCCTCGATGAACTCGTCTACCGATAACTCCAGAATCGATCGGACGAGGATGGCTGCGGCGTGAGGAACCTTCTCCGCCTTGAGGCTTCGGAACTCAGTCAAAAGAGATTGAGTCTTGGAACCTAGCTGATCTAGCGTGAGTTCTTGAAATGGAATAGCTGGTTTTGGTTTCGGCTTCGGCTTAGGTTTCGGTTTGGGTTTCCGAGGCGGTTTATCGGTAAGTGACTTAGCGTCGGCGGTACGCTGATTCTTCGGAGGTTCTGGAGCCGTGTTGAGGTAGTCCTTCCTCTGGGACTTCGACTTCAATTGACTCACAGACACGTCCGCCGCCAAGTCCCCAAGCACGTACTCAAAAAAGTCCTGCAAGGCTGCAGCCGGGAAATGAAAGGCTATGTCACCTTCCTCTTCCACTAGCCCAGATTTTTCCCTGAAATTCGGATCGGAGACGAGCCGACCAAGGGTGGTTAGTCGTTTTCTAGCGACACGCTCAGAAAGATCCTGTATGACCTCATTTTTGGGATACCCGGCGGTTACGGCTTCAAGGAAACTGATTGCTCTCGCTGCCTGAGAGCCAGGCTTGTGGGAGAATCGATTTGCAGCAAACGCATTCCAGGGCACGACACCGGCGCCTTCTGACTCGCCGGTATGTCGAAGCTCCATCCAGTGTTCGGCATCCGAACGGGATGGGGCAATAGCACAGTCCGCTTCAACGGGGGCTGAGCCTTTCGCTGCCAGCCGCTTGATCGGTTGCTCAATAACAGTCCCGTGGGCCAGCGTTGGGTTGTCGAGCATTTTCGCTGCTGCCAGCCGGCGATTTCCCTCGACAACGACGAAATTACGACCTTTGGCGACGACCAGCAGCCGGTCGATTGGGCTTAGGCCGTATTCGAGGATGTCGCTTGCAAGGACGATCAGCTTTTGCCGCTGACTCTCGATCAGCGCGACGACGGCATCTCTTTGAGATGCCGCTGGCTCGTGCCTCGGATTTTCGGTGTCGAGGAGTAGCTGGCCAATAGGAATTGATTTCTTTTGGTACGCCACGGGGCGTGAGTATCTACATTCAGCCGGATGCGCGTCAACTGATCTGGGTGGGAATGAGCCCTAGCGTTGGCTCGAGGACGCCGCGGCTCCTATCTTTCCTCCAGCTTGTCAGCGAGCTTGCCTAGCTCGCCCATCGAGGAACCGAGGGCAGCGGTGATCTTCTTGAGGGTGTCCCAGGTTGGGTTGGCTTGGCCGCGCTCGATCAGGGAGAGGGTGGCGGTCGTGATGCCGGCGGCTTGGGCCACGGCTTCCTGGGTCATGGTGCGCTTCTCTCGGAACTGGCGGACTGCCTCGCCGAGGGCAGGTTGAGGTCGCTCTGAGCGGCGCATCGGATGCACGTTCTCAGAAGGGCCAGCGCCAAAGCGCGCTGCGTACATCGTTCTACAAACATGTACGCAGGCTTTGCTACGCTCTGCGGACATAAGTGGGGCCGCGTGCGCTAACACCGGCCCCGTGGCGACCGGCTCAGTTCCCCGAGGCCGATCGCAGCGGGAACGGTAGCTGGCTGCCGGCTCCAAGAAAGCGGCGACCCGCCGTGCGTGAACGTGACGGGCCGCCTGACCACAAGGAGAGTGACCTCCCCATGGCTGATGCCAACCCTACGGATTGCGCCGAGCGCGATCTCCCCAGACGCTGTGCCGAGGACGCGAAGGTCGAGCGCGTCGTCCTTGCCTTCCTGCTCGAAGAGCATCCATCGCAGCTGCCGATCCCTGAGCTTTCGCTGGCGCTGAATGCCGATCCCGGCTTCGATAGCGACGATGCTGTCGAGCGGGCCGTCCGCGAACTCGTCGGCGCTGGGCTGCTCTATTGCTGCGGTGGGTTCGTCCTGCCGACTCGTGCGACGCTCTACTTTGCGCGGCTGGAGACGGACTGATGGAGGCCGGGATGACGGTCGCCAGGCAGTTCGGCGAGAACCTCCGCGCGGTGCGTCGCCAGGCCGGACTCAGCCAGGAAGAGGTCGGCTTTCGCGCCTCCCTCCATCGAACTGAGGTCGGGCTGTTGGAGCGGGGCGCTCGCGTGTCGCGAATCGACACGCTGGTCAAGCTCACCTCGGCGCTCGGCGTCCGGATCGACTGCGAGCTGCTGGAGGGCATTGCCTGGAACCCCGGAAGCAGAAGGCCCGCGGCGGGAGCGTTCAGGCTTTCGCCGCCGTCGAGCTGATGCCGAGGAAACGACAACCCACCCAACTACTACCCAATCTCAATCAGCCAGTCAGCAAATCCAACGGCAGAGACCCAAAGGCAACAACCAGAGACTGGGGGAGACGTTCAGAGGCGACTCCTCCAAGCTCCCCAGCGCCACCACCCCACTGCACGACACACTGGGAACCCCCCGGTTCGTGCCTGGAGCGGGCTCTTTCGCCGGGCGGCGCGGCGGCCGATTTTGGCACGGCTTTTGCCGTGCGGCGGCCGCCTTTATGGCCGCCCGGCGGTCTCGCCAGATCGGTCGATTTCGGGTTGGACCCGATGCATTTGGCGCTCTTTCCCGACAGGTGGGGTGCAGAGGAAATGCACGACGAGGATCACATCGAGATCGAGCGGCTGCTGTCGCCGGAGGACGTTGCCCGCGTTTGCGGCCTGTCGCGGCGCGCGGTCTATCGAGCGATTGCGCGGGGCGAGTTGCGGGCGGCGCGGCTCTGCCACCGGCTCCGCATCCATCCGGTGGAGCTGGAGCGTTGGATCGCGGGCGAGACGCGCGGGGCGAGTCCGCCACCGCCTCGGCGAGTGCGGCGGCGCGTTGACGGGGCGGAGGGCGGCTTGCGCGTCCTGCTCATGAAGGCGCGGAAGGCTAGGCGGGGCCGGTGAGCGTTGAACGAGTCGAGCGGAAAGGTGGCGCTGTATGGCGTGTCCGCTGGCGCGATGAGCAGGGGCGGGCGCGCTCGAAAGTCGTTGGGCGGAAGCGGGACGCCGACGCCTTTGATGCCGAGGTCGTCAGGCGGAAGCGAACCGGCGACCTGGACCTGCTTAGCGGGGGCCGACAGACGCTCGCCGACTTCGCGCAGGAGTGGTGGAAGCTCTACGCCGCGCCGAATCTCGCCGCTCGCACTCTCCGCAGCTACGCCGGCCTCTGGGATCGGCATGTGCTGCCGCGACTTGGCTCGATGCGCCTCAATGCGATCACGCCGGAGGTGATCGAGCGCTTCCGGGCGGAACTGGAAGCCGATGGGGTGGGGCAGCCGACGATCTATCGGGGCGCTCGCGCTTCTCCAGGGCATCCTGCGGCGAGCGGTTGAGTGGCGGCGGATCGGGCACAACCCGGTCAAAGCGGTGCAGAAGCCGAAGGTCCGCAGGCAGCGGGAGGTTCGGCCGCTGTCGCCGCTCACGGTTGAGCAGCTGCGCGCTGTCGTTGCCAGAAGGCGCAAGCACGGCGGTCGGGACGCTGCGCTGATCGGGGCTCGCCTACGCGGGTCTACGGCCTCAGGAGGCGCTTGCGCCGCGTTGGGGCGATGTACGCGAGCGGGCGCTGCTGGTCGAGAGGGCGGCTGACGGCCAGGGTGGCGTCAAGTCGACCAAGACGGGACAGTCGCGCACGGTGCGGCTGCTCACGCCGCTCGCTGACGACCTGGCGGATTGGCGGCGCTCACTCGATTATCCCGACGACGACGCGCTGCTGTTCCCGAACGGCTCGGGCGGCATCTGGAACGACCCGGCCTGGCAGACCTGGCACCGGGACGCGTGGGTGCCCGCCTGCCGCGCTGTCGGCTTGGAGGGAGCCCGCCCGTACGACTTGCGCCATAGCTTCGTCTCGCTGCTGATCCATGAACGTGGTCGAGGTGGCGCGTCAGGCCGGACACTCGCCGACGATGACGCTCGACGTCTACTCGCACGTCTTCGATGAGTTCGACATCGCCGAGCGTGTGTCTGCCGAGGATCAGATCGCCCAGGCACGGCGCGATGCCTCCGGATTGTGTCCGCCTGACTCAGACGAGGCCGCAGAATCGCAGAAATCCCTGGAAATCCTCACAACCCCATCAATTTGCCGAGGATCTCCTTCATGATCTCGTCGGTGCCGCCGCCGATCGGGCCGAGGCGGGCGTCGCGGACGGCTCGCTCGATGCCGTACTCGCGCATGTAGCCGTAGCCGCCGTGGATCTGGAGGGACTCGTCGGCGATCTCCAGGACTCCGCGCTGGGTGATGAGCTTCGCCATCGTCACCTCCTTAATGCAGTCCTGGCCTTCGTGGAAGAGGCGCAGGGCGTTGTAGGTGATCGCTTTCGCGGCTTCGGCCTGGGTCGCCATCTCGGCAACCTTGTGGCGGATCGACTGGAAGTTGCCGATCGGCCGGCCGAAGGCCTGGCGCTCCTTGGCATAGGTCACCGTGGTCTCGATCAGGCGCTGCATCGCCCCGACCGCGCCGATCGCCATCAGCAGCCGCTCCCAGGCGAAGTTGGCCATGATCAGCTTGAAGCCCTCGTTTTCCTCGCCAAGGAGGTTCTCCGCCGGCACCTCGACGTCGGTGAACGAGAGCTCACCGGTGTCGGAGGAGTGCCAGCCCATCTTCTCCAACTTCTGCGCCACCTCGTAGCCGGGCATCTCGCGCTCCAGGACGAGGAAGGAGATGCCGCCGTGACCGCCCTCCTCGGTCGTCTTGCAGGCGCAGACGAGGAAGTCGGCGCGGACGCCGTTGGTGATGAAGGTCTTGGCGCCGTTGACCACGTAGCCGCCGTCGACCTTCTGCGCGAAGGTCGAGATGCCGGCCACGTCGGAGCCGGCGCCCGGCTCGGTGATCCCCAGCGCGCCGACCTTCTCGCCGGCGATCCCCGGCACCAGCCAGCGCTGCTTCTGCTCCTCGCTGCCGAAGTTGAAGATCGGCGGCATCGCGATCGAGGTGTGGGCGTTGAGCCCGGCCGCGACTCCGCCAGAGCCGCCCGAACGGGCAAGCTCCTCGACCCAGATCGCGTCGTGCAGGTGGGTGCCCCCCTGGCCGCCGTACTCCTCGGGGAACTTCAGCCCGAGGAAACCGAGCTCGGCGCAGCGCCCGTACAGCTCGCGGGGGAACTCGCGGGCGGCCTCCCACTCGTCGACGTTGGGCGCGATCTCCGTGGAGACGAAGCGCCGCACCGTCTCGCGCAGCTCCTCGTGCTCCTGGCCGAAGGGCGGGAGGGTGGCCCGGACCCCCTTGTCCTTGATGACCGTCACGCCTGCCGCCCGCCGCCGCCGGCCGGGGCCTTCCAGTCCGCGAGCATCGTGTAGCCGCGGTCGGCGTGGTCGAATCCGAGCAGGTCGCCCTGCGGGTTCTTCTTGCCGCCGTGGTGGTAGGCGCGTACCTCGGCGATCTTGCCGTCGCGCATCTGGAACCACTCCGTGCCGCGGTCGAGCCGACGCTCCCCGCTCTCGGGATGGCGCCAGGTCATCGTCCACTCGATCACCACCTGGTCCCCCTGCTCGATCGCGTTCTCGACGTACCACTGGCCGTCGATGCTCTCCACCGCAAGCGCGGCGTAGCTGCCGATCGCCTCCGCCCCCTCGTGCGGTCCCAGCCGCGTGTAGTAGTGGACCGCGTCGTCGGTGAAGTGTGCGGCGACCGAACCGGCGTCGCCGCTGTTGAGCGCCTCGTAATAGGAGCGGATGTGGTCGACGTGCGCCACGGCAGCCTCGCCGCCTGGCTCAGATGCCGTAGCTGCGCCCGATGACCTCGAGCATGATCTCGTCGGTGCCGGCCCCGATTCGGTTGAGTCGGACGTCGCGGTAGGCACGCTCGATCTCGTACTCCTTCATGTAGCCGTAGCCGCCGTGGATCTGGATGCACTCGTCGGCGACCTCGCAGGCGATGCGGGAGGTGTAGAGCTTCGCCTCGGAGATCTCGCGGACCGGGTACTCGCCGTTGGCGTAGCGCCAGGCGGTCGCGTAGGTGAACTGTCGCGCCGCCTCGATCTTGGTCGCCATCTCGGCGAACTTGTGACGGATCACCTGGAAGTTGCCGATCGAGCGGCCGAAAGCCTTGCGCTCCTTTGCGTACTCCAGGGTGCGGTCGAACATCCGCTGCGCCCCGGCCACCGCGCCGGCGCAGGCGACCATCCGCTCGCTCTGCAGCTCCCAGCCGATGTGGTAGAAGCCCTTGCCTTCTTCACCCAGCAGGTTCCCGACCGGCACTCGCACGTCCTCGAAGCTGAGTTCAGCCGTGTCGGAGGAGTGCATCCCCATCTTCTCCAGCTTGCGCGAGACGCTGAAGCCGGGGACCGTCTCGCCGTTCTCGTCGCGCAGGTCGACGACCAGCAGGCTGATCCCGTCATGGGTCTTCTCGGGGTCGGTCTTGACGACGAGGACGATGAAGTCGGCGCGGGCGCCGTTGGTGATGAACGTCTTCGAGCCGTTGATAACGAATTCGTCGCCGTCGCGGATCGCCTTGGTGCGGATCCCGGCGACGTCGGAGCCCGCCTCGGGCTCGGTGATGCCGAGGCAGCCGATCCGCTCGCCGCGGATTGCCGGTGGCAGGTAGCGCTGCTTCAACTCCTCGCTGCCGAGCAGCTCGATCGGCGGCAGCACCATGTCGGTGTGGACGACAAAGCCCATGTTGAGACCGCCCGAGCCCGAGTAGCTCATGCACTCGGCGCGGACCAGCGAGTAGTAGTAGTCGCCGCCCTGGCCGCCGTACTCCTCGGGGAAGCAGAGGCCGAGGAAGCCCAGCTCGCCGGCCCGCTTCAGCACCTCGCTGGGCCAGGTGTCCTCCTCCCACTCGTTGCGATGCGGCCATAGCTCCTTCTGCACCCAGGCCTGCATCGACTCGCGCAGGTCTTCATGCTCCTGCGTGAAGATCATGTGCTTGCGCTCGGCGCCGTGGTCGGGCTTGATGACTTTGGAGCCGTTGGTCGTCGCGGTCGCCACTGGTTTCTCTCCTCGTTTGCGGGTTCGCTGGGGGCGGAGCGGCCGCCCCGAAGTCCGAGTGGACAGTAGCACTTCCCACTTCCAGTGACGGCCAGCTTCGGCTATGGTCCCGCCGGGATGGACTACGAGGTCGTCAAGTACGAGGTCGCCGAAGGTGTCGCCACGGTGACCCTGAACAACCCGGAGAAGCGCAACATGCTCTCCGGCCAGATGCTGGCCGAGCTGGTCGACGCGATGAAGACCGCGCGCAACGCCGAGGAGGTGCGGGCGGTCGTGCTCACCGGTGCGGGGGACAAGGCCTTCTGCGCAGGCGCCGACCTCGGCGGCTTCGCCGCCGAGGTGCCGCTGGTCGCCAAACACTTCGCCTCTGACCTCTTTCTCGAGTTCTTCCGGCTGATGCCGCGGCTCGGCAAGCCCTCGCTCTGCGCCGCCAACGGCCACGTGCTCGCCGGCGGGATGGGCCTCGCCCTCTCCTGCGACCTGGTGATCGCGAAAGAGGGGGCGACCTTTGGCACGCCCGAGATCAACGTCGGCGCCTTCCCCTACATGATCATGGCGATCATCTACCGCAACGTCCCGCGTAAGAAGGTCAACGAGATGATGCTCTTGGGCGAGCGGCTGAGCGCTGAGCAGGCGGTGGAGTACGGGCTGGCCAACAAAGTCGTCCCGGCCGAGGAGTTCGATGCCGCCGTCGCCGATTGGGCCGGCAAGCTCGCCTCGAAGAGCCCGGTGCTGATGCGGCTCGGCCACGACGCGATGTACCGGCAGGGGGACATGGCGGTCGACGACGCGCTCGACTACCTGCGCTCGCAGCTCTCGCTCACCTTCTCGACCGAGGACATCGTCGAGGGTGTCAGCGCCTTTTTCGAGAAACGCGAGCCGCAATGGAAGGGGCGGTAGGGATGGCGAGCACGGAGGAGAGGCCGGCGGGCCAGGAGCAGGAGAGGAACCTCCTTCCCGGTACCGCGCCGCTCGGCGACCTGACCGGGCAGCTGCACGAGCGCCGCGCGAAGGCGAAGCTCGGTGGCGGCGAGGAGAAGATCGCCAAGCAGCACGAGCGCGGCAAGCTGACCGCGCGCGAGCGGATCGACCTGCTGGTCGACGCGGGCACCTTCGTCGAGATGGGGATCCACGGCCGCCCGCACTTCGCCCAGCGGGCGATGGAGGGCAAGGAGGCACCGGCCGACGGCGTGATCACCGGCTGGGGCGACGTCGACGGCCGCCCGACCTGCATCGCCGCCTACGACTTCACGGTGATGGCCGGCTCGATGGGGATGACCGGCGAGCTCAAGGTGACCCGCCTGCGCGAGATGGCGCTCTCCAAGCGGATGCCCTTCATCTGGTTGCTCGACTCGGCCGGCGCCCGCATCCAGGAGGCGGCGGGCTCGCTCTTCGCCGGCTCCGGGCACCTCTTCCGCGAGGAGGTCGAAATGTCGGGCGTGATCCCGATGGTCGCGGCGATGATGGGCCCCTGCGCCGCCGGCACCGCCTACATCCCGGCGCTCTCGGACTTCGTGCCGATGGTCTCCGGCCAGGGGGCGATGGCGCTCGCCGGCCCGCACCTGACCAAGGCCGTCACCGGCGAGGACATCTCGATGGAGGAGCTGGGCGGAGCCAAGGTCCACTGCCGCAAATCGGGGGTGGGGGACCTCGAGGTAAAGGACGACCCCGAGTGCATCGAAAAGGTCAAGCAGTACCTTTCCTACTTCCCGCCCAACTGCGAGCAAAAGCCGCCGCTGGTGGAGACCGCCGACCCCGACGATCGCACCTCGGAGAAGCTGCTGGAGATCGTCCCCGAGTCTTCGCGCCAGCCCTACGACATGTACGAGGTGATCGGCGAGATCGTCGACGACGGCGAGTGGTTCGACATCAAGCCGAAGTTCGCGAAGACGCTGATCACCTGTTTTGCCCGCTTCGGCGGCCAGTCGGTTGGGATCGTCGCCAACCAGCCGAAGCAGCTGGCCGGGATCCTCGACAACGACTCGGCCGACAAGGCGGCGCGCTTCATCAACCTCTGCGACGCCTTCAACATCCCCCTCGTCTTCCTCCAGGACGTCCCCGGCTTCATGGTCGGGGCGAAAGTCGAGCACGCCGGGATCATCCGCCACGGGGCGAAGATGCTCTACGCGGTCAGCCGCGCCACGGTGCCGAAGGTGACGGTGATCGTCCGCAAGGCCTACGGCGCCGGCTACTACGTGATGTGCGGCAAGGCCTACGAGCCCGACCTGATCGTCGCCTGGCCCGGGGCGGAGATCTCGGTCATGGGCCCCGAGGGGGCGGTCAACATCATCGGCCGCTCGGCGATCGAGGCCTCCGAGGACCCCGAGGCCACCCGTGAGGCGATGCTGAACGCGGTGCGCGAGCAGATCGACCCCTACATCGCCGCCGGCAACGCGGTGATCGACGACATCATCGACCCGCGCGAGACCCGCCCGACGATCGTCAAGGCACTGCGCATGGCCCGCACCAAGCACGTCGAGAAGCCGGCCAAACGCCACGGGGTGATGCCGGTATGAGCTCGTTCGGGGACCCAGTCGTCATCAGCTGCTCGATCTCCGGCGTGATCGCCAACCGCGAGCAGTGCCCGGCTATCCCCTACACCCCGGAGGAGTACGCGGCGGAGGCGCGCCGCGCGGTCGACGAGGGCGCCTCGCAGATCCACATCCACGCCCGCAAACCCGACGGCACGCCCTCCTACGAGGTCGAGGACTTCCGCGCGATCACCGAGGCGATCCTGGCCGAGGTCGGCGACGTGATCGTCAACTACTCAACTGGGGCGATCGGCATCCCGATCTCCAAGCGACTCGAGTACCTGCGCGAGCTGCGCCCCGACGTCGCCGCCCTGAACATGAGCTCGATGAACTACGCCAAGTACAGCTCCCGGCGCAAGGACTTCGTCTTCAAGGCGGTCTTCGAGAACAGCTTCGACACGATCATCGAGTTCCTCACGGCGATGAAGGAGCTGGGGATCAAGCCCGAGCACGAGTGCTTCGACGCCGGCCACGTCGCCAACCTCGACCCCCTGATCGACATGGGCCTGCTCGACCGCATGCCGCTGCAGGTCTCGCTGGTTATGGGCGTCAACGGCGGCATCCGGCCGACGCCGCGCAACGTCGGCTTCATGGCCGACCAGATTCCGGCTGGCGCCGAGGGCGAGCACCAGTGGCAGGTGATCGGGATCTCGCGCGACCAGTGGAAGCTGCTCGGCGCGGCGCTGGTGCTGGGCGGCAACGTCCGCGCCGGGGTCGAGGACAACCTCTACCTGCCGAACGGCGAGATGGCGAAGTCGAACGGCGAGCTGATCGCCAAGGCGCGCCAGATGGCCGAGGACGTCGGCCGCCGCGTCGCCAGCGTCGCCGAGGCCCGCGAGCTGTTGGGGGTCCCGAAGCGTGAGCGATCTGCCGCTTAGCGACGTCCGGGTTCTCGACCTGACGCGGCTGCTGCCGGGCGGCTTCTGCTCGCTGCTACTGGCCGACCTCGGCGCAGACGTGCTGAAGGTCGAGGACACCGGCATGGGCGACTACATCCGCTGGGCGCCGCCCTACTACGGGGACGAGGGGCAGCAGGAGCTGGGCACCCGCTCCGCGCTCTACCTCTCGCTCAACCGCGGCAAGCGCTCGATCCGCCTCGACCTGAAGAGCGAGGCCGGGCGCGAGGCGCTGTTGCGGCTGGTCGAGCACCACGACGCAGTCCTCGATGGCTTCCGCCCCGGCGTCCTCGACCGCCTCGGCGTCGGTTACGAGCGGATGCGCGAAGCCAACCCGGCGCTCGTCTTCTGCGCGATCACCGGCTACGGCCAGGACGGCCCCTACGTCCAGCGCGCCGGCCACGACATGAACTATCTCGGCCTGGTCGGCCTGCTCGGGCTGACCGGCACCAAGGACGGGCCGCCGGTGCAGTCGGCGGGGCAGATCGCCGACCTCGGCGGCGGCGCCCTGATGGCCGCATTCGCGACCCTGGCTGCGCTGCACGAGGCGCGCCGCTCGGGCGAGGGCCAGATGGTCGACGTCTCGATGGCCGACGGCGCTCTCTCCTGGCTGGCGATGGTCGCCGGCCGCTACTTCTGCGACGGCGAGGTACCGCGCCGCGGCGAGCAGCAACTGGCCGGCGGCCTGCTCTGCTACCTGCCGTATGAGGCGGCCGACGGCTGGGTCACCTGCGGCGCCCTGGAGCCGAAGTTCTGGGCCGCCTTCTGCAACGGGGTCGGGCGGCCCGAGCTGATCGAGAAGCAGTTCGAGGCGCCCGGATCCGACGCCTGGCAGGAGGTCGCCGCCGTCTTCCGCACCCGCACGCGCGACGACTGGAAGGCCTTCAACGACGAGCACGACTGCTGCATCGAGCCGGTCCTCGATCTCGACGAGGCGCTCGACTCGGAGCTGGTCCGCGCCCGCGAGATGGTGGTCGAGCTGGAGCAGCCGGGGCTGGGGACGGTGCGCCAGCTCGGCGCCCCGGTGAAGCTGAGCCGCACCCCCGCCGACCCGAGCCGCCCGGCGCCCGCCTTCGGCGAGCACACCGACGAGGTCCTGCGCGAGGTGGGGTACTCCGAGGAGGAGATCGCGGCGATGAAGGAGTCGGGCGCCGCCGCCGGGCCGAGCGCCGACTCCGCGACCACCTTCCGCGCATGAGCGCCAACGCCGAGAAGACGCTTTTGAAGATGGGCGAGCTGGCTGAGGCCTCGGGCGTGCCGGCGCCGACGATCAAGCACTACCTGCGCGAGGGCCTCCTGCCCGAGCCGGTGAAGACGAGCCGCAACATGGCCTACTACCCGCCCGAGTTCGTCGAGCGGATCAAGCTGATCAAGCAGCTCCAGGAGGAGCGCTTCATGCCGCTGAAGGCGATCAGGGCGGTGCTCGACGAGGACCCCGAGCGCGCCCGGGCCCTGCTCGAGCTGGAGGACCGGATCCTCGACCGGGCGCTGGCCGGCGAGCGCTCCCGCACCAGCGCCGCCGAGGTGCGCGAGCGCTACGGCATCCCCAAGGAGGTGCTCGATCGGCTCGAGGAGATCGAGGTCCTCAGCCCCAACAGCCGCGGCTACTCCCCCTCCGACATCAAGATCATCGAGGCGATCGGCCGCTTCCGCGCCGGCGGCTACGACGAGCAGATCGGCTTCACCGTCTACGACACCCTGCGCTACAAGACCGCCCTCGAGGAGCTGGTCCGCCAGGAGGTCGACGTGGTGATGAGCCGCCTTGCCGGCGAGGTCCCGCCCGAGCGGGTGGTCGAGATGCTCCAGGCCGGCGCCCAGCCCCTTCAGGACCTGATCGCCGCCCTGCACACCAAGCTGATGGTCGCCGAGCTCGAGCGCCACCGCGCCGCCCGCGGCTAGGGTTTGCGCTATGAAATCTGCTCTGGTCACCGGCGCGTCGACCGGCATCGGGCGGGCGACGGCGCTGCATCTCGACGCTAGCGGTTGGCGCGTGTTCGGCGGGGTGCGCCGCGAGGAGGACGCGACGGCGCTGCGCGAGGCGGGCTCGGAGCGCCTCGAGCCGCTGATGCTCGACGTCACCGACGCCGGCCAGATCGGCGCCGCCGCCGAGCGGATCACCGGGACGGTGGGGGAGGGCGGGCTCGACGGGCTCGTCAACAACGCCGGCATCGCCGTGCCGGGGCCGCTGGAGACGCTGCCGGTCGACGATTTCCGCCGCCAGGTCGAGGTCAACCTGACCGCCCAGGTCGCCGTCACCCAGGCGATGCTGCCGGCGCTTCGCCGAGCGCCCGGCCGGATCGTCTTCATCACCTCGATCGGCGGCCTGATGGCCTTTCCGATGTTCGGCGCCTACCACGCCGCCAAGTTCGGTCTGGAGGCGGTCGGTGACGTCTTCCGCCAGGAGCTGCGGCCGTGGGACATCCGGGTCTCGATCGTCGAGCCCGGCTCGATCGCGACGCCGATCTGGGAACGCGGCCAGCAGGAAGTCGACGCGATCGCCGAGCGCGCCCGCGACGGCCATGCCGACCTCTACGGCGAGGCGATCGAGGCCTACCGCGACGTCGCGCTCAAAACCGCCGCCCGCGGCATTGCGCCCGAGAAGGTCGCGACCCGGATCGAGCGCGCACTCAGCGCCCGCCGCCCCCGCGCCCGCTACCTGGTCGGCGCCGACGCCCGCGGCCAGGCGTTCGCCGCGAAGGTCCTCCCCGCTCGCCTCATCGACTGGCTCGTCGCTCGCGCCACCGGGATGTAGTCCCAGCAGCGCAGCCGACATTTACCCCACCCTGGTGTGGTCAAAGTCGGATGCGCGGCTAGCGCGGCGCGCCGGCCAGCGCTTTGCGCTCTTCCTCGATCGCGTCGAGGGTCGTCCGCGCGCCGCTCGCGGCCGTCATCTCAGCCGCCTCATCCAGTACCTCGCGGGCGCCGTCCTGCCCGCCCGCGACACGGGCGCGCGCCAGCGCCAGCAACGCCAGCGGCAGTGACCAGAGCAGTTCGCGGCGACGGGCGATTTCCACCGCCCAGGCTGCGGTCTCGGCCGCCTCCTCGGCACGGCCGACGCCGGTCAGCGCTTCGGCGCGCACCGCCGCGCGCCAGGCCTCCTGCTCGTCGCCCCCGCCCGCCGCTTCGCGGTGGAGACGCTCGGCCTCTTCGAAGGACTCCAGCGCCCCCATGTAGTCCTCGGCCGCAAGCTGTGCCGTACCCAGGTTGCCGAGCGCCAGGCTGCGCGAGAAGACGTCGCCGAGGCGCTCGGTCAGCTCGCAGTTGCGCCGCCCGATCGCCACACCCGCTTCGGGGTTGCCCTGCATCGCCAGGAGCATCGCCTGCGAGCCGCGGTTCCAGCTCGCCGTCTCGGGATCGCCCTGCTCCTCGGCGATCTGCAGCGACCTCTCCAGCAACTGCTCGCAGCGGTCGAGCTCGCCGCGCTCGCGGCAGACCATCGCCTTCGCCCACAGTGCCAAGGCGACAGGGCAGCCGATGATGATCCCCGCGCCCGCGGCGTGGTCGTCCCCGGCGAGCGCGAGGATCTCGTCGGCGTTGCGGTCGAAGATCTCGAAGTCCGCCGCGCAGAGGTAGGCGTAGGCGCCGGCGGCGCGGATCGCGACGCGCATGTGGTCGTCGCCCGATTCGTCGGCCAGCCGGTTCGCCTCTTCGACCCCGACGATCCATTCCGCCGTCGTCTGTTCGAGGCCGGGCCGGGCCGAGCGCAGCATCTGCAGCATGGCCAGCGCGCGCAGGTCCCCCGTGCGCGTCGCGATCTCCCCCGCCTCCGCCTCGAGCCGCGCCACCTCCTCCGGCTCCATGCCGAGCCGCCAGGCGTAGTCGAGCTGGAGCAGCCGCGAGGAGAGGGCTAGCGCGTCGGTCTCGGGGCTCCGCTCCAGCCGCGCGACCAGGTCGGTGACCGAGCGCCACAGCCGCAGCGCGTCGTTGGGCCGGCTGTGGCCCGCCCAGTGCGCGGCGCGGGCCGCCCAGCGGGCGGCCTCCAGTGTCTCGCCGCCTTCCTCCAGATGATTGGCGACCAGCGCCGCCAGCTCCTCGTGCCGATCGGGGTTGAGCTCGATCATCGCCCGGGCGACAGCGGCGTGGGTTGCCGCCCGTTGCTCCGCCAGCTGCGTGCCGTAAGCGACCTCGCGGGTCAGCGGGTGGCGGAAGGCGAGGATCCGTTCCGGGTAGAGCTCCAGCTCGTAGAGGAAGCCGGCGTCGATCAGCTCGCGCAGAGCCGCCTCGCCCTGCGCGCCGTCGCCGAAACCGCCGACGAGGGCGAGCGAGCGCTCGCCGATCTCCTTGCCCGCCACCGAGGCCGCTTGCAGCAGCCGCTTCGCCTCGGGACCGAGCCGGTCGATCCGTGCCGCAAGCACCGTCTCCACGGTCGCCGGCACGCCGGCGTCCTCGACCGGTCGGACGAGCCTGTAAGTACCGCGCTCGCCGTCGAGATAGCCGCTCTCGGCGAGCTCGCGGACGATCTCCTCGATGAAGAACGGGTTGCCCTCGGTGCGCTCGTGGATCGTCACGGCGAGGCCGTCGAGCGACGGGTCCTCGCCGGCGAGGTCGCGCAACAGCTCCTCGGTACTTGCCTGCCCCAACGGTTCGAGCGAGATCGGGTGGTAGTCGGGCGGACCGGTCCAGGGGGGCTCGTATTCCGGACGGAAGTTGACTATTCCCAGCGTCTGGGTGCCCTCGACCGAGCCCAGCAGTTCCCCCAGCAGCACCTCGCTCGCCTCGTCGATCCAGTGCAGGTCCTCGACGATGGTGACGATCGGGTCGCGGCGCCGGGGTGCGCGGATCAGCTTGCAGACGACGCCGCGCAGCGCCCGGTGGCGCGCCTCGGCGCTCAGCTGGGGAAGGGGATGGTCGGGGTCTGGCACGCCAAGGAAGTCGAAGAGCAACGGCAGGTCGTCGGCGAGTGCGGGATCGAGCAACAGCGCCCGCCCGGCGATTTTCTCACGCACGATCCGCTCCCGGTCCCCGTCGGCGATGCCGAAGTAGGAGCGCAGCATCTGCAAGACCGGCATGAAGGGGATCTCGCGGCCGTGCGACTGGGCCTGGCATTCGAAGACCTCGATCCCCTCCGCCCGGGCGCGCTCGGCGAACTCGTGACAAAGCCTGCTCTTGCCAATCCCCGGTTCGGCGACGATCCCCACCGCGGCTCCCTCGCCGGCCTTGGCGCGCTCCAGTGCCTCGACCAGCACCGCCATCTCCTCGTCGCGGCCGATGAAGCGGGAGAAGCCGCGCTCGCGCGAGAGGTCGAGGCGCGAGCGCGCTGAGCCGACGCCGGCCAGCTCGAAGACCCGCACCGGCCGGCTGGCGCCCTTGATCTCGAACTCGCCCAGGTCCTCCAGCTCGAAGAAGCCCCGCGCCAGCTCGGCCGTTGCCTCGGTCAGGTAGGCCTTGCCGGGCTCGGCCAAGGCCTCCATCCGCTGCGCCAGGCCGACCGTGTGGCCGATCGCCGTGTAGCCGCCCTCACCGCCCTCGCCGATCGCGCCGGCAACAACCTCGCCCGAGTTGATCCCGATCCGGGTCGAGAAGCTGAGGCCCTCGCCGCGGCGCAGCTCGGCCGCGTAGGAGGCGATGTCGTCGAGCATCCGCAGCGCCGCGTAGCAGGCGCGGCGGGCGTGGTCCTCGTGGGCGATCGGGGCGCCGAAGACGGCCATGATCCCGTCGCCGGTGAATTTGTCGACGGTGCCCTCGAAGCGGTGCACGCCGTCGGCGAGGACGGAGAAGAAGCGCTGCATGATCCGCCGCCACTGCTCGGCGTCATGCTGCTCGGCCAGGTCCATCGAGCCCTGGATATCGGCGAAGAGCACGGTTACTTGCTTGCGCTCACCGTCCGCCTCGATGCGCTCCGGATTGCTCACGCAAGTCCAATCGTACGCTTCGGGTGCACCTATACTGGCGCTCAGGAACCGATTGACTGGTCAGTCAGTGAGCGACGGAAGGCATGAGAGGACGGAATTGCGGGCAGCGGCGGTACAGCTCAACTCCAACGGCGACAAGGCGCGCAACCTCGAGGCGGCGGAGCGCCTGGTGCACGGTGCCGCTGCGGCGGGCGCCGAACTGGTCGCCCTGCCGGAGAAGTGGAACCTGCTGGCGGCGGGGGAGGAGATGGCTGCCAGCGCCGAGTCGCTCGACGGCCCCAGCCTCACCGCCGCCCGCGCCTGGGCGCGCGAGCTGGGGATTCACCTGCTGGCCGGAAGCATCGCCGAGCGCGGCGAGGAAGGTGAGAAGGCCTTCAATACCTCGGTCCTGATTGGACCCGACGGCAGCGACCTGGCCGTCTACCGCAAGATCCACATGTTCGATGTCCGGGCTGGCGGCGTCGAGTACCGCGAGTCCGCGCACGAGCAGGGCGGTACCGAGATCGTGGATGGCGAGGCCGTGAGCGATCGGATCGGCCACGTCCGCGTCGGCCTGACCGTCTGCTACGACCTGCGCTTCCCCGAGGTGTATCGGGCGCTCGCCGTACGAGGCGTCCACCTGATCGTCGTCCCGTCCGCCTTCACCCTCGCCACCGGCCGCGACCACTGGGAGGTGCTGCTGCGGGTCCGGGCGATCGAGAACCAGCTCTTCCTCCTCGCCCCGAACCAGGTCGGCGAGGCGCCGCCGCATTACAGCTCCTACGGCCACTCGGCGATCATCGACCCCTGGGGCAAGGTCCTGGCCGTCGCTGAGGAGGACGAGGGCTTCATCGCTGCCGACCTCGACTTCGGCGTGCAAGAGCGGGTGCGCGAAGAGCTGCCGTCGCTCGCCAATCGCCGCCCTGAGGTCTATGCCTGGGGCCAGATGCAGGAGATGCACGCCTGATGGCCAGCTCGAAAGCCGCCCCGGCAATAGACAAGCGCCGCCAGATCCTCGAGGCGGCGATCCGCGTCTTCGCTCGCCAGGGCTTCCACTCGACGCGGGTCGCCGACATCGCCGATGAGGCGGGGGTCGCCTACGGCCTCGTCTACCACTACTTCAAGTCCAAGGACGAGGTGCTGAACGAGCTCTTCAGCGAGCGCTGGTCGCTGCTCCTGGCAGCTATTGACGAGGCCGACGGCAGCGTCGAGCTGACGCCCCGGGCCAAGCTCGAGGCGGCGGCCGGCTTCATCGTCGACTCCTACCGCCACGACCCCGAGCTGATGAAGGTGATCATCGTCGAGGTGACGCGCGCCGCCAACTCCTTCGGCCGCACCCACCTGACCGAGATCCGCCGCGCCTATGACTCGATCGCCAGGATCGTCGCCGAGGGCCAGGAGTCGGGCGACTTCCGCCGCGACATCGACCCGGCCTTCGCCTCGATGGCCTTCTATGGCGCGATCGAGCAGCTCCTCTCGGGCTGGATCTTCGATCTGATCCCGGCCTCCGACACAGACTTCGAGCAAGCAAAGAGTCTTGTCACGGCGACGATCTGCGACGGCCTCGAGCCTCGATAGGTAAGGTCGGCAGATGGACAACGACCTGGTCAAACGACTGATGTGGAGCGGGCTGTTGGCGGCGAGCAGCGCTCTCGCCAGCATCGCCGCCGCGCGGCTCGCGGCGCTCGTCTGGAAGCGGGTCTTCGAAGAAGAGCCGCCGGAGTAGCCATGGCCGCCGATCCAACCCAGCCGCAGCCACCGCGGGATCCCGCCCCGGCGCAGCCGCCGTTCGGGGACGGCGAGTCGGCGCGGAAGTCGGTCGCCGATCTGGTCTTCGACGTCTCCGAAAAGACCTCGCTGCTGATCCGCGAGGAGATCGAGCTCGCCAAGGCCGAGGTCAGCCAGAAAGTCGGCAGCATCCTGCGCGGCTCGGCCGTCGGCGTCGCCGCCGGCACCTTCGCCTTCCTGGCGCTGATCCTGGTCATGGAGGGGATCGCCTGGCTGCTGAACGAAGAGGTCTTCGACGGCAAGGCTTGGCCCGGCTTCTTCATCGAGGCCGGCCTCTTCCTCCTGATCGCCGCCTTGGCCGGCCTGTTCGCCTACCGTGCGGTGCGCGCCGGGGCGCCGCCCCTGCCCGAACAGGCGATCGAGGAGGCGAAGCGGACCAAGTCGGTCCTCGAAGGCGAGGGGACGCAGGCTGGGACCCAAGGGGGGACGCAAGGGTGAGCTCGGTTCCCGATCCCGTCCGACCCTCGACCGCCGGCCTGCCGGGCCGTTCGCCGGCGCAGATCCGCCGCGACATCCAGCTCGAACGCGAGCAGCTGGGCCACTCGGTCGAAGCCCTGCGCGGGCGCGTCGCCGAGCTGACCGATTGGCGCCGCCAGGTGCGCGAGCACCGCTCGCAGCTGATCGTCGGTGCCGCCGTCGTCGGCTTCGCGGTCGGAGGCCTGCTGGCCCTGCGCCGCCGCCGCTGACGGACCGTCAGCGGGTCAGCTCAGCACCGACGTCGTCACGGAGCCGACGCCCAACAGGCCGGGCCCGACGTGGGCGCCGATCACCGGCCCCACCTCGGAGACGAAGGCCGGCTCGCAGCCGAATATCTCGCGGCAGTCGTCGACCAGGGCCGCGGCCGTCTCGTCGTCGCGGATGTGCTGCACGACCCAGGCGTCGGCGCCCGACTCGTGCCGCTCGCGGGCGTAGCCGCGCAGGCGCTCGATCGAGCGGGCGCGGGTGCGGACGCGCTCGATCGGGGTGATCTCCTCCTCCAGCGTGAGGATCGGCTTGATCTTCAGCGCGCCGCCGATCCAGGCGGCGGCGCCGCCAATTCGGCCGCCGCGCCGGAGGTACTCGAGCGTGTCGATCGCGAACCACATCTTCAGCTCCTCCCGCGCCTGGGCGGCGCGAGCGAGCGAGGTGGCTCCGTCCTCGCCGGCGGCCGCCGCGGCCGCGGCGGCGATCGCGCAGAGGCCGGTGCCGCCGCAGGCCGAGCGCGAGTCGAAGAGATGGATGCGCTCGCCGCCCTTGCCCTCGGCGATCAGCCGCTCGCGGGCCTGGCCGGCGGCCTCGAAGGTGCCGGAGATGCCGGAGGAGATGTGGACGGAGGCGATTTCGCGGCCCGCCTCGAGCAGCGGCTCGTAGACGGAGGCGAAGTCGCCGACCGAGGGCTGCGAGGTGGTCGCTCCGCCCTCGGAGGCGCGCAGCCGCTCGAAGAACTCGCCGTAGTCGCCGATCTCCGTCTCCGGCTGCTGGACGCCGTCGATGGCCACGTAGAGGCTGATCGTCTCGATGCCATACCGGGCGATTAGCTCGGGGGGAAGGTAGGCCGTGGAGTCGCAGACGACGGCGGTTGGGGGGAGGGAACTCAAGGCCGGCCGATTCTGGCAGACCTCTCGCTACACTTTATGAAGTGACGGAGACTCCCCAAGAGGCGATCACGCTGACCGGCAAGGCGACCGCCAAGATCGGCGAGCTGCTGGGCGGCCAGGAGGAATCCGAGGGCCAGGCGCTGCGCGTCGCCGTCAGGGGCGGCGGCTGCTCGGGCTTCCAGTACGCGCTCGCCTTCGACCGGGCGAAGGAGGACGACCACGTCTTCGAGGTAGACGGCGTCGCCGTCATCGTCGACAAGGTCAGCATGCAGTTCGTCTTCGGCTCAGAGGTCGACTACGTCGAAGGTTTGCAAGGGGCGGGCTTCCAGGTCAACAACCCCAACGTCCTCGCCGCCTGCGGTTGCGGTTCCTCTTTCCAGGTGAAAGAGGAAGCGACCGAGTCGGCCGCGGTCTGACCCGCTGCTATTCGATCTGCAGTGGCGGTGCCTGCGTCGGCGCGGCCTGCGCCGGAGGTGCCTCGGCCGGCTGCTCGACGCCGAGCGCCTCGGCCAGCTCACCTGAGGCGAACATCTCCTCGACGATGTCGGCGCCGCCGACCAGCTCGCCGTTGACGTAGAGCTGGGGGAAGGTCTGCCAGTCGGAGATCTCGGCGGTGACCTCGCGCAGCGGCTGCAGCGCCGGCAGCACGTCGATCGCGCCGTACTCGACATCCATCTGGTCGAGCACCTGCACGACCCGCATCGAGAAGCCGCAGCGCGGCATCTCCGGGGTGCCTTTCATGAAGAGCAGCACCGGGTTGGCGGCGATCAGCTCCTCGACCTTTGCCTTCAACTGGGGATCTGCCATCGCCACAGGGTAGCTACCCCGTCACCTCCGTCTTCACCGAGAGGGCGTGGATGGTCCCGTCCTCGAAGCGCTCCTTCACCGCTGCCTTGACCAGCCGGTGCTGGTCGATCCGCGAAAGGCCCTCGAACTGCGCCGCCCTGACGGTCGCCCGCAGGTGGTCGCCGGCGCCGGTTTCGTCGGCGACCCCGACCTCGGCGCCGGGCAGGGCCGTCTCGATCATCGCTTTGATCTCCGCCAGGTCGGCCACGGCCGCGATTCTACGAGCCGGGCCCGGCGGCCGAGCATAGGATCGAGCGATGGAGCGGGAGGAGATCGCCTTCGACTCCGACGGGGATCGGTGCGCCGCTTCGCTGTTTCGGCCGGCGCGGGCGACCGCCCCGGTGCCCTGCGTGGTGATGGGCTCCGGCCTCTCCTGCGTGCGCGACCAAGGGCTCGAGGCGGTGGGGGAGCGGTTCGCGGCGGCCGGGATCGCCGCGCTGGCCTTCGACTACCGCCATTTCGGGGAGAGCGACGGCGAGCCCCGTTGCCTGGCGAGCGCCGCGCGCCAGCGCGCCGACTTTCGTGCCGCGCTCGCAGCCGCTCGCTCGCTCGACGGGGTGGACCCGGATCGCCTTGCCCTCTGGGGATACTCGCTCGGCGGGGCGAACGTCCAAGCGGTGGTTGCGAGCCAGCCCGGCGTCGCCGCCGCGATTTGCGTCGCCCCGGTCATCAGCGGCCTGCGCAGCCTCGTCCACATCGGCGGGCCCCTGCACCCACTGCGGCTGCTGGGGCCGGGGGCGCGCGACGGAATCCGCGCGCTCCGTTGTGCCCAGCCCCTGCGGATGCCGGCGGTCGGTCCTCCCGGTTCCCTCGCCGCCCTCAACAGCCCCGATTCCGAGCCGGGCTTCGAGGCAATCACGCCTCCCGGGTCGACCTGGCGCAACGAGCTCTGCGCCCGCGTGGCGCTGGCCCCGCCCTACCGGTTGGCGCGGAAGGCAGGCCGGATCGAGTGCCCGATCCTCTACTGCATCACCGAGGAGGATGACGTCAATCCCCCGCGACTCGGGAAGCGGGCCGCCCGGCGCGCCCCCCGGGGCGAGCTGCGGCTCTATCCCGGCGGCCATTACGACCCGCTCGGGGGCGAGACCCTCGAGCGGATGGTCGCCGATCAGGTCGAGTTCTTGCGCCGCCACCTCGGGCGGCCCGGCGCCTAGCCGGAGACCTTCTCGCCCAGCGTCTCCAGCATCTCCTCGACGCGGACGAACTTGACCCGCGGCCGGCCGTGCGGCTCGCCGCGGCCGACCTCTGCCTGGTCGATCGCCTGCCAGTCCTCGAAGCTGACGTAGCGCACACCGCGCTCGGCGAGCAGCTCCTCGACCGCGGCGGGTGCCGGGTTGGTGGGGCTGAGCAAGATCTGGGACTCGACGTCGGCGAACAGGTGCTGGACGGTCTCCAGCGCGTCTTTCTTGTTGGTTCCGATCACGCCGGAGGGGCCGCGCTTGATCCAGCCGGCGGTGTAGTGGCCGACCTTGTGGCCGGAGTCGTGCGAGTCGAGCACCCGGCCGCCCTCGTTGAGGATCAGGCCGCGCTTCTCGTCGAAGGGGACGCCCTCGATCGGGATCCCGGTGTAGCCGACCGAGCGCAGGATCAGGCCGCACTCGAGCTCCTCGCGCTCGCCGGTGTCCTTGGCTCGCAGCGAGCCGCCTTCCTCGACCAGCTCGTTGCGGCCGACGACGACCGATTCGACCTTTCCATCGCCCTTGATCTCGACCGGGGAGGCGAGGAAGCGCAGGACGATCCGCTGCCTTTTGCCCTCTGGCTCACGCCGGGAGAACTCGCGCAAGGTCTCGACGTTGACCCGGGTCGTCTTGTCGGCCTCATCGGACTCGAGGTAGGCGGCGCTCGCCTCGTCGAGCTCGACCTCGGAGGGGTCGACGATTACGTCGGCGTCCTCCATCTCGCCCAGCTCTTTGATCTCGGGGTTGGTGAAGGCCGCCTGCACCGGTCCGCGGCGGCCGAGGACGACGATCTCGCGGATCTGCTTGCGGTCGAGCAGCTCGATCGCGTGGTCGGCGGTGTCGGTCTGGTGCAGCTCGTGGTCGGTCAGGGCCAGCATCCGAGCCACGTCCATCGCCACGTTGCCGTTGCCGATCACCACCGCGCGCTCGCTGGAGAGGTCGAACTCCTCCTCGCAGTAGTCGGGGTGGGCGTTGTACCAGCCGACGAAGGCGGTGGCTGCGTGGCTGCCGGGCAGCTCTTCGCCGGGGATGCCGAGCCGGCGGTCGGTCTCGCAGCCGACCGTGAAGACGATCGCGTGGTAGAGCCGCTCGAGATCCTCGACCTCGATGTCGTGGCCGACCTTGACGTTGCCGAAGAAGCGGAAGCCCTCGCGCGCGGCCGTTTTCTCGTAGACGCGGATCACCGACTTGATCTTCGGGTGGTCGGGGGCGACGCCGCCGCGTACCAGGCCGAACGGAGTGGGGAGGCGGTCGAAGAGGTCGACCTGGGCGTGCAGGTCGCCGTCCTTGAGGATGTGCTCGGCGGCGTAGAAGCCGGACGGGCCGGCGCCGACGATGGCGACGCGCAGGGGGTTGTCTTCGGTTCCGATCAGGGTCATCTCGCTTCGGCGCTCGGGTGGTTAGACGTTAAAACGTGTAACGCGAGCGGGGAAGGATAGGGAACGCGCGCTTCCTGCCGTCTACGCGGCGAGCAGGGTGCCGCCGCACTCGGGGCAGATTCCGTGGTCGAGGACGGGCAGCTCGCTGCGGCGGAACAGCTCAAGGCGCTTCGCCGCCTCCTCGACCTCGATCCACTCGCCGTCGACCAGGAAGCGGTCGCACCAAGCGCACATCGTCAGGAAGTCCTCGCCCCGCGGTGCCCGCGGGTCGAGGATCGGCTGCGGCTCGGGGCGCAGCTCTTCGCGACGCAACCGGGCCGAGAACATCACCACCCGGCCGCTGCCGTCGGCCCTGATGCGGATGTCCATCTCGCGGCGGAAGTCCGGCCCATCGCAGCGGAACGGCAGCTCGACCTCCCGCGCCTCGTCGCGGATCCGGCGCAGCAGCAGCCGCTGCAGCTTCTTGACCTCGTGCCCTTCGACGAAGTCCCAGAGCAGCCGGCCGACGCTTGCGTCGGCGCCCAGCCAGCCATTCTCCTCGGCGAAGCGGTAGTAGCCCTTGTCGACCCGGATCAGGCGGTCCTGGTCGTCGATCGCGTAGCTGAGGGACTCGACCGTCACGTGCGGCCGATTATCGGCTACCTGGGCGTACCGGTAAAGGTCTCCGCGACGCTCGCCGTGCCGTCGAGCGCGTCGAGGGCGCGGCGGGCCGACATCGCGACGCACGTGAAGATCGGCGTCTCGCGCTCGGTGTAGGCACTCGACTCGGTCGGCCGCAGCTCGTTGACCAGGTCGAGGAACATGCCCGGGTCGTCGCCCTCGAAGGCGACGACGAACTCCTGGTCGTCGAGGCCGAAGGAGTAGGAGGTGTTGATCGTGATCTCCGGATAGCGGCGGCCGACCTCGATATGGCTTTTCATGATCCGCTGGCGCTCCTCGGTCGGCAGGCCGTACCAGCGGCGCTGCTTGACCATCGGATAGAGGAAGAGGTACTTGCGCTCGGATACGCAGATCTCGGGCCGCGCCGCCTCCTCGGAGTAGGGCGAGCGTTTGGTCATCGAGAGGAACGAGTAGGGGGTCTCGGCCCACTTGGCGAGGCCGCTCTGGCCGAGGACGACGTGGAAGGTATGGAGGTCGTCGAGGTTGGGGCTCTGGCTGAGGAGGACCAGGTCGACGTCGCCGCGCGTGCCTATGGTTGAGTAAGCGCGCAGCGAGCGGTCGAGGGCGAAGTCCTCGCAGGCGGCGAGGAACTCCTGCTTGTCGGCGGCCCGCAGGTCCGCGTCGCGGCGGCGCCACTCGGGGTCGATCTTGAAGAAGGTGAACTTGGCGAAAGTGCGGTCGGCCATCGGGGTCACGATAGCGGTGGTTTGCGTCTCTCTGGGGGTGGGGGCGGGAGTCGGGTGGGGGGCTCCGCTTAACTTTTCCGCTGCTAACGGGCGGCTCTCGCCGACGCACTCGGGCGAAAAAGTACAAGACGCTCGGCCCCCCACCCGACTCCCGCCGACAAGCTCCGAAAGCGCCAGAAGTTCAAGCTCCAAGCAAGCTAAGGCAACCCAGCGGGTCGTGCTCGCCCTGGTGCCGCGTGGCACTGAGCTGGAACAGCTTGCTCAGCTTGGCATGTCACCGGGTCTTCTCTCAGCCGGCCTGGGATCGGTGCCGGCGGAGCAGACCTATCTCGACATCACGCAGGGCAACCGCATCTTCGACTCGCTCTACGACTCGAAGCTCCCTCCACCGGACGGCTGCAGCTCCCGCTGGTGGGAAGCTGTGGATGAACGGGCTTCCTCCGCTCCTGCGGACATCGTTCCGGGTCTCCTCGCCTCGACCTTGCGTGCGGCTGGTATGGGGGTGTGGGTGGGGCCCGGAACGTCTTGTACTTTTTCGCCCGAGCACGTCGGCGAGAGCCGCCCGTTCCCGGCGAAAAAGTTAAGTGGAGGGCCCCACCCACACCCCCCCTCCCGCAGGGCTTTCGAAGTTCGCGGCATGAGCCTGCGCGCGCTGTCGTCCCTTATTGGGAAGCTGCCCGCCAACGGCCTGCTGATCGCCATCGAGCGCCCGCCGCCGCCGAAGAACCGGGCTTTGGCGATTGGCATCGCCGGCCGCAGGTTCGCCGGCGATCTCACCTCGGACAGCACGCGGACCGACGGGTACGTGCTCTCGACCGATATCGCGCCGACGATCCTGCTGCGGCTGGGCGTCGCCGTGCCGTCGCAGATGTCGGGACAGCCGATCCGCAGCGAGGGATCGGTCGACGCCGCAGCGATCGAATCGCGCGGCGAGCGGATGGCGGCGATCTCCGAGCGGCGCGGGCCGGTGATCGGCCTGGCGCTGGCGATCTGGCTGGGGCTGCTCGGCCTCGCGGTCGCCGCGACTCGCGGGCTGGCGAGCGCCGACGCTGGGCCGGGCGCCGCGCGGGCCGGCGCCGCCGAAACTCGCGCCCAGGCGGTGCGCTTCGGGGTGAAGCTGGCGGGGCTGAGCGCCATCTACCTGCCCGCGCTGCTGCTGCTGGGGGCGGCGGCCGAAGCGAACCAGGGAGCGGAACAGGCGCTGGTCACGTTCGGCGCCCCCGCGCTGGGGGCGCTTACCCTGGGCATCCTCCGCGGCTACCGGGCGCTTGCGGTCGCCTCCGCGGTGACCGTGCTCGCCTACGCGGTCGACGTCCTCGCCGGCTCGCCGTTCACCTCGCTCTCCCTGCTCGGCCCCAATCCCGGCCTCGGCGTCCGCTTCTACGGCATCGGCAACGAGCTCGAGGCGCTCCTCGCGGTCTTGGTAATAGCCGGCACCGGCGCCGCCCTGACCGGCTTCGCCTCCCGACGAGGTGGAAATGGCGACTTATTTCCGCATAGCGAAACAAAGTCGCCACGGCGCGCGGCGATCGCCTTTCTCGCTGCCGGGCTCCTCGCGGCCGCGGTCTTCTCTGCGGGACGCTTCGGGGCCGACGTCGGCGCAGCGATCGTGCTGCCGTTCGGCGCCGCCGTTGCCGCGGCCGTGGCAATGGCCCGGAGGCGGCGCAGCGCGCTGCTGGTCGCCGCGGCCCCGCTCGCCGCGATCGGCCTGCTGGCGCTCGCCGACCTCCTCAGTGGCGCCGACGCCCACCTCACCCGGTCGGTGCTCGACGCCGGCGGCTTTGGCGATCTCGCCGACGTCGCCCAGCGCCGCCTACAGCTCTCCGCCCACAGCTTCGCCCGGCCGGTCGTCTACGTCTTCCTGCCCCTGATCCTCGCCGCGGTGGCGCTGGCGATTGCCCGTCGCGACCGCCTCGCGGCCTGGCTACGGGGCCGATCGGCGATGCGCGCCGGCCTGATCGGCGCTGCCGCAGCGACGGCCGCCGGCACGCTCGCCAACGACTCCGGCGCCCTGCTGCTCGAGATCGGCGCCGCCTATCTCGCCGTCTTCACGGGCTACGTATGGGCAGAAAGCGAGCGCCCGGGCCGGAGCCGGGGCATCGACTAGGCTTTGTCCTTCGTGCGAATTGCTCTCGTCTCGCCATATTCCTGGAGCTACCAGGGCGGCGTGAACCGGCACGTAGAGGCGCTCGCCGAGGAGTTTCTCGGTCGTGGCCATCACGTTCGTGTACTCGCCCCGTTCGATCCGCCGGACCGCCTCAGCGGGTTTCTCCACCGTGCGCCGGCGGAGTCGCGCGCGATTCCCGACTACCTCGTGCCGCTGGGTCGCACGGCGGGGTTCTCCGCCAACGGCGCGGTCTCGAACCTCGCTCCCTTTCCAGCCGGCGGAGTCCTCGCCCCGCGGCGCGAGCTTCGCCGGGGCAACTTCGACGTGATCCACATCCACGAGCCGGTCGTGCCGCTGGTCGGCTGGAACGCGGCGCTCGGTGCCCGGGCGCCAGTGGTCGGCACCTTTCATGCCTACTCGACCAAGGCGGTCCCGAATCATCTCGCCTCGGCGCTCGGCGCGCGCCGCGTCTTCAACCGGCTTGCGGCGCGGATCGCCGTCTCCGAAGCCGCTGCCTGGACCGGCCGCCGCTGGTTCGGCGGCCACTACGAGATCGTCCCCAACGGGGTCGACGTTGAGGCCGCCCCGAAGGGCGCGAAGCCGCCGAGCGAGGAGCTGCGCGTCCTCTTCGTCGGCCGGCCTGAGGAGCGCAAGGGGCTACCGGTCCTGCTGCGCGCCTTCGAAGCCCTGGTCGAGCACGTCCCGGCCCGCCTCACGGTGATCGGCGCCGAGCGCGACGACGTGCTGCGCTACCTGGCCGACCCCGAGGCCCTGCGCTGGATCGACGTCTGCGGCCGGGTTTCGGGCGAGCGGCTGTGGCGGTCGCTGCACGAGGCCGACGTGCTCTGCGCGCCCTCGCTGGCCGGCGAGAGCTTCGGCATGGTCCTGACCGAGGCCTTCGCCGCCGGCACGCCGGCGATCGCCTCGGCGATAGCCGGCTACAGCGACGTCGTCAGCGACGGCGTCGACGGCGTCCTCGTCCCGCCGGGCGACCCGCAGCGGCTGGCCGAGGAGCTGCAGCGCGCTCACCACGAGCCGGAACGCCTGGCGGCGATGGGCAAGGCGGCGCGGGAGAGCGCCCGGCGTTACGCCTGGCCGCGGGTGGCCGATCGGGTCAGCGCCGTCTACGAGCGCGCGATTGAGGTGCCGGCCCCGTCCACGGCGACCGAGCGCGCTGCCCACTGGGCCGGCGTCCGTCCGGCCGACGGCGCCCCGCCCCACCCGCCACGGCGTCTGCCCTCCCTCGACCCGCCGCTCGCCCAGTCGGGTGGCAGAGGGCGCCAGATCGCCCGCCGAGCGGCACTCGGCATCGCCGGCGCCCTCGGCGTCGGCCTGACTGCGCTGGCAGCGCAGAAGATCGGCGTCGACAACGTGGTCGAAAGCATCGTTCGCTCCAACCTCACCTGGGTGCTGGTGGCCTGTGGGCTGATGGCACTCTCCCTCTTCTTCCGCGCCGCCTCGTGGTACGGGATCGTGCGCGCGGCACTGCCCAACCGGCCGGTTCGCCGCCGGGACGTCACCTCGGCGACGATGATCGGGGTGCTGATGTCGGCAACCCTGCCGGCCCGCCTCGGCGAGCCGGCGCGGGCAATGACCCTGGCCCGGCGTACCGGTCGCATGAGAGAGACCTTTCCGGTGCTGCTCGGCACCCTCGTATCGCAGACGATGCTCAACCTCGTCGCCCTGGCGATGCTGGGCGTGATCATCGTCTCGACCACGCCGCTCTTCCACTCGGGCACCCAGAAGATCTTTGCCTTCAGCCTCGTCCCGCTGGTCCTGCTCCTCGTCGTTTTGCTGGCGCCGGCGCTGATGCGCCGCGGCGGCAACGGGCGGCTGGCCCGCCTCGGCGCGACCCTGCGCGGCGCCCTCGTGCAGGTGCGGCGCGGGTTGAGCGTCTTCCGCCAACCTCGTCGCGGCGCGCTGGCGACGGCCGCCCAGCTCGGCGCCTGGGCGATCCAGCTCGCCGCTTGCTGGGCCCTGCTTGCCGCCCTTGGCCTCAGCGACCAGGCGGGTATCGGAGCTGCCGCCGCCGTCCTCTTCGCGGTCAACGTCACCGCCGTCGTTCCTGCGACGCCCTCCAACATCGGCGTCTTCCAGCTTGCCGTGATCAGCGTCCTGCACACGGGGTTCGGCGTTAGCACCGCCGACGCCCTCGCCTACGGCGTGATCCTGCAGGCGGTGGAGATCGCCACCGCTGTCGCCCTCGGCCTGCCTGCCTTGGTGCGAGAGGGCTTGACCTGGAGCGACCTCCGCGTCCAGGCTCTGTCGGCCGCGCCGGTCCGCCTCCAGCCACACCCGCGCAGCCGCGACTCGAGCGGCGGCGAACGGGTCGGCGCCTAGCCCTCGACCGGCTCTCGCTCGGGCGGCAGGGCGCCGCCGCGCTCGGTGCCGGCGATCAGCTCGTCGGGCGAGCGCTGCTCGGGGATGAAGCCGGATTTCATGCCGAAGTAGACCGCCTGCGGGTGGTGGGCGACGATCGCCACCGTCGACTGCTCGGGCATCACCGCGTAGCCGTCCGAGAGCGTCATGCCGATCTCCTCAAGGCCCAGCAGGCGCCAGACCTTCTCGTGCTCGGACTGGTCGGGGCAGGCCGGGTAGCCCCAGGAGTAGCGGCGGCCCTGGTCGAGGTCGATGCCGAGCTGGCGTCGCACCTCGGCGTGAAGCCACTCGGCCAGGCCCTCGGCTGATTGCACGCCGAGCCCGTGCACGTAGAGCTGTTCGGCGAACTCGCCTTCGTGCTCCAGGCGCTCGATCAGCTCGGTCACCTCGGGGCCGACGGTGACGCCCTGCAGGGCGACGACGTCGCGCTCGCCTGAGTCGAGCGGGCGGAAGAAGTCGGCCAGGCAGATGCGGTCGTGTTTCGGCTGGCGCGGGAAGACCAGCCGCTCCAGCTCGCGCTCGGGGTCCTCGGGGTCGAAGACGACCAGCTCGTTGCCGTCGGCGTTGGCGGGGAAGTAGCCGAGCCGCGCCTGCGGATGGAGGTAGTCCTGCTCGCGCCACATCCGCTCCAGCCGGGGCGCGAAGCCCTCCTCCTCGCCGTTCCCCTCGACCAGCTCCCGCCAAGCCTCGCCCTTGACGCCTTTGCCCCCCCAGTGCAGCTTGAAGAGGACGTGGCGGTCGAGGTAGGGGAAGACCTCGTCGAGGTCGACGTCGATGTCGCGCGCACCGAGGAAGGGCGGCTCGGGGATCGGGTTGTCGGTACGCGCAGCGGAGCGCACGCTGGCGTCGCTGGTCGGCGGCGCGTCGTCGACGACCACCGGCTTCTCGCGCAGCTGCTTGGCCTCGGCGCGGATCCGTTCGACCAGGGCGGCGCGGGCCTCCGCGTCGATCAGCGCGTCCATCGTGTCCAGCCCCTGGAAGGCGTCCTTGCAGTAGAAGACGCCGGGCTCGTAGACGTCGTCGGACTCCTTGCCGTGCGGGTAGAGCGTGCGGCGGCCGAAGTCGCGGTTGATCGCGGCGCCGCCGATCAGCACCGGGAACTCGAGCCCGCGCTGGTGTAGCTCCTGCACACAGATCGGCATTTGCTTCGAGGTCGAGACGAGCAGGGCGGAGAGGCCGATCGCGTCGGCCTCGTTCTCGACTGCCGCCTCGATGATCGTCTCGACCGGGACCTGCTTGCCGAGGTCGACGACGGTGTAGCCGTTATTGGTGAGAATCGTGTTGACCAGCGACTTGCCGATGTCGTGGACATCGCCGAAGACGGTCGCGATCACGACCTTGCCCTTGGTGTGGCCGTCGATCCTGTCGAGGTAGTTCTCCAGCCGCGCCACGGCGCGCTTCATCACTTCGGCCGACTGCAGGACGAAGGGCAGGATCAGTTCGCCGGCGCCGAACTTGTCGCCGACCTCTTTCATCGCCGGCAGCAGCACCTCGTTCAGCGTCGGCACGGCGCCGATCTTCTCCACCGAGCGGTCGATCCAGTCCTCGACCCCGTCCTTCTTGCGGCGCAGGATGTGCCAGTGCAGGGCCTCCTCGGGCTCCATGCCCTCGGTCGGGTCGCCCGCCTCCTCGGCTGCCTCCTCGCCTTTCGACTCGAAGTGGGCGATGAAGCGCTCGAGCGCGTCCTCGCGCCGGTTGAAGACGAGGTCGTCGGTCAGCTCCCGCTCTCCCTCGGAGATCTCCGAGTAGGGGGTGATGTGGTTGGGGTTGACCATCGCCAGGTCGAGTCCGGCCTCGACGCAGTGGTGCAGGAAGACCGAGTTGAGGACGGCGCGCGCCGGCGGCGAGACGCCGAAGGAGACGTTGGAGACGCCGAGCGAGGTCTTGACGCCGGGGATCTCGGCCTTGATCCGGCGGATCCCCTCGATCGTCTCGATCGCTGAGGGCTTCCACTCGTCGTCCCCGGTGGTCAGGGTGAAGGTCAGCGCGTCGAAGATCAGCGCCTCGGGATCGAGGCCATGCTCCTCGCAGGCAAGGTCGCGGATTCGCTTGGCGATCTCGACCTTGCGCTCGGCGGTCTTCGCCATCCCGACCTCGTCGATAGTGAGCGCAATCAGCGCGGCGCCGTGTGCCTTGGCGAGCGGTACGACGACGTCGGCCTTGTCGCGGCCCGCCTCGAGGTTGATCGAGTTGACGATCGCCCGCCCGGGGATCTTCTCCAGCGCGGCCTCGATCACCTCGGGCTCGGTCGAGTCGACCTGGACCGGCGCCGGCTGGGTGAGCGAGATCCGCTCGACCACGGCCCCCATCTGCTCATCCTCGTCCTGGCGCTCGGTCAGCGCCACGCAGACGTCGAGCACGTGGGCACCGCCTTCGACTTGGTCTTCGGCGACCTGGACGAGGCCGTCGTAGTCATCGGCGAGCAGCAGTTCCTTGGCTTTTTTGGAGCCCTGCGAGTTGACGCGCTCACCGACCAGGGTCGGCCGCGGCTCCTGCACGAGCGAGGTCGAGGTCATCATCGAAGAGACCTCGATCGGCCCCGGTGCCGGTCGATCGCCGGGGACGCGGCCCTCGACCCGCTCGCGGATTGCGGCGATGTGCTCCGGCGTCGTCCCGCAGCAGCCACCGACGATCCCGACGTCGTAGCGCTCGACGAACTCGCCCAGCGTCGCCGCCAGCGGCTCGGGCCGTTCGGGGAAGATCGTCTCGCCGTCGGGCCCCTGTAGGGGCAGGCCGGCGTTGGGTATGCAGTGAACGGGCAGCGGGCTGTTCTCGCCCAGGTAGCGGATCGCGTCGCGCATGTCCTCGGGACCAGTCGAACAGTTGAGCCCGATCACGTCGACGTCGAGCGCGGCGAGGGTCGTTAGCACCGCCTGAATGTCGGTGCCGAGCAGCATCTTGCCGCCCTGCGGCAACAGCGAGACGCTGGTCTGGATCGGCAGCGTGCGCCCGGTCGCCGCAAAGGCTTCGCGGGCGCCGAAGATCGCCGCCTTGACCTCGAGGATGTCCTGCGCCGTCTCGATGATGATCAGGTCGGCGCCGCCCTCGACCAGGCCACGGGCCTGCTCGGTGAAGACCTCGACCAGGCCGGCGAAGGAGATGTCGCCCAGGGTCGGGTCGTCGGAGGCCGGCAGGAAGCCGGTCGGCCCGATCGAGCCAGCGACGAAGCGCTCCTCGCCCGCCGCCTTGCGGGCGATCTGCGCCGCCTTCGTGTTGATCTCCAGCGTCTCCTCGCCGAGGCCCCACTCTTCGAGCTTCAGCCGCGAGCCCTGGAAGGTGTCGGTCTCGACCACCTCGGCGCCAGCCTCGAGCATCGAGCTGTGTACGCCCTCGATCACGTCGGGGCGGTGCAGGACCAGCGCCTCGTGGCATTTGCCCTCGAGGCCGCCGTAATCGGCCGGGCTGAGCTCGAACTGCTCCAGGGTCGCGCCCATGCCGCCGTCGAAGACGACGACGCGTTCCTTGGTTGCGGCTATGTAGTCACGCTCGGGCACCGTGAAAAGAGGCTACCGGGGCGCTTGCAGTCGTCTTTTCTGCCGCTACGCGGGCACAAAGACGACCGCCCTCGTTGAACTAGGCTGGGCGTCGATGGTGGACTCTCACACGCACCTGTTTCTCTGCGACTCGCCGGAGGACGAGCTCGTGGCGCGGGCGCGCGAGGCGGGTGTGACGCGGATGCTCAACGTCGGCCTCGGGGGCGAGCAGAACGCGACCGTGATCGCCGCCGCCGAGCGCCACGCCGACGTCTTCGCCAGCGTTGGCCGCCACCCGACCGAGGCGGGCGGCTTCGACGACGCCGAAGCGGCCGAGATCGCCCGCCTCGCCGCGCACGAGAAGGTGCGGGCGATCGGCGAGACCGGGATCGACTACTACCGCGACACGGCGAGCCCCGCCGACCAGCGGCGCGCCTTCGAGGCGCAGATAGAGATCGGCCTCGACACCGGCCTGCCGATCGTCATCCACGCTCGCGACCCCGAGGGCGAGACGACGGCCAGCGACGAGATCTTCGCGACCCTCGACGCGAAGGCGGCCGGGCACCCGGTGATCCTGCACTGCTTCTCGGCTCCCTGGCGGGCTGCCGACGCCGCCGAGCGCGGCTGGTACTGCTCCTTCGCCGGCCATGTCAGCTACCCCGCCTCAGGCGATCTGCGCGCGGCGGCGGCGGAGTTGCCCGAGGAGCTGATACTGGTCGAGACCGATGCCCCCTATCTGGCGCCGCAGACGGTGCGGGGTAAGCCGAACGAGCCGGCCTACGTGGTCGACACCGCCGGCGTCGTCGCCGCGGCACGCGGCGTCTCCTACGGGGAGCTGGAGGCGACGGTCGAGGCCAACGCCCACGCCGTCTTCGGCTGGTAGGCCCGGCGCGTGGTGCGACTGGGGCAGAACTTTCTCGCCGATCCCAACCTGCTCGATGCGATCCTGCGCGACTCCGAGCTGTCTCCAGACGAGGTGGTCCTCGAGGTCGGCGCGGGGGAGGGGGTGCTGACCGAGCGGTTGGCGGCCGTCGCCGCGCACGTCCACGCTGTCGAGCTGGACCGCGGCCTGGAGTCGGCACTCGTCCCGCTCGCGGCGCTGCCCAACGTCGAGCTGCACTGGGGCGACGCGATGAGGCTCGACCTCGCCGCGCTCGACCCGGCGCCGACGGCGATGGTCGCCAACCTGCCTTACTCGATCGCTACGCCGCTGCTGCTGCGGACGATCGAGGGGCTTCCCTCGCTCGGCCGCTGGACGGCGATGGTTCAGCTCGAGATCGCCGATCGGTTGCGGGCCGGGCCGGGCAGCCGCACCTACGGCTCGCCCAGCGTGCTCGTCCAGCTTGCCTGCGAGGTGCGGCTGCTGCGCACGGTCGACCCCGCGGTCTTCAAGCCGCGACCACGGGTCGAGTCGGCGATCCTTGGTTTGTGGCGCAAGGGCGGGGGGGCCGACCCAGCCACGCGCGCGCTGGTCCGCGCCGCCTTCGCCCATCGCCGCAAGTCGCTTGCCCGCTCGCTCGAGCACGCCCGCCCCGGCTCGCTGGGGGGCGCCCGGGCGGCGCTACGCGAGCTCGGCCTACCCGAGGACGCTCGTGCCGAGGCGCTCGCCCCCGAGCAGTTCGCCGCCCTGGCGGCGAAACTGCCCTTCAGCCTGGCGCCTTCCTCACGTATACGGGGAACAAAGCGCCAGGGCGACTGAAATCGCGATGCGAATCCACGCCCCCGCCAAGCTCAACCTCTGCCTCTTCCTTGGGCCGCGCCGCGAGGACGGCTTGCACGAGCTCTGCTCGCTGTTCGAGCCGCTGGCGCTTGCCGACACGCTGACGGTCACAGAAGCGGATCGGCAGGGAGGAGACGGCGGACCGGAGGACGACGTCGTTTGTCCGGGCGTCGAGGGCGAGAACCTCGCCGCACGGGCCTTGGCGGCGCTGCGCGAGCACGGTTGGGACGGACCGCCGCTGCGCGTCGAGATCGAGAAGCGGATCCCGGTCGCCGCCGGTCTTGGCGGCGGCAGCGCCGACGCGGCCGCGGTGCTGCGCCTCGCCTCCTGTGGCGGGTTGGTTCCGCATAGCGACACCAACCCGCCACAACCCGATCTCTCTCTTATTGCCGCCGAGCTGGGCGCCGACGTGCCCTCGCAGCTGGTGCCTGCACTCTCGCTCGTGCGCGGCGCCGGCGAGCGGGTAGAGCGGCTGCCCGAGCCCGCCTCGCACGCCGTGGTCCTGCTACCCGCCGGCGGCGGGCTGAGCACGGCCAACGTCTTTGCCGAGGCCGATCGTCTCCGCCTCGGCCGCTCGGCGGCGGAGCTGGAGGAGCTCGCCGGACAGCTGCGCGAGGCGGCCGGGGCCGGGGCCTCACCGCTCGATTACGCCGGGCTGCTCGCCAACGACCTGGAGTCGGCAGCGCGCTCGCTGTGGCCCGAGATCGGCACCTCGCTCGATGCCCTCCGCAACTGCGGTGCGCCGCTCGTCTTCATGAGCGGCTCGGGTCCGACGGCGGTCGGGCTTTTCCCCGACCTCGCCGCTGCGCAGCGTGCCGCGGCCCGGCTCGAAGGCGGCGAGGGCCTGTCTAGCCCCCAATCCGGCGGCGAAAGCGGCCTCGACACAATCGTCTGCGAGGCGGGGAGGGCACCGTGAGGCTGCAAGTCCCGGAGGGACGCCGCAAGCGCCGCCTGTTGTTGGTTGCCGCGATCGCCGCGGTGATCGCCGCCTACTACTTGATCAGCCGTGTGATCCCGCACGACGATCTGCAGCAACTCCTCGAAGACGTCTCCAACACGCTCGGTGCCTGGACTTACCTGCTGGTCGGCACCTTCGCCTTCGCCGAGACCGGCGCCTTCGTCGGCCTCGTCGTCCCCGGCGAGACCGTGATGCTGCTCGGCGGCGCCGTCGCCGGCCAGGGGGCAATCGACATCTACCTGCTGATTGCGATCGCCTGGTTCTCGGCCTGGGCCGGAGACACCGCCAGTTTCTTTCTCGGCCGTCGCCTCGGGCGCGGTTTCGTCCTCCGCCACGGGCCGCGCTTCGGCATCGGCCACGAGCGCTTCGAGCAGGTCGAGGACTACTTCTCGCGCCACGGCGGCAAGACGATCTTCGTTGGCCGTTTCGTCAGCCTGGTGCGGGCCTTCGCGCCCTTCATCGCCGGCAGCTCGGGCATGCGCTACAGGGGCTTCGTCCCCTACAGCATCCTCGGCACGGGCCTCTGGGCGAGCGCCCACATCCTGATCGGCTACCTCTTCTCGCGCAGCATCGACACCGCCGCCAAGTACGCCGGCCGCGGCGCCTTCCTGCTGGGCACGCTGATCGTGGTGGTCGCCGGCACTGTGCTGCTGGTACGCCGCTTCCGCGTCGCCGAGAACCGCCGCGCCGCGGTGGGCTGGATGGAGGAGCACGGGGCGACGCGCTGGCTTGTCGTGCTCGGCCGCCGCCTCAGCCCGCAGCTGCGCTTCCTCTGGCAGCGGGTCACCCCGGGGGGGACCTTCGGCCTCGAATTCACCTCGCTGATGGCGACGCTCGCCGTCGCTGTCTTCGTCCTCGTTGCCTATACCGTGATCGTCGGCGGCGACCCCGGTCCGACGCCCGGCGACGTGACCGCCGCCGAAATCGCCGAAAGCCTGCGCACCGCCTGGCTCACCTCTGTCGCCAAGGTCGTCACCGCGCTCGGCTCGGGCGCCGTCTGCTGGTCGCTCGCCGCCCTCGCGGCGGTCGCTCTGGCCTGGCGCCGCCGCTGGGCCGAGTTCGGCGTGCTGGTCGCCGGCATGGCGCTCGTCATCCTCGGGGTGCACGAGCTGAAGGCGGCGGTCGACAGGCCGCGGCCGGGGGAGGGGCTGATCGACGTCTCGGGCTCGTCCTTTCCGAGCGCCCACGCCGCCTACTCGACCTTCTACGTCTGGCTTGCGGTGACGATCGTGATGCGCCTGCGGGTGGGGATGGCGCGCGGCGCCGCGGTTATCGCCGCGGGGGTTGCGCTGACCGCCGTGGTTGGCCTCTCACGCGTCTATCTCGGCGTCCATTACATGTCCGACGTCAACGCCGGCTGGGCGCTGGGTGCCGCCGCCTTCTCCTTCTGCGCGGCGGTGGCCCTCGTCATCGCCACGGTGCGCCAGAATGGGGCTGTCCGTGTTGCCGCTGGCGCTGCAGAAGATCGAGAATGAGTACCTGCTCTTCGGCGCGGCCGGGCTGGTTAGCCTCGTCGTTTTCGTCGGCCTCATCCTCGTGCCCGCGCTCGGCTCCTACGGTCGCATCTGGGAAAAGGCGGTGGCCGGGACGCTCTCGCTGATCGTCCTTGTCGCGCTGGTCCTGGTCGGCGTCGTCATCGGCCTGGCGATCGTCTACTACTACAACGACTTGGTCGCTCTCTTCAACTGAGCGCGTTTTTGGGTCGCACATTCGATTCGAAGATCCGGCTGTAGCTGGGGATAATGAGCGAATGCAAGGCTCCCAGGGCCAGGAAACCCCTGCAAAAGCAGCAGATGTGGGCACCCTCGTCGCGCTCTCCGATGCGGTCGAGTCGGGTGCCGGCCTGCCCGCCGTGGCGCGGGCGGCGGCGCGCGTGCTCGATGCCAGCGTCGCCCTGATCGACCGCTCCGGCGCGGTGCTGGCGGTGGCTGGCGCCTCGCCTGACCAGGAGCGCAAGCTGCTCGAGGGCGGCGAGCGGGTGACGACGGTCGAGCTGCGGGTCGCCGATGCCGTCGTCGGTGAGCTGCGCTATCGGGCCAAGGCGGGGCCCGACGCGGCGATCGCCCGCATGGTGACGACGCTGCTGGCACTCGAGCTGGAGCGCTCGCGCGCGCCCGAATGGGAGAGCGAGGAGGTTGCCGGCGTCTTCGTCGGCGCCGTGCTTGGGCGCGAGGTGACCGATCGCGGCGACATCGTCGCTCGCGCCGCCGAGCTGGGGGCCGACCTGGAAAAGGGCGCCGGGGCGATCGTCGTGCGGGCGGCCCCGCGTGCGGCGCAGACCGGCGAGTGGCGTGAGCGGGTACTGACCCTGGCGATGCGGACGCTGCGCTCGCTGGCTCCGGGCGCGCTGGCCACGGCCGAAGCCGACGAGGTGGCGGCCGAGATCGCGGTGATCGTCCCGGCCGAGGACGAGGAGCGCCTCGCCCGCGCCGCCTCCGGCCTGGCCCGCGAGCTTGAGGACTCGCTGTCCGGTTTCCACCTGACGATCGGCGCCAGCCGCCGGGTTGGCGACCCGGTCGACCTCTACCGCGCCGGCAGCGAGGCGCGGCTGGCGGTCAACGTGGGGGAGGCCGAGGGCCGGCCGCTGCTCGCCTTCGAGGACACCGGCGCCTACCGCCTGCTGTTGCCGGCGATGAGCGAGGAGCCGGGCGAGCTGGAGCGCTTCTTCGCCGAGACGATCGAGCCGCTCGCCGCCTACGATGAGCAGTACGAGACCGAGCTGGTGGCGACGGTCGAGGCCTATCTGGCCAACGACGGCAACGTCGCCGCCACCGCCAAACAGCTCTTCACCCATCGGCACACGATCCGCTACCGGCTGGAGCGGGTGCGCGAGCTCTGCGGCCACGACGTCTCCGCCACCGAGGGCCGCGAGAAGCTCGGCCTCGGCCTCAAGGCGATGCGGGTGCTCGGCATCGCCTCCCCCCGCGGCCCGGCGCTGGAGCCAGGCGCCGAAGGTGGCAAGGTGCCACGCGGCGCTGAGGAGTAGGGTCACGGCATGGCACTCGACCAGAGCAAAGTCGGCAAACACATCGCCGAACAGATGGAGGCGATCGAGGCGGATTACGGCGACCGCGACGGCGACTGGGAGATCGGCGATGTTTGCACGATCGTCGAGGTGCGCGGTCCCGAGGGGGCCGAGGTGCGGATGCGCAGCAGCGCCTCTTCACCGCACGCGACCCTCGGCCTGCTCAAGTTCGCCGAACTCTTCGCGATCGCCAACATCGGCCGCGGCGGATAGCCCGGGCTTGACGCCGGAAAGCTCCGGGGGAAGGACTTGAACCCTCTCTTCCAGGACCAAAACCTGGCGTGCTGGCCAAATACACCACCCCGGACTGGCCGGTCGAGCGTAGCGCCCGCGCAGGGTTGATCGCGTCCGGGTAGGGGCTTAGGGTCGATGCATGGAGATGGGTGGAGTGGCTCTGGACCCGGAAGTCCGCGAAGCGCTGGCGCGTAGCTGGAAGGCGCTGATGGCGGTTGGCGTGCTGGCGATCGTCGTTGGCTGCGTGGCGATCATCGTGCCGGCGGTCGCCTCGGTCGGCACGGCGATCTTCATCGGCTGGGTGCTGCTGATCGTCGGCACCTTCATGGTCGCCGGCGCGTTCACGGCGCACTCGGTCGGCACCGTGATCCTGCGCCTGCTCTGGGCCTTCCTAACCGCGATCGTCGGCCTCTGGCTGATCGTCGAACCGCACAACGGCACGCTCACCCTGACCCTGGTGCTCGGCATCTACTTCCTCTTCATGGGCATCACCCGCATCGCCGTCGCCTTCGCCAGCCGCGGCCAGCGCAACGCCGGCCTGCTCGGCCTCAGCGGTGTCGCCGGCCTGCTGATCGGCATCCTCGTCCTCGCCAAGTTCCCCAGCAGCGCCGACTGGGCAATCGGCCTCCTGGTAGGCATAGACCTGATCTTCGCCGGCTGGACCCTGACGTCTGTAGCCCTGCTCGGCAAAGATTTAGCCCGCGCCTGACGCGCCTGGACCGGCGCATCTCGGCGTCCTCCTTGCTTGTGTGCAGAGCACACGGCTCGGTGCGTCCTTGATCAGTAGGGAGCTCTCCCGGCGTGTAGCGGACGGAGGGAGCCGGTGCCCCTCCGCCGGAGGCTCCGGGACCACGCACCGCAGCGCAACAAACGATTCAGCTGCGCAACGGCCTCCGGAGGAGGGGCACCGGCTCCCTTCCCCGCCATTACGATCCAGAGGTGAGCTCCCCCCTAGTGCTCGTGATGGCAGCGGGCGAGGGCACCCGCATGCGCTCGTCCCTGCCGAAGATGCTGCATCCCGTCTGCGGCCGGCCGCTGGTCGCCTGGCCGGTCCTCGCCGCGCGCGAGGCCGGTGCCGGCCGCGTCGCGGCGATCGTCTCACCCGGGATCGACATCGCGGCCGGTCTGCCCGATGGGGTCGAGACCGTCGTCCAGCCGCAGCCGGACGGCACCGGCGGTGCCGTGCGCGCCGCGCTGCCGCTGATCGGAGAGGCCGAGACCGTGCTCGTCCTCTCCGGCGACCATCCGCTGATCTCCGCGAAGATCGTTTCCGGCTTCCTCGACGCCCATGCCTCCTCGGGCGCCGCCGCGACGATGATGACGATCGAGCTCGAGGACCCTGGGTCCTACGGCCGCGTCCTGCGCGATGCCGGCGGTGAGATCGAGCGCGTGGTCGAGGCAAAAGCCGGCGGCGATGCCGGCGCCGAGGAGCTGGCGATCCGCGAGATCAACGCCGGCACCTATGCCTTCGACGCCGGTCCGCTGGCCGAGGCCCTTGCCGGGCTGTCCAACGACAACGCTCAGGGCGAGTACTACCTGACCGACGTCTTCGCGGCTCTGCGTGAGGCCGGCCACACCGTTGCCGGCCACCTTGCCGACGACTTCGCGGTGACGATGGGCGTCAACAACAGGGCCGAGCTGGCCGCGGTAGAGGCGGAGGGGCGTCGTCGCATCCTCGAGCGCCACATGCTGGCCGGCGTCACCCTCGTCGACCCCGCCTCGACCTGGGTCGACGCCGACGTCGAGATCGCCGCCGACGCCCGCATCGAGCCCGGCACCAGCCTGCGCGGGGCCACCGCGATCGGCATCGGCTCGGTCGTCGGTCCCCTCACCACCCTGATCGACACCCGGCTCGGCGAGGGGGTCAGCGTCCCGCACTCCTACCTGGTCGAGTGCGAGGTGCTCGACGGCTCCAGCGTCGGCCCCTTCGCCTACCTGCGCCCCGGCGCCCGGCTCGAGGCCGGCGCCAAGGCCGGCACCTTCGTCGAGATCAAGAACTCGCGCCTCGGCGAGGGCGCCAAGGTGCCCCACCTCGCCTACGTCGGCGACGCCGACATCGGCGCCGGCAGCAACCTCGGCGCCGGCACGGTCACCGCCAACTACGACGGTTTCCGCAAGAACCGCACGATCGTCGGCGAGGGCGTTCGCATCGGCGTTGACACGATGCTGATCGCACCTGTAGAAGTCGGGGACGCCGCCTACACTGGCGCCGGGGCAGTGATCAAGAAGGACGTCCCCGAGGGGGCGCTTGCGGTGAGCGAGAACGACCAGCGGAACATCGAGGGCTACGCGGCCCGCAAGGCCGCGCAGATGCGCGAGGAGGATTCGTGAGCACGATCGAGCAGAGTCCCGAGGTGGCGCCGACCGCCATCCCGCACGACTACTCGAAGCGGATGATGGTCTTCGGCGGTCGCAGCTCGATGGAGCTGGCCGCCAAAGTGGCCGGCAAGCTCGGCCTCGACATTGGCCAGGTGACGCTCAAGACTTTCGCCAACGGCGAGGTCTACTGCCGTTACGAGGAGTCGATCCGCGGCGCCGACGTCTTCCTCGTCCAGTCGACCTGCGCCAACGAGCAGAGCGGGATGACCCCCAACGACGCCCTGGTCGAGCTGCTGACGATGATCGACGCCGCGCAGGGTGCGTCGGCGCACCGGATCATCGCCGTGCTGCCCTGGTACGGCTACGCCCGCCAGGACAAGAAGTCGGCGCCGCGGGAGCCGATCTCCGCCCGCATTATGGCCAAGTGCCTGGAGGGCGTCGGCGTCGACCGCGTCCTCACCATGGACCTCCACGCTGGCCAGGTGCAGGGCTTCTTCCACGTCCCGGTCGACCACATGACGGCGATGCCGATGCTGACCCAGTGGTTCGCCGACCAGGAACTGAGCGAGGAGCTGGTGATCGTCTCGCCCGACGCCGGCCGGGTGAAGACGGCCCGCAACTTCGCCCGCCGCATCGGTACCCACTGGGCGGTGATGGAGAAGGAGCGTCCCGCCCAGCAGGTGGCCGAGATCGGCTACGTGGTCGGCGACGTCAAGGGCAAGACCGCGGTTCTCGTCGACGACATGATCGACACCGCCGGCACGCTCTGCGCCGCCGCCCAGACCGTGCTCGATGAGGGTGCGGCGCGGGTGATCGCCTGCGCCACCCACGGCGTCTTCTCCGGACCCGCCTACGAGCGGCTCGCCGCCTCGGCGATCGAGCGGATCGTCGTCACCGACACGATCCCGCTGCGCCCCGGCGCCCCCGACAACATCACGGTGCTCTCGACCGCGACCACCTTCGCCGACTCGATCCGCCGCATCTTCACCGACGACTCGGTCTCGGAGATCTTCGCCGGCGAGAACCAGCTCTTCTAGCCCCCTGGCGGCCGAGCGACCCAGCGGGCTGCGCCTGGTCGGCCACAAGGGCGCCGACCTGATCGCGCCTGGCAACACGCTGGAGAGCTTTCACGCAGCAGTCAAAGCGGGCGTCGACACGATCGAGCTCGACGTCCTCTGGACCCGCGACGGCCACCCCCGGATCGCCGCCGCCGAGCGCACGCCGCTCCTCGTCGCCCACGACTGGCACGACGCCGAACGGCGCCGCCCGCTGACCCTGGCCGAGGCGCTTGACGCTTTCCTCGAGCCGCCGCTCGACCGGGTCGAGGTCGACCTCGACCTCAAGCTCGCCGGCCGCGAGGAGGAGATCGTCACCGCGGTGCGCGAGCGCGGTCTGCTGGAGCGGGCGATGGTCTCGACGATGGAGCTCTCGACCCTGGCCCGGATCCGCGAGCTGGAGCCGGGCCTGCGGCGCGGTTGGACCTATCCGAAAGTGACCAAGGACTGGACGTCGAAGCGCTGGGCGAGGGCACCGATGCTGGCCGCGCTGGTGACGATGCGGCAGCGCCTGCCGGGCCTGGCGGCGCGTGACCTGCCGCGGCTGGGGGTCGACTCGATGTGGGTCTACCACCCGCTCGTCAGTCGCCGCCTGGCGCGGACGACCGCGACCCAGGGCGTCGAGCTGATCGCCTGGACCGTCGACGACCTCGCCCGCATACGCAAGCTCCTCGCCGCCGGCGTCGACGGCATCTGCTCCAACGACCCGCGCCTCTTCGCCGGCTTAGATTGAGTGCGTTTGGTCGATTTCCCCCACTATGGGTGGGACAATCGACCACTCGTCGATCAGACCGCCGGTCGATCAGACCGTCCCCGGCGTCGCCGTAGGCGGCGCGTTACGGCCACCCTTCTGCTTTACCGCGGACTCCAACTCGCCCGCGGTGAAGCCGCCGAGGGCATGGCCGTCGAGCGCGTAGCGGTAGAGGGCGACGCCGAAGATGCCGTTGAGGGCGTTGACGACCAGCATCGAAATCGCCAGGCCGATCGCCCCGACGACCACGAGCAGTGCGCCGACGAACCCGGCCGAGGCCCAGATGGCGATGCCGACGCCGATCAGGATGGCGCTCGGCAGCACGCCGAGGAGCGAGACGAGGCCACCGATCGCGAGGTTGCCGGTGATCTGCTGGCCCCAGCGCTCGCGGAAGAGGCTCGCCGAACGCTTCAGCGTCGCGAAGGCGCCGGTTCCCTCGATCGCAATCACGGGCACGGCGAGAAAGGTGACGAGTGACCAGGCCATGCCGACAAAGCGTGCGGCGATCGTCCCCGCGATCCCGCCCTGGTTTTCCAGCACGCCCATCAACACACCGATCGCGGTCGAGAGGGCGGCCCAGCCGCTGATCTGGCTGAAGCGGCTGCGCGCGACCGCCATGCCGTCGCTCACGGTGGCCGGTTTGCCGCGGAAGATCATGTCCGCCGTGGCCGCGAGGCCCACGCCGAAGAAGGTGCCGATGAGGCTGAGCACGTAGATGCCGATCACCAGCAGCGGGATCGCGCCGCCGAGCGTGCCCTCGTCGAGCAAGTAGAGGCCCGGGCCCAGGAAGACGAAGGCGAGCGGGATCGTCGCCACGGCTCCGTAGAGCGGGAAGCGGATCAGCTCCCTGTGCTCGTTCAGCAATCCCCAGCTTTTCTTCGACAACGCCCAACCGCGTTTGATCTTGCCCATTTACGCCTCTCCTTCCAGCGAGCGCTCGACTATCGGGATCTGCGAGACCCCTCTTCCCTCGAAGTACTCCCACTCCTGCTCGCCGAGCTCGGTCGCCGGCGGGTCGGCGTAGATCCACTCGCGCGCGATCCGGTGCCAGTTGCGCTTGGCTCCGAGCTGCCCCAGCACGGCGACGACGCCGATTTCCATCCGCCGCCCCATCAGCTCGTCGGCCGGGATCGACTCGCGCCGCATCAGGTCGAAGTACTCCGAGCGCGGGTCGTTGGTCGACTCGATGATCTTCATCACCCGCCGCGGCGTGATTTCCAGCTCGCGATCCTCCATCACGAACCAGCCGCCGACCGCGCGCATGTGGTCGAGCAGCCGCTCGGCGTCCAGCTTCGAGGGGTTCTTGATGAAGCCGAGGTCGTGCAGCGCGGCGCGGAAGGCCTCGGGGTCGTCGCGCGAGGCGGCGTCGAAGGCACGCTGCTCGAGCAGGATCTGCTCGCGGTCGAGCTTCTTGGTCATGCCGAAGTCGAGGAAGGCGACGCGGCCGTCGCCCATCAGCAGGTAGTTGCCGGGGTGGGGGTCGGCGTTGAAGTGCTGAAGGTGGTAGATCGAGCCGAAGCTGCCGCGGAAGACGATCTCGCCGAAGCGGCTGCGCTCCTCGTGCGGCAGCTCCTTGACCTGCTCGAAGCCGATCCCATCGACCAGCTCGGTGACGAGCACGCGGCGGCGCGAGAGCCTGGTGACGACTTCCGGCACGTAGACGAAGGGGTGGTCGCGGTAGGCGCGCGAGAAGCTGCGCTGGTTCTGTGCCTCGTACTCGTAGTCGAGCTCCTCCATCACCCGCTCGCGGATCTCGTGGGCGATCGCCTTGGCGTCGAGGCCCGGAGCCAGCGCACGGGCCAGCCGCACCAGGGTGCCGGCGTTGCGCAGGTCGGCGTCGAGCGCCTCGGCGATCCCCGGGTACTGGATCTTTACCGCGACGCGGCGGCCGTCAATCAGCTCGGCCCGGTGCACCTGGCCGATCGAGGCGGCGGCGAAGGCCTCCCGCTCGAACTCGGCGAACAGCTCCGAGACCGGTTCGCCGTCGTACTCCTCCAGCAGCACCTTCTCGACCTTCTCCCAGGGCATCGCCGGCGCATCGGTGCGCAGCTTGGCGAGCTGCTCCTGGTAGATCTCGCGGTACTCCTCGGGGATGAACTCGGTGTCGATGAAGGAGGCGAATTGGCCGAGCTTCATCGCCGCGCCCTTCATCTGGCCGAGCGCGCCGACCATCTTCATTGCCGTCTCCAGGTGGCGCTGCTCGAGCTTCTCCTGGCCGCTCTCCTCGGAGCGGGCGACGTTGGCCGCCTTGGTGCCGGCGTAGCGGGCACCCTGCAGGCCGACGATCGAGCCGAGCTTGGCCGAGCGCCGCACCCGGCCCTTGGGGATCTTCGCGTCGTCGGGCACGGAGCAAGGTTGCCACAAGCCTGCGCCCAGGCCGTTTCTCTATTCTCTCCCGTCCGATGGCTCGCGGACGCGACAAGCTCAAGGCCGCTCCCCGCGCGGAGTTCGGCTCGCGCAGCTCGCGCCGCCTGCGCGGCGAGGGCCTGGTTCCCGGCGTCGTCTACGGTGGCGGCGCCGAGGCGCGCCCCTTCCAGGTCGCCGAACGCGACGTGCGCACCGTGCTGGCAACCGGCGCGGCGCTGTTCGACCTCGAGGTCGAGGGCTCCAAAGCCGTCCCGGTCGTCGTCAAGGAGCAGCAACTGCACCCGGTGCGCGGCAGCCTCCAGCACCTCGACCTGCAGGAGGTAAAGCTCGACGAGGAGATCCAGGCCGAGGTCGCGATCGAGCTGGAGGGCGCCGAGGTGGCCCCCGGCGTCAAAGGCGGCGGCGTGCTCGAGCACGTCACCCGCGAGATCACCGTCGAAGCGCTGCCGACCGAGATCCCCGAGCGGCTCGTCGCCGATGTCTCGGCGATGGAGATCAACGACACCCTGCAGCTCTCCGCTGTGCCCGTCCCGGAGGGCGTCAAGTTCGTCGCCGAGGAGCTCGAGGAGGTCACGATCGCGACCCTCTCACCGCCCCGTGTCGAAGAGGAGCCCGAGCCCGCCGTCGAGGAGGAGGCCGAGCTTGTCGGCGAGGAGGGCGAGGCCCCGGCTGCCGAGGAGGGCGGCGAGGAGGCCGAGGGCGGCGACTCCGGCGGCGACGGCGGGGAGTAGCAGCTGTCGATCTTCCGCCGCCGCGCCGGCCGCGGCGAGGGCGAGGCCGAGGGCGGCGATCGCATCCTGATCGTCGGCCTTGGGAACCCCGGCCGCGAGCACGCCGGCAACCGCCACAACGTCGGCTTCGAGATCGGGGCCGAGCTTTCGCGCCGCTGGGACCTGCCGCGGGCGAAGAAGCGCTTCGGCGGGCTGATCGCCGAAGGGCGGACGCGGCCCGGCGGGCCGCGGGTGGCGATCCTGCTGCCGCAGACCTACATGAACGCCTCCGGCGACTCAGCCGGGCCGGCGCGCGGCTCGCTCAAGGCGCCGCTCGACCGGGTGGTCGTGCTGCACGACGAGATCGATCTTCCGTTCGGTGAGGTGCAGGCGCGGCTCGGCGGGGGCCTGGCCGGCCACAACGGCCTGAAGAGCCTCGAGCGGGGACTGGGGAGCCGCGAGTTCTGGCGCGTTCGTGCTGGCGTCGGCCGGCCCGACTCGACCGACCCCGAGATCGTCTCCGCCTACGTGCTCGGGCGCTTCCGCGAGTCCGCGACCGAGGTCGAGGCGCTCGTCGCCCGCGCCGCCGAGGAGGCCGAGCGGCTGGTCGAGCGGTTAGGTTCCGGCGCTGATGACGGCTGACAGCGACGCCAGGCGGACCAGCTACTCGCTCGATGAGAACGGCGTCGCCCTGCTGCGGCTCGAGCGGCCGGAGGCGCGCAACGCGATCGACACCCAGATGCTGCTGGAGCTGCTCGACCACTTCGCCGCCGCCCGCAGCGACGAGGCGGTCCGCGTCCTCGTCGTCTCCTCCTCGGACCAAATGGGCCTCTCCGCCGGCGCCGACGTCCGCGAGCAGCTCGACGAGGAGGGAAAGGTGCGGCGCATGCAGCTCTTCGCCGACCTCTACGACGCCGTCGTCGGCTTCCCCAAGCCGACCGTTGCCGCCTGCCACGGTGACGTCGTCGGCGGCGGCGCCGAGATCGCCGTCGCCTGCGACATGCGGGTCGGCGGCGCCAACCTGCGGCTGCGCTTCCCCGGCGCCGCACTCGGCGTCCCGGTCGGCCCCGCCCGCCTGGTCAGCCTCTGCGGCTTGGCGGCCGCCAAGTACCTGCTCTTTTCCTCGCGCACGGTCGGCGCCGACGAGGCGTTGCGGCTCGGCCTCGTCAACCGCGTCGCCCCGGCCGCGGGCGCCGAGGAAGCGGCGCTTGAGCTGGCGACCACGGTGGCGGCGCACCCGCCCGAGGCCGTCGCCCGCCTGAAGCGGATGCTGCACGAGTGGGACGACGTCGAGGGGCGTTCGCGGGCTGAGGGAGAGGGCCAGGTCGAGTGGCAGCGCTCGGGCCCGGGGCTGCCGGCACGCGACTAGCTCCTCGGCGGAGGCAGGCTGGCGAGGCGCCGGCCGGCTGGATAGGGTCGCCCAGCCCTCGTCACCTGTCGCTGGAGGAACGCTTGAAACGCATCGCGCTTTCGCTGCTCGCAATCGCCTGCCTGCTCGCGGCTCCCACCGCGGCCGTGGCCGCCGAATACACCGTCGACGACACGAGCGATGAAGCCGACGCCCTCGTCGGCACGGCGGGCTGCCTCACCCTGGGTGGCAAATGCACGTTGCGCGCCGCGATCCAGGAGTCGAACAACTCGACCGGGGTCAAAGACACGATCAAATTCAAATCGCCGAACTTCAACGGCGGGGCTACCAGCACGATCGCCCTGGGCGCCGGCTTCCCGATCATCACCGATCCGGTGACGATCGACGGCGACGGCGCCGGGCAGTGCGCGACCGCCGCGGGCGTCAGCGGGCCCTGTGCCGGGGTCAGTGGCCCCAGCGGCGGCTTTGGCCTCGTCGTCGAAGACGACGGCGTGACCATCGAAGGGCTCGCCGTTACCGGAGCGTTGACCGGGATCAGCGTGATCAACGCCTCCGAAGGATTCGTCGCCAAGGACAACTGGCTCGGCGTGAAACTCGACGGCAGCGCCGGGGCCAACAACACCGGCCTCTTCCTCGATCCGAACTCGGACAACGCGACGATCGGCGGCACCGCGGCGACTAATCGCAATGTCTTCGCCGGCAACAACAACGAGGGTCTCGACATCGAGGGGGCCAGCGGCGCGGTGGTGCGCGGCAACTACTTCGGCGTCACGCCCGCCGGTACCGCCGCCTTGGCGAACGCCAAGAACATAGAGGTCACCGATTCGACCTCCGGCGGCGGCTTCGAAGCGGTCGACAACGAAATCGGCGGCGGCGTCAGCACGGCGCAGGCGGCCACGACGCCGTGCGACGGTGGCTGCAACGTGATCTCCGGCTCGCTCTCGGCCGGCATCGACATGGCGGGCGGAGGGGCGAACGAGGCTCCCCCGAGCGGTCCGACGACGATCCTGGGCAACTACGTCGGCCTCGACGCTACCGGCTCCGGCGGGCTGGCGAACACGACCACCGCGATCCTCGTCGGCGGCGCCGACGAAGCGCTGATCGGCGGCAGCGGCGAAGGCGAGGCGAACCACATCAACGACGGCGTCTTCGGCGTCCTGGCCGGCAAAGACGCCGACGACCTTGTCGTCGACGGCAACCTGATCGGTCTCAACCCCGCCGGAACGGGAGGGCTCTCGTCGCCGAGCAGCGGCGCGATCGTCGTCAGCTCCGAAGGCGTCGCCGCGGGGAACGCTCCAGAAATCACCGACAACCGGATCTCGATGGACAGCGGCGTCGCGATCGAACAGCACGGCACCGGCGCGCTGATCGCGGGCAACGCGATCGTTCGCAGCGTGCTCGGCATGAGCGTCTTCAGCCCAGTGACCGGGATACGGCTCTATGGCGACGACAGCATTCTCGGCAGCACGATCGAATCTAACCTGATCCAGAGCGTCGCCGAAAACGCGATCCTGATCGAAAACGACGACAACGTTGTGGTCGGCAACGTGATCGAAGACTCTGGTGCTGCCGGCATCCGAATCCAGCCCTTCGGCGGCATCTTGGCTTCGACCGGCAACGCAATCGGCGGCGACACCGGAGAATCGGAAAACACGATCTCGGGAAGCGGCGGCGACGCGATCGAGGTCGCCGGCGAAGAAGACGACGACACCCAGATTGCCCACAACAACGGCAGCGGCAACGGCGGCCTCTTCATCGACCTCGGCGCCGACGGCGCCGGCAACAAAGGGACCGGCCCCAACGACGGCATTCAGCCGCCGACGATCGACAGCGCGACCGAAGCCGGCGCGAGCGGCAGTGGCGCGCGGCCCGACGCGACCGTTCGCGTCTTCCGTAAGGCGAGTTCCTCGCCCGGCGAGCTCCAGTCCTTCCTCGGCGAAGTCGCCGCCGACGACAGCGGCAACTGGTCGCTGACCTACCCCACCTCGATCCCCGGCGGCACCAACATCGGCGTCACCCAGTCCGACGTCGAAGGCACCTCGGAGCTGGCATTCGGGACCACCGAGACACTGCCGCCTCCCGCCTGCACTTCGACTCCCGGCGCCTTCTGCGGCACCAAACCCGAACCGATTCCGCCCTGCCCGCCAGCCGGCACGTCGCGCTGCACGGTGCCGTCTCCCGTCCCCCAGACGACGATCAGCAAGGGGCCAAAAGGCAAAACCCACTCGACGACCGCCAAGTTCAAGTTCACTTCCAGCCCGAAGGGCTCGCGCTTCGAATGCAAGCTCGACCGCGGCAAATTCAAACCGTGCCGCTCGCCCAAGACCTACAAAGGCCTCAAACCGGGCAAGCACGTCTTCAAGGTCCGCGCCGTCCTCTTCGCCGGCGTCTTCGACCCAACGCCGGCGAAGAGGAAGTTCCGCGTCCTCCCCTAGCGGGTCCCGGCGTGCCTGCAGTTCACCCACCTATATGGGGGGTCTAGTGCGGGCACGTCGCTTGCGAGAATGCTCCGGATGCTGACCGTCGCCGTCACCGGCCCCACGGGGGAGATCGGCAAGCCCTTCGTCGCCGCGCTCGAGCGGGCGCCCGAGGTCGAGCGGGTGATCGGCATGGCGCGCAGCTACTTCGACCCGAGTGCGCTCGGCTGGCGCAAGGTCGAGTACCGCCGCGGCGACATCCTCGACCCGGAGGCGGTGGCCGACCTGGTCGACGGCGCCGACGTCGTCGTCCACCTCGCCTTCGCGATCGTCGCCGGACACGGCGAGACGCGCGAGATCAACCTGGGTGGCTCGCGCAACGTCTTCGAAGCCACGGTCGCGGCAGGCGCCAAGCGGCTCCTCTACACCTCCTCGGTAGCCGCCTACGGCTTCCACCGCTCGCTGCCGACCCTGATCGAGGAGGACGAGCCGGCGCGGGGGACCGAGCGCCACCCCTACTCGGCCCACAAGGCGGCGGTCGAGAAGCTGCTCGCCGAGACGCTGAAGGGCGCCGACACTGAGGCCTACGTCTTCCGTCCCTGCATCGTCGCCGGCCCCGAGGCGACGCTGTTGCTCGATCTGATCCCGCTGCTGGCGCTGGGCAAGCGGATCCCCGGGCCGCTGCGCTGGGCGCTTGGCCGCGTGCCCGAGCTGCGCCCGGTCCTGCCAGACCCCGGCGTGCCCTTCCAGCTCGTCCACCAGGACGACGTCGCCGCGGCACTCGCCGCCGCCGTCCTCGGCCATGGCGATCCCGGCGTCTACAACCTCGCCGGGCCGGGCGAGCTGACGATCTCCGACCTCGCCCACGAGCTCGGCTGGCACGCCGTTCCGGCGCCGCAGCTCGCCGTCGGCGCCGCTGCGGAGGCGGTCGCGCTGATGCCTTTCCTGCCCGACGAGGCGGCCTGGATCGAGACCGTCCGTCGGCCGCTGCTGATGGACACCACCCGTGCTCGCCGCAAGCTGCACTGGGTGCCGCACCACGACGCTCGCCAGACGCTGCGGGAGACGATCGCCGCCGTCCGCGCGCGATGAGCCTGCGGCCGCTGATCGAGCTCGCCGCCGAGGACGAGCGCGTGCACGCGCTCGCTGGCCGCCTGCGCGAGCACCGGGGCGGCGAGGGGGAGACCGTGGCCGCCTCGGCGACGCTACGCCCGCTGCTGCTGGCGACGTTGCTCGAGGACGAACGCGGCCTTGCCGGCCACCCGGCGCTGCTGGTCAGCGCCGATGACCGCTCCGCCCGCGACCTCGCCGCCGACCTGCGCGCCTACCTGGCGCCCCGCCGGGTGCGCCTCTACCCCTCGCGCGGCACCGGCTACGCCTCGCACGTGACGCCGCCGCCGCATCTGGTCGGCCTGCGGATCGACGCGCTCGAGGCGCTGCGCCGCGAGGAGGACGCGGTCGTCGTCGCCGGCGCCACCGCCCTCGCCGAGGCGGTCCCCGACGCCTCGCTGCGCCCTGCCGGCTTCTCGCTCGAACTGGGAGAGGAGATCGAGCTGGAGGCGGTCACCCGCGACCTCCTCGCCGCCGGCTACGAACGGGTCGAGCAGGTCACCGAGCGCGGCCAGTTCGCCGTCCGCGGCGGCATCCTCGACGCCTTCCCTGCGACCGAGGAGCGCGCCGCGCGGATCGAGCTGTTCGGCGACGAGATCGAGTCGATGCGCTGGTTCTCGACCTTCACCCAGCGCTCGTTGGGCGATGCCGAGCGGGTCGAGCTGGCGCCGGCCGCCGAGCTCGACGCCGAGCACCGGGAACTGGCCGAACTGGCGGCGATGGAAGCGGCCGAGAAGGGGGAGGAGGCGCCGAGCGCCGCCGAGGCGTTGCCGCTCGAGCACTTCGGGCCGCCACTCGACCTGGTGCCGGACGCCGCGGCGACGATCCTCGTCGCCGCCGAGGAGATCGAGCCGGCGCTGCGCGACCACTGGGAGGACGCGACCGCGGCGATGCACGCTGACGACGCCAGTCGTCTCTACGTCGACGTCGCTGCACCGCTCGCCGACCGCGCGGTCCTCTCATTGACGGGGGCCGGCGACGGCGAAGAGGGTGCCTTCCGTGCCGCCCGTGCCGAGTCGCCGGCGCGCAGCGTCGCCGAGGCCGAGGCCGAGCTGGAGAAACTGGTTCGCTCCGGCTACCGAACGGTCGTCGCCTTCGACAGCCGCGGTGAGGCCGAGCGCTCGCGCTATGGCCTCGAGCGCCTCGACGCCACGCTTCTCGATGCCCGCCTCTCACCCGAGCCCGGCCTCGCCTTCGCCGAGGCGCGCCTGCGCGAGGGCTTCGTCAGCCCCGAGCTGAAGCTCGCCGTCTATCCCTTCCGTCGCCTCGTCCACCGCCGGCGCCGGGCGGGCGAAGCCGTCCCCGGTGCCGCCCGCGGCCGGCTCGCCTTCAGCGACCTGCGGGTCGGCGACTACGTCGTCCACGAGGACCACGGCGTCGCCCGCTTCGCCGGCTTCGAGACGCGCGAGGTCGGCGGCGTAACCCGCGACTACCTCTACCTCGAATACAAGGGCGAGGACCGCGTCTACGTCCCCACCGACCAGCTCGCCAAGCTGAGCCGCTACGTTGGTGCCGGCGCCGAGCCGACGCTCTCGGCGCTCGGCGGCAAACGCTGGCAGAACATGAAGGCGCGCGCCCGCCGCGCCGCCGGTGCCCTGGCCGGCGAGCTGCTCAACCTCTACGCAGAGCGCCGCACCCGCAAGGGCCATGCCTTCCCGCCCGACGGCGAGTGGCAGGTGCAGATGGAGGCGGCTTTCCCCTATCGCGAGACCGCCGACCAGGTTGAGGCGATCGAGGCGGTCAAGGGCGACATGGAGTCCGCCCAACCGATGGACCGCCTGGTCTGCGGCGACGTCGGCTTCGGCAAGACCGAGGTGGCGTTGCGGGCAGCCGTCAAGTCCGCCTCTGACGGCAAGCAGGTGATGATGCTGGCGCCGACGACGATCCTCGCCCAGCAGCACCACGGCACCTTCCGCGAGCGCCTCGCCGACCTGCCCTTCACCCTCGACTGGGTCTCCCGCCTGCGCAAGCCGGCCGAGGTAAAAGCGGTGCTGAAGCGCTTCGAGGCAGGCGAGGTCGACGTCCTGATCGGCACCCACCGGCTGCTCTCGCGCGACGTCCGCGCCAAGGACCTCGGCCTCCTGATCCTCGACGAGGAGCAGCGCTTCGGCGTCAAGCAGAAGGAGCTGCTGCGCCAGCTGAAGCTGAAGGTCGACGTGCTGGCGCTCTCCGCCACGCCGATTCCGCGCACGCTGCAGATGAGCCTCGCCGGCCTGCGCGACATTTCGACGATCGAGACGCCGCCCGAGGGTCGCCGCCCGGTGCGCACCTACGTTGGCCCCTACGACGAGAGCCTCGTCCAGCGGGCGATTGAGCGGGAGCTGGAGCGGGGCGGCCAGGCCTTCTTCCTCCATAACCGGATCGACAGCCTGCCCGAGGTCGCCGAGCGGCTGCGCTCGCTGGCGCCAAAGGCGCGTGTCGCGATCGCCCACGGCCAGATGGAGGAGGCCGAGCTGGAGGAGACGATGATGGGCTTCCTGCGCGGCGAGGCCGATTGCCTGGTGACGACGACGATCATCGAGTCGGGGCTTGATATCCCCACCGCCAACACGCTGATCGTCGAGCGCGCCGACCGGCTCGGGCTGGCCCAGGCCTACCAGATCCGCGGCCGGGTGGGACGCTCGCGCGAGCGCGCCTTCGCCTACCTGCTCTATCCCTCGGCGGAAGCGTTGACCGAGGAAGCGGCGGCGCGGCTTTCGACCCTGGCCGATCACACCGAGCTGGGGTCGGGCTTCAAGATCGCGATGCGCGACCTCGACATCCGCGGCGCCGGCGACCTGCTCGGCGACGAGCAGTCCGGTCACGTCGCCGCGGTCGGCTTTGAGCTCTACTGCCAGATGATCGACGAGGCCGTGGCCGAGTCGCAGGCGGCGGGCGCGGGCGCGGAGGAGGCCGCCGAGCCGCTGCGCTTCGATGTCCCGGTCGACGCCTATCTGCCGGCGGCCTTCATCCCCTTCGAGGCGGCCAAGATCGACGTCCACCGTCGGGTGGCCGCCGCCGGCACCCCCGGGGAGCTGCGGGCGATCCGCGACGAGCTGAACGACCGCTTCGGCCCATTGCCACAAGAGGCCGAGAATCTGTTGGCTCTACAGCGGGCGCGGATCGAGCTGCGCCTGGCCGGGGCGCGCAGCGTCGAGCTGCGCGGCGGGCGGCTCAGCGTGGTCGGCATCGAGCTCGACTCCGAGCAGGCGAGCGCGCTGCGCGAGGGGTTGGAGGGAGCCCGGTATGAGTGGCGTGAGCGGACCGCGTCGATCCAGGTGCCGCCCGAGGCGGAGCCCCGCCTCGCCGCCGTGCTGGCGATGGCCGGGGCGCTGCGCGAGGCGAAAAGCTCGGCTTTAGTCGGAAAAGATATGCTGCCTGCCCCGTGAGTCCGGATCAGGGTAGGAGACGCACGAGTGACAAGGGTGGGAGCGGCGCCCCCGGGCGCCCGTCTGGCCCTGTAGCCGTACGGCGCCGCGCCGTGCTCGGCTTCGGCGTTCTCTTCGTCGCCATCTTCCTGGTCGTCGCGATCGCCGACGGCGTCGGCGATCCCAGCATCCCTTCGGGCGACATCGTCCTCGTCCAGGACATTCCCGGCGATGGCGGGGAAATCAGCCAGGCCGACTTCGATCGCGCCCTCGGACAGGCGGCGGCCCAGGCGGGTCAGAAAAAAACGCCCAAACCAGGCGACAAACAGTACGAAGAACTGAAGGAAACTGCGCTCAGCACCCTCCTGGAACCGCTTTGGCTGGAAGGGCTGGCGGCGGAAGAAGGGATCACGGTCAGCCAGAAAGAACTGATCGCCGAACGGGAAAAAATCAAAAAGGAAAACTTCAAAACCGAGAAGGAATTCAACGAATTCCTCAAGGAATCGAAATACACGCTGGCCGACATCAACCAGCGGGTCAAGGTCCAGAAACTCAGCACCGAACTGCAGGAACAGCTGAAAAAAAACACCCCGCAGCCGAGCCAGGCCGAAATCGAGGACTACTACGAAGCCGCCAAGGGCACCCAGTTCACGCAGAAAGCAAGCCGCGACATCCGCGTCGTGGAAAACAAAGACCAGGGCAAAGCTCAGGAAGCCTTTGAAGCGCTGAGCAAGGACGACACCGACAAGAACTGGCAGAAAGTCGCCAAGAAATACTCCGAAGATGCGGCCACGAAAAGCAAAGGCGGCCTGAGGAAAAGCGTCACCGAAGAAGCGGTCGAAGAACCGCTTCGCGCTGAATTCTTCAGCACGCCCGAAGGCCAGGTTGAAGGCCCGGTCGAAGCGGAAGGCAAATACACGGTCTTCGAGGTCGAGGACTCCACGCCGGAAAGCGTCCAGGAACTGAAGGCGGTCGAATCGCAGATCAAAAGCACGCTGACCCAGCGCCTCGAACAGGAATACTTCACCGCCTTCGTCGCCGATTTCAACGACACCTGGCGCAACCGCACCTTCTGCACCTCCGACTACCTGACCGAACGCTGCGCCAACTTCACCGGCAGCGGCCACCCCTCGACCGCCCCCGAAGCGTGTTACGAAGCCGACCCCAAAGGCGGCCTGCCCGAAGCCTGCCCGGCCCCGGTCTTCCAGCTGATCCCGGCGCTGCCCGGCTCGGTGACGCCGCTGGAACCGACGGGCAAACCGCTGGCGCAGCGCCCGCGGCCGGCCGGCGGAAAAGAAGAAGGCGAAGAAGGGGCGGCGTTGCCCGAAGGCACGGTGCCCCCGCCCGAAGGCGAAGCGCCGCCGCCGGAAGAACCGCCGGCTGAAGAAGCGCCGGAAGAAGAATCCGAATAGCCGTTTGGCGTCGAGTGCCGGCGATTGCGGTCGCCGGCCGTCGATAGACTGCCGCGCCTCCGATGAGCGCCATCTCCTCTATCCGCGCGCGCCAAATCCTCGACTCGCGCGGAAACCCGACGGTCGAGGTTGAGGTCGTGCTCGAGTCCGGCGCCCGCGGCCTCGCCGCGGTTCCTTCCGGCGCCTCGACCGGCGAGTTCGAGGCGGTCGAGCTGCGCGACGGCGGCGAGGCTTGGGCCGGCAAGGGCGTCTCGCGCGCGGTCGCCAACGTCAACGGCGAGATCGCCGCCGCTCTGCAGGGCGCCCGTGCGGCCGAGCAGCGGGCGCTCGACGAGACGATGATCGAGCTCGACGGCACCCCGAACAAGGGCCGGCTAGGCGCCAACGCCATCCTCGGCGTCTCGCTGGCCGCCGCCAAGGCCGCGGCGGCCGACTCGGGGCAGCCGCTCTACCGCTACCTGGCAGAGCTCTACGGCGGCGGCGAGCCGCGGCTGCTGCCGGTGCCGATGATGAACGTGCTGAACGGTGGCGCCCACGCCGACAACTCGGTCGACTTCCAGGAGTTCATGGTCGTGCCGGCCGGGGCCGAGAGCTTCTCGGAGTGTCTGCGGGTCGGCACCGAGGTCTTTCACGCGCTGAAGAAGAGCCTCGCCGCCGCCGGCCTCTCCACCGCCGGCGGTGATGAGGGCGGCTTCGCGCCGAACCTGGAGTCCAACGAGGCGGCTCTGCGTGCTGTCCTCGCTGGCGTCGAGGCAGCAGGCTACGAGGCGGGCGCCGACGTTTTCATCGCCCTCGACCCGGCGACCAGCGAGGTCTACGAGGGCGGCGCCTACGCGCTCGAGCACGAGGGCCGCTCGCTCTCCTCCGAGGAGATGGCCGCCTACTGGGAGGACGCCTGTTCGCGCTACCCGATCGTCTCGATCGAGGACGGCATGGACGAGGAGGACTGGGACGGCTGGAAGCAGCTGACCGAGGGGCTTGGCGATCGTGTCCAGCTCGTCGGCGACGACCTCTTCGTCACCAATCCCAAGCGGCTGCGACGCGGGATCGAGCTTGGCGTCGGCAACTCGATCCTCGTCAAGGTCAACCAGATCGGCACGCTGACCGAGACGCTGGAGGCGATCCGCACGGCCCGCGACGCCGGTTACACGACCGTTATCTCCCACCGTTCCGGTGAGACCGAGGACACGACGATCGCCGACCTCGCGGTCGCCACCGGGGCCGGCCAGATCAAGACCGGAGCACCCTCCCGCTCGGACCGAGTGGCCAAGTACAACCGCTTGCTGCGGATCGAGGAGGAGTTGGGGGGGTCCGCCGAGTTCCCCGGCTTGCAGGCATTCGTCCAACGTCGTGGCTGAATGCAGGAATGCGGGGCTCGGCCGCGTAGGACCGGGCATGGCAGCACGCGCCCGGAGCCGGACTGCGCCCAAATCGCGCCGGGCGGCGTCCCGGTCCAACGCGACCGCGACGAAACGGCGCCCGGCCCAGCGTCGCAAGCCGGCCGCGAGGCGCAAGCCCGCGGCGCGTCGCAACGGCAGCCGCATCCGCTGGGACCGGGTCGGGCGGATCGCCCTGACGCTCGTCCTCGCCGCCGTCCTCTACTCCTACTTCAACCCGGCGATCGACTTCGTCAAGACCTACACGGCGACCACCGCCGCCAAAGCCGAGTTCCACGAGATGCTGCGCGAAAACAAGCGCCTGCACCACCGCATCCAGACCGCCGAAGACCCGATCGTCATCGCCCGCAAGGCGAGGGCCCAGGGCATGGTCGCCGAAGGCGAGCGCCCGATGGTCATCCAAGGCCTCGGCGGCTGACCTCAGGCCCTCGCCGGCCCGGCCCGACCGCGCTCTCAGCGCCACGCCATGGTTAGCCCAGGCTCCTACATCCTCAGCGCCGCCCTGCTGGCGACCCTGACCCTCTCCCTGGCCCTCTCGGCCTACTGCATCCGCCAAAAGCTCCTCCCCGCCTGGAGCGGCCCCCCAGCGCGCCTCGTCGAGGCCATCGTCGGAGTTGCCCTACTGATCTGGCTGGCCGAGCTGCTCGGCCTCTTCAGCCTCCTCTACGGCGGAACCCTCGTCGCTTCAGCTTCTGCCATGGCGCTGGTGATGTGGCTGTGGACCAGAAACGCCCCTCCGTCGATCGAAACGGCTTCTCCGGCGGGCCGGGCACTCTCGTCCCTCGGCGATCAGAGACTTATGTCCCTAATCGCGATTGCCGTCGTCGCCGTGACGTTCGCCCACTGGGGCCTCACCGCCAAAGACGCCCTCGGTCGCGGCATCTTCAACTTCGATTCGCTCTGGTACCACCTGCCGTTCGCCACGGACATCGCCCAGACCCACTCGGTCACCGCCTTCCACCACACCGAGACGGTCTTCGTCAACTGGTTCTACCCCCAGAACTCGGAACTGCTGCACGCGGCGGGCATTCTGCTCGCCCACCGCGACACCCTCTCGCTGTTCATCAACTTCGGCTGGCTGGCGGTCGCGTTCCTCGCCGCCTGGTGCATCGGCAGGCCCTACGGTCGCGCCCCGCTCAGCGTGGTCGCCGCCGCGATCGTGCTGGAGAGCCACACCCTGGTCGTGCGCGAGCCGGGAGCGGCGAAGAACGACCTGATGGCCGCGGCCCTGCTGCTCGCCGCAATCGCGATCCTCGTCAACGCCTGGGCCGCGCAGAAAGCGAGGAGCGACGGCGATCGCAGCGGAGGCCGCTTCGCACTTACGCCCGGCTGGCCGGTTGCGGCCGCCGGCCTCGCCGTGGGCCTCGCCGTGGGCACGAAGTCAACCGCGGTGGCGATGGCCGCCGCTCTCAGCGTCGCCGTCGTTGTGCTCGCCCCCGCGGGCAGGCGCTGGGCGGCTACCGCCTGGTGGTTCCTGCCGGCCCTCGCGGGCGGCGGCTACTGGTACCTGCGCAACCTGATTGCCGCCGGCAACCCGTTGCCCCAGCTCGAGCACCTGGGGCCGATCCCGCTGCCGCATCCCGAGCGGCTCCAAAACGGGCGCCCTGACTTCAGCGTCGTCCACTACGCCACCGACACCGGCGTCTGGCGCGAGTACTTCGCCCCCGGCCTGCACCAGGCCTTCGGCCTGCTCTGGCCGCTGATCCTCGTCGCCGCCCTGGCCGGGTGCGCCCTCGCCTTGCTGCAGCGACGCGAGCGCCTGCTCCGCTGGATCGGCGCGACGGCGCTCTTCGGCCTCGTCGCTTACCTCTTCACCCCCCTCAGCGCCGCCGGCGCCGAGGGGGTACCGACCGGCTTCGGCATCAACATCCGCTACGCGGTCCCGGCCCTGCTCGCCGCCCTCGCGATCCTGCCACCGGCGCTGGCTATTTTCCGGGCACCTGGATCTGACGTTCCCGCAATTGTGCGTCGCTATGGGTCGTCAAGTGCGGGCACGTCGGCCGTATGGCCTTGGATGTTCTTGGGCGCCTTGCTGCTTGTCTGGCTGGTCACCGACCGGCCCGACGCGGTGCTGCGCGACCCCGATCGTCTCTTCGCCTGGCTCATCGCGCTGGTTGCGGTGTTGCTTCCGGCGGCGCTGCTGCTGGCGCGGCGCCATGGTGCCTCGAGGGCACTTGTCGCCGGCGGCTTCGCCGCCCTGGCGCTGGCGACCGTGGCGATCGCCTACCCGGTCCAGCGCGACTACCTCCGCGACCGCTACCTGAACGAAAACCCCGAGACGGCGATCCCGGGCATGCACCTCGACTCGGCCTACCGCTGGGCGCGCGACGTCAGCGACGCCCGCATCGGCCTTGCCGGCACCACCGCCGGCTTTCTCGAGTACGGCTTCTACGGCACCGACCTCTCCAACCGCGTCCGCTACCTCGGCCTTGCCGGCCCGCACGGGTCCTTCGATGCGATCCCGACTTGCCGTCCGTTTCGGGCCGCCGTCAACGTCGCCGACCTCGACTACCTCGTCACCTCCCCCTTCCTCAACTTCATCCACCCCGAGAGCCCCGTCCCCTCGCCGGAGGCCAGTTGGCTACGCGGCGAGCCCGCGCTACGCCCGATCCTGCGCAGCGGCCCAGTCACCGTCTGGCAAGTCCGCGGCCGGCTTGACCCCACCGCCTGCGGCTCCCGCAACGCCCCCCTCCGCCGCGTTCCCCAGCAGCCCGGCTCCTGAGGCGGGCGTCGGTTTTGCCGCGTGTGGCGCTTTGTTCACGCCATTCGTGAACAAGGCGCCAGGCGGGGCCTGGCTAACCTGGGGCGATGTTCTATCCGCTCGAGAACGCGCTCTTCCAGTGGGAGGAGGGATGGCGGTCGCTGCAGGCGATCGAGGAAAGCCGCGAGCGGCGCCGCGCAGATCGCGTCGTCGGCGCCGTCCAAGATGAGCTGCGCCGGCAGATCGGGCCGACCTTCCGCGCCGCCGAGCTGGCCGAGCTGTACGGGCGCGGGACCGATTGGTGCCTCCAGATCGCGCTCGAGGCCTCGTCGCCGGCTGACACCGACCCACGTTCCCTGGTCGACGCTGCCTTCTGGCTCTACTTACGCGGGGCGACCGACTTCGCCGGCGGCCGCCAGCTACTCGTCTGAGTCGTCGTCGCCCGGCTCGTCGCCACCGGCAGGCCGGATGACGATCTGCTCGGCGTCGATGCGGACAGTGACCTCGCGCCGCCCGGCCCAGTGCTCGGCGTAGACGGGGTTGTCCTTGACCGCCGGGTCGAGCCAGAGCCCGTAGCCGTCGGTCTCGCCGTGGTCGAAGGTCCCCTCGAGCTCTTTGCGCCTGCCGCGACCGCCCCGGCGTCCGCGCCGGCGCCGGCGCCGCGGGCGCTCCTCGCCATCGTCGTCGCCCTCTTTGCCTTTGGGGCCGCGCCGGTCTTTCTCGCCCGGCTCCTCGTCCTCCTCCGGCTCCTCGTCCTCCTCGGCGACCTCTTCGGCCGTCGCCGCCTCGACCTCCGCCTCGATCTCGTCGCGCAGGTCGATTTCCTGCGAGCCGGTGTCCTCGTCGTCCGGGGTGAGGTCGTGCTGTTTGCGGAACTCGCGCAGCTCCGAAGCGGAGACATCGAGCTGGTGGGCGATCCAGGCATCGGTGCGACCCTGTCGCACCCAGGCGCGGATCTGGTTGAGCTGTGGCTTCAGCGAGCGTCGTGCCATCGGCGCGCGAGTCTATTCAACCCAGACGGCGGTCCGCGCCTAGGCCATCAGGAAGGAGAGCGCCTCGAACATCGAGACGACGACGACGATCACGGTCGCCGTCAGGCAGACGGCCAGCACGCTGAAGCGGACCTTCCCCTGCTGCTCGTTGCGCGTCATCCGCCGCGCCCGCGAGCGGTTCGCGGCACGGCGGCGCAGCTGCTCGCGGCGGCGGCGCTCCAAGGTCGTCTCCTGCTCGAAGGCGACCTCGAACTGGGAGATGCTCTGTCGCATTCTCATAAAGGAAAGGCCCCGAGGGGCCGCGGAGGACCGTAGCAAAGGCGCACGAGGCCTTGCAGGCCTCCGATGTGACGATGGTCACGTGCTCTGAATGCTCGAGGCGTGCGCCGGATCAGGGAGGGCAGCCGCCCCAGAGGCCGCGACCGGCGAGGGCGGCACGCCGCTGTAGCCGGGTGAAGAGCTGCGCGTAGCGGTCGTTGGGTGGGATCGTCAGCGTGCGGGCCAGGCCGCGCCGGACGAGGATCGGGTTGTAGAAGCGATGACCGAGGTAGAGGTAAGCGAGCAGGCGGCCGTAGGCGTCCCGCCGCTCGGCGCCGAAGACCAGACGCACGGTGCGGCCCTCAAGATGACGGTGGGTGAAGGTCGAGGCACGTGGCCCGAAGCACTGCACCGGCGTCCCCGGCTTGACCGTCTCCGGCGTGTCGACCCCGATCAGCCGCACGTCCTCGACTTGCTCCCCGATCCGCGCTTCCAGCGTGTCCCCGTCCACGACTCGAACGACCCGCGCAACGGCGCTTGCCGGCCCGTTGGCATCTTGTCCTTCCCAGGGGCGTAGAACAAGGAGAGCGACCACAGCAAGCAGAATCACGCTGCCAAGCCATTGCCTCATGCTCGATAAAGGCCGGGAGAGAGGAAATTCTCCCCCTCACGCGATGCCGGTTATAGGACGGCTAGGGGATGCGGCGCACGTTGGAGAGCAACGTCTCCTTGATCGACGCGATGATCTCCAGCGCGTCGTTCCACTCGCGCTGCCAGACGTTGCGGCCGAAGATGACGCCGCTGCCGCCCGCCTCCATGATCTCGCGCGTGTGGTTGAGCACGGTCTCGTCGTCGACCTTGGAGCCACCGGAGAGGACGACCAGCGCCCGCCCAGCCGACTCGACGCAGTGGCGGATCGCCGTGGCCTGATCGACTTCCATCTCGTTGTAAGGGGCGGGGGCGTCCTTGTCCTTGGCCGGGTCGATCTTCGGCATGTTGAGCTTGACCACGTCGGCGCCCATCTCCATCGCCATCCGCGCCGCGTAGTCGATCGCGTAGAAGGAGTTCTGGCCGCCCTTGGCCTCGATCGCTTCGCCGCGCGGGTAGGACCAGACGATCAGCGGCATGCCGAAGCGGTCGCAGTCTTCGCGCACGCCGCGCAGCTGGGCGAGATCCTCGTCCTGGCGCGGCGAGCCGACGTAGAGCGTGTAGCCGACCGCGTCGGCGCCGAGCCGCACCGCGTCCTCGACGCTGGCATTGCAGGTCGAGAACGCCTTGGCGGAGGAGGGGACGTCGGTCTTGCCGTTGACCTTGAGGATCAGCGGCACCCGGCCGGCATAGTCCGGGTAGTACTTGCTCGCCATGCCGATCTGGCAGGCGAGCGCCGAGTAACCGGCCTCGGCCGCGAGCCGGAACTGGTAGTCGGGGTCCTTCGAGGCCGGGTTGGGGAAGAAGTCGCGCGGGCCGTGCTCGATTCCCTGGTCGATCGGCAGCAGCATCAGCGTTCCGTTGCCCGGTCCGAACTCGAACAGCAGCCGGCGCAGCCGGGTCCGTTTGCCGGGTGCCAGCTCGGCCAGAAGCGATTTCTGCTCGGTCAGGCTCTTCAACTCCACGCTGATTCCTCCTCGAAGACGGGTGTCCCCGGAGTATGTCACCGGCGTCCCCGCGGGCGCCCCTCCGGCGCCCGCTGCAAGCGCTCCGGTCGGGGGAGTTATCCTCGAAACACCATGAGCGAGACTGAGCTCAGCGTCATCTGCAAGAACTGCGGCTCCGAGGTCAGTCCCTACGTCACCGAGTGCCCCTACTGCGGCGCCAGGCTGCGCAAGCGCGCCCCCCGGCTCGAACGCCGCGGCGACGGGCTCGAGGCCAAGCCCCGCCGCGGCCCCGCCGGTCGCCTTTTCCGTGTCCGCATCCCTCGCCGCGCCGTCTCCCACCGGCCCTACGCGACCCTCGCGGCGATCCTCGGCCCGGCGCTGCTGCTGATCGTCCAGCAGGCAAGTGGCGAGTCGCTCGCCTCTCTTGGCGCCTTGACGGTCCCCCTCGGGGGGGAGTGGTGGCGCTACCTGACCGCGCCCTTCGTCTACGCCGACGTCGGCTACCTCTTCGTCGTCGCGGTCGGGCTGGCGATCTTCTCGGCCGCGCTTGAGCGACGGCTGGGCAGCGCCCCCACCGGCCTCCTGCTGGTCGCCAGCGGCTCGTTGGGGATGCTGGCGGCGGGCGGCATCGCCGACGCCCAGGGCCATGTCGTCACGATCGCCGGCGGCAACGGCGTCGCGCTGGGCGCGCTCGCCGCCTGGTTCGCGATCCGCCGAGCCGAGACCCACCAGGCGATCGACCAGGAGTACGACCAGATCGGGGTCGCGGTCGCCGCCGCGGTCCTGCTCGCCCTGCCGGTTTTCGAGTCGACCGCCGACGTCTTCGCCGGCCTTGCCGGCGGTGCGGTTGGGGGTCTCGCCGGCCTCGCGGCGGCGGCGCTGCGCGGCCACGAATAGTCTCGGCGGCATGCTTCCCGACGACGAGCGCCTCGCGGCCGCGATCGAGCGTCTCGCCGACGCCGAGCGCTTCGCCGAGGCGGAAACCGTCGTCGCCCGGGCGGCACCGCAGCTGCAGCGGCTGCTCGCCTCGGCGCTGGCCGAGGGCGGCTGGTTCGGCGAGTCCCAAGAGGCCGAGACGCTGCGGGCGGCGACCGTTCCCGACTCCGATGAGCGGATTGCCGCGGTCCGCACCCTGCTCGCCGAGGAGGCGCGGATGGGGATGATGGTTGGAGTCGCGGTCGGCTGGGCGTTGAGGGAAGAGTTGGGCGAGGGCGGGCAAACGACAGAAGGAGAGAGCTGACGATGGAGATCAAGTTCCACGGCCAGTCGTGCTTTGAGCTGAGCGAGGGGGAGACGACGGTCCTCGTCGATCCCTTCCTCAAGCCGAACAACCCGGCAGCGGTCCACACCGCCGAGGAAGTCGAGCCGACCCACATCGCGCTCTCCCACGGCCACGCCGACCACGTCGCCGACGCGGTGCCGGTTGCCCAGCGAACCGGCGCCCACTGCGTGGCGATAGTCGAGCTCGCCAAGTGGCTGGAAGGGCAGGGCGTAGAGAACGTCAGCGACCCCAACTTCGGCGGCACGGTCGAGTTCGACTGGGGTTACGTCTCGCTCGTTCCCGCCTGGCACACGAACACGATCCCCGGCTCCGCGGAGAGCCCCTTCAGCGCCGAGCACGGGATCGCGATCGGCCCCGCGGCCGGGCTGGTGATCGAGCTCGGCGGGACCACCGTCTACCACGCCGGTGATACCTGCCTCTTCTCGGACATGAAGCTGATCGCCCAGCGCAGCGAGATCGACGTCGCCCTGCTGCCGATCGGTGGCCACTACACGATGGACCGCCACGACGCGGTCCTTGCCGCCGAATTCGTCGGCGCGCCGACGGTGATCCCGATGCACTACGACACGTTTCCGGCGATCGAGGCCGATGCCGGAGCCTTCAAGTCCGAGGTCGAGGAGAAGACGTCCTCCAGGGTGGTCGTGCTGAAACCGGGGGAGGCTCACTCGACCTGAGCTCCTTCCGTTCGCGTTGCACGGGACAAGGGAATCCAACTGGCTGGTCAGCCAGTTCGCTGCTAGTCTCGGACGCGCCCACCTATCCCGAGTCGAGGAGAGTGCAGATGGAGGCCAAAGAGGCGATCGGGACCCAGCCGCGGACCGAGCGGGCCGACTTCCAGGCGACCGCTGATCCAGCCCTGAACGAGGCGGCCGACCGCACCGCCGACGTCAAACTGCTGACTTACGAGGAGCTGTACTCGCTCTGGGAGCGCCAGCAGTGGCAGACCCAGGAGCTCGACTTCAGCCGCGACCGCGAGGACTGGCACGAGAGGATCGACGCCGAGGAGCGCTTCCAGCGGATGTACGGGCTGTCCTCGTTCTTCATCGGCGAGCAGAAGGTCGCCGAGGAGCTGGGGCCGATCATGCGCGCCGCCCCGACCGAGGACCAGAAAATCTTCCTCTGCACGCAGATCGCTGACGAGGCGCGGCACGTGCGCTTCTTCGAGCGCTTCTACCGCGAGGTCGGCGTGCTCGAGGCCGACGGGCTCTCGGAGATGCTGGCTGAGACCTCCGAGCATCTCAACGACAACTTCGGCCGCCTCTTCGACGGCATGCTGAAGCAGCGCACCGACCGCCTCTCGGCCGAGCCCGAGGACACCGAGGCCCTGGTCGAGGCGGTGACCCTCTACCACATGGTGATCGAGGGGATGCTGGCGCTCACCGGCCAGCACTTCATCATGGACTTCAACGAACGCGAAGACACGCTGCCGGCCTTTGTCGAGGGCTTCCAGAACGTCGCTCGTGATGAGCACCGCCACGTCGCCTTCGGCTCCGTCTTCCTGCGCGAAAAGGCGCGCGAGGACGACCGCTACAAGCAGGCGATCCAGCGCACGCTGGAGGAGTCGCTGCCGGTCGCCGACAAAGTGCTCTCGCCTCCCTGGGCGCCCGAAGACGAGGACTACGAGCTGTTCGGCTACTCGCTCGAGGACACCCGCAAGTTCGCCGGTACCTGCCTGATGCGGCGGCTCAAAGTCATCGGTTTGGGCTGAGCAGCTTCAGGCGCGACTATTCGCCGGCCGACGATTCGGCGCTGCCGCTCGATTCGGAAGCCGAGCCACCGCTTTCCGGGAGACTTTCCGCCGGAGGTGCCGTTTCTTCGCTCGGTGGCGCGCTTTCCGCCGGTGGCTGGCTTTCGACCGGCGGGGCCGGGGCTTCGGCGGGGGGTTTCGTGCCGACGGTGACGACGACGGTCTCGCTCCCCGTCGGGGCGCCGGCGGTGCCGGTCGGCGGTTTGGCGGCGGTCAGGGAGGGTTCGCCGGTCGGCGTCTCCTCGTCGCCGGCATTGGATTGCCCGGCGACGTCGCCGGGCGGAGGCGTCGGCGCGGCTTCCGGCGCGGCGGGAACGGCGGCAGGTGCCTCCGGCGCCTCCGCCTGAGCCTCGACGGGTTTCGGTTTCGCCGCCAGGTTGACGATCTGGTTCGGCGCCGGCGGCAGCTGCGTCGCGAGCGAGAGATGGGGAGCGGAGCGTTTCGGCGCCGGCGAGGTGTCGATTCCCTGGTTGACCTCGACCGCGCCGGCGGTGATCACCGCGGCGGTAACGACTCCGGCGACGGCCTTGGTGCCGATCGCGCCGCCGACTGCTCCGAGGCCACCGGCGGCGCTGCCGCCGCCAAGCGCGGCGCTGACGCCGCCGACTGCACCGGCGCCCGCCCCCGCGGTGGCGCCCGCTCCGGCCGCGGTGCTCGCGCCCGCTCCGGCACCGCCACCGGCACCGCCCAATCCCAGCTTGGAGACGATGAACCCCTTCAGCGCCAGCAGCGGGCCCACGGGGAAGAGCGCCGCCAGCACCTTGTCGTTGGAGCGGATCTGGGAGCGGAAGTCGGCGCATTCCTCGCAGTCGCGGACGTGGCGGCGGATTGGGCCGGAGACCTTGCGCAGCCCCTCGGCCGCCTCGGCCAGCTCGAGCCGAACCTCGCCGCAGGTGAGCTGCCGCGCCTGGCTCGCCTCGGCCAGCGAGATCCGGGCCCGCACCAGCAGCGACTTGACCGAGGGCACGCTGGCCTCCATCGCGGCGGCGATTTCCTCGTAGGACATCGCGTCCATCTCGCGCAGGAGCAGCGCCGTGCGCTGCGTCTCGGGAAGCTTGCCGACGTCGTCGAGCAGCTGGCGGAACTCCTCGCGGTTGTGGACCTTCTCGGCGGTTGAAGCGGCCTCGACGACCGGCACCATGTCCATCGATTCCTGCGCGTCGGCGGTCGGCTTGCGCAGGTGGTTGAGGCAGCGGTTGCGGGCGATGCGGTAGAGCCATGGGCGCAGGTTGATCTCGCGCTCGTCGGCGAGCATCGCCCGGTAGGCGTTGACGAAGACCTCCTGCAGGACGTCTTCGGCGTCCTCGGTCGAGCCCAGCATCTGCCGGCAGAAGCCGAGCAGGCGGCCCTGGTAGCGGTCGACGATCGTCTCGAAGGCGCCGGCGTTGCCGCTGCGGGCCATCGCGATCAGGCGGGCGTCCCCCTGCAGCTTGAGCAAAGGCGAGCGGCGGGCCAGAAGTCCGCGCTGACTGGCGTGGGTTAGAGCCGATGCCTCCAAGCTGCACTCTCCAGGGAAGGCGTTGTGGATGGCCTTGTCTTCGTCAGTAGGGACACCGTAGCAACGGCATAGTTGCGGTCTGGCCAAACTTTTAGCGTCGCTTTAGCCACTGCGCATCGGACAATCGGCCACGCGTGCGGCGCCGGCAGGCGCGCGGGCTGGCTCCGGCAGTGCCCGGGGCGGGACTCGAACCCGCAAGCCCCATACGGGGCAGCGCATTTTAAGTGCGCCGCTTTTGCCAGTTTCGCCACCCGGGCACGGTCGATCGTAACGGCCTCGATAGGCTCGCCGGGTGGCTGAGCACGGGGGGAGGATCGTCGCCAAGGCGCTCAAGTCGCGCGGTGTCAGCCACCTTTTCACGCTGTCGGGTGGGCATCTGTTCTCGATCTACGACGGCTGCAAGGCAGAGGGGATCGAGATCGTCGACGTTCGGCACGAGCAGACGGCGGTCTTCGCCGCCGAGGGCTTCGCCAAGGCGACGCGGCGGCTGGGGGTGGCGGCGCTGACCGCTGGCCCCGGGGTGACCAACGGGGTCAGCGCGATCGCTGGTGCCCAGGCCAACCGCTCGCCGGTCTGCGTGCTCGGCGGGCGGGCGCCGGAGCTGCGCTGGGGCTCGGGTTCGCTACAGGAGATCGACCACCTGCCCTTTATCGCGCCGCTGGTCAAGTCGGCGGAGACGGTGAAGGAGGCGGGGCGAATCGGCGAGCGCACCGCGGCGGCGCTCGACCTTGCGCTTGCCGCTCCCTCTGGCCCGACGTTTGTCGACTACCCACTCGATGTCGTCTTCAGCGAGGCCGAGCCGGAGGTCCCGCCCTCCGCACCGTCCCAACCGCAGCCGGCGGCTGGGGTGGAGGAGGCGGCGGCGCTGCTCGGTGCTGCGGAGCGCCCGGCGGTCATGGCCGGCACCGGCCTCTACTGGGGCCACGGCGAGGGCGAGTTACGGGCGCTGGCCGAGGCGCTGGGCATGCCCGTCTTCCTCAACGGCCTCGGCCGGGGCTGCCTGCCTGCCGATCACGAGCTGGCCTTCAGCCGGGCGCGGGGGGTGGGGTTGAAGGAGGCCGACGTGGCGCTCGTAGTTGGCGTGCCGATCGACTTTCGCCTCGGCTTCGGCGGCAGTTTCGGCGAGGAGACGAAGCTGATCCGCCTCGACGTCGCTCCCAATGAGCTGAGCGCCAACCGGGCGCCCGACGTCGATCTGGTCGGGGATGTCGCCGCCAGCCTGGCGGCGATCCGCGAGTTGCTCGGCGCTGCCCAGCCGCGCAGCGGGGCTTGGCTGGAGAGCCTGGGCGAGGTCGAGGCGCAGAAGCGAGGCGCCGAGCAGGAGGAGCTGAATGACGGCCGCTCGCCGCTTCACCCCGTTCGTATCTACAAGGAGCTAGCCGAAGTGCTCGATCGTGACGCGATCGTCGTCGGCGACGGCGGCGACTTCGTCTCCTACGCGGGCCGTCTCGTCGAGACCTACGAGCCGGGCTGCTGGATGGACCCCGGGCCGTTCGGCTGCCTCGGCGCCGGGCCGGGCCAGGCACTGGGGGCGAAGCTCGCCCGACCCGACCGCCAGGTCTGCTTGCTGCTCGGCGACGGCGCCTTCGGCTTCGCCGGCCTGGAGTTCGACACTTTGGCGCGTCACGGAGTGCCTGTCGTCGGCGTAATGGGCAACAACGGCATCTGGGCGCTCGAGCATCACCCGATGAAATTCCTCTACGGATACTCGCTGGCGGCCGAGCTGCGACCGGAAACGCCTTACGAGAAGGTGGTCGAGGCGCTGGGTTGCGAGGGGGTCGTTGTCAGCCGGCCGGAGCAGCTGCGGCCGGCGCTCGAGCGCGCCTTCGAGTCAGGCCGGCCCACCTTGGTGAACGTCTTCACCGATCCCGAGGTCGTCTACCCGCGCAAGTCGAACTTGGCTTAACAAAGCCAAAAGCTGGCTGACTGGCCAGTCGGAGCCAGGGGTTCGGCCCCAAACGAGAATCGACCGCCATTCTCTGGCGGCCGATTCAAGGTGGTCCCTCAGGACGGGCAGGGGTACGTCTTCAGGGACCAGTTCTTATTCGGTGGGTTCAGACGGCGGGAGGCGCCATGATGCGGCAATCGTCCGAACCCTCTACGGGAGTCCGATGGGGACGGTGTCCTCACCTCGTTCCCGATATTGGAATTATGGGGTCGCCTATCCGAATTGTCTAGGTCCTTGGTACTCGCCTACACAGAATTCGGTAGATCGATCTTACCTAGTTTTGGGGGTTCGACCGGCGCGTTTGCCCATCTGGAAGGCCGCCGAAAACCCGGCTGTACACAGGGTCCCACGAGTTTTGTGCGGGACCGTTTCTGGTGTTCAGGCGCGGCCCGGTTCAGTTGCGAGGGCAACGCCGTAGAGGATGTCGTGCTCGGAGGCCTGGATCTGATCGAGATCGAAGGCGCGCATCGCCTCAATCAGGATCACCGCGCCGGCGATGATCGTCGGGGCGCGGTCCGGGTGCAGGCCGGGGATCGCCTGCCGCTCCGGTAGCGGCGCCGAGGCGAAGCGCGAGAGCAGTCGCTGGATGGTTGCGAGCGAGAGGACGTGGCCGTGGACGCGGGCGGGGTCGTACGGCTCGAGGCCCAGCGCGACGGAGGCGAGCGAGGTCGGCGTGCCGGCGACGGCGATGCCCTGCCGTGCGCGCGCCTCGTCGTGGCCCTCGATGGCGGCAGCGATCAGCCCCCGCACGTCCCCGGCCAGCGCCTCCATCTCGGCGGCGGACGGCGGGTCGCCGGAGAAGTGGCGCTCGGTGTGGCGGACGACGCCCGCCTGAAGCGAGGCGTGGAAGGTGATCTCCTCGCCGGCGCCGACGACCATCTCGGTCGAGCCACCGCCGATGTCGATGACCAGGGTCGGCTCGCTCGGCGGCCGCTCGGCGGTCGCGCCGCGGTAGGTCAGACGCGCCTCCTCCTCGCCGTCGAGCACCCGCGCCGTCAGAGCGAAGCGCTCGCGCAGCTCGGCGACGAAGGCGCTGCCGTTGGAGGCGTCGCGGACGGCGCTGGTCGCAATCGCGGCGACCGTCTCGACACCCTCCTCACGGCAGATCTCCATGTATTTGGCGATCGCCTCGCAGGCCGCCTCGATCGCCTCGGCCGAGAGCTGGCCGGAAAGGTCGACGCCGCGCCCCAGCCGCGTCACCGTGCTGCGCCGCACAACCTCCTTCACCCGTCCCTGGTCTACCTCGGCAACCAGCAGCCGCGTCGAGTTGCTGCCGACGTCGACCACCGCGACTCTGTCCGGCCCGCGCGCCATAGGGGCGGGCACTCTAGAGGCCACCGCCGAGAGAAGCGCCCGCGCCCCACGCGCCCCAGACCCTGCGCAAGCGACCCTGCGATCCCCCCTCAACCCCTCGCCCGAAGCAAAAGCGCTGCTAGCATGGACCGACCGCCGCGGGGTGGAGCAGCCAGGTAGCTCGTCGGGCTCATAACCCGAAGGTCGCGGGTTCGAATCCCGCCCCCGCTATACGACGAAAGCCCCGCAAATGCGGGGTTTTCGCGTTTCTGGGAGCGCAGACAAAGGGGTTCAAAATCGCCCATGGGGCAACGCCTGGGGCAACATGAGGTTCGAGAGAGCTGTTGCTTGATGGAGGAGGGGGAGTAGGGTCGTTGAAGACAACAAGTCGAGTCCGTCGCCGCGGCTAAGGTCGCGCGATGGCAAAGAGACCAACGACCTGGGTCGTGGACTTCGACAGCGATGCGGTCATCGACTTCGAGGACGTGAAGTCGCGCGGAGATCGCAAGGCGGTCTTCAACGTCGTGCAGAAGCTGAAGGATCTCGGGCCGGATTTGCCGTCGCCGCATATGAAGTCGTTGAAGGGCGAGGCAAATCTGTTCGAGCTTCGGCCGAAGCAGGGGCTTGCGAGGCTCGGCCTATCTATGCGCGGTTCGGCGGTCGATTCGTGGTCCTGGCGGTTACCGCGAAGAAGAAAGAGTTCGGTCGAACTGTCGCGGCGGCGAGTGATCGTCTGAAGCGCCACGGTTGACGGCTGATAATAGAGGTATTATCATGGCAGCGATGGCGGCTTCACACAAGAACTTCGATGCCCTCTTGGCCAAGGAGCAGCTAGCCGACCCGAGTTTTCGGGCGGAGTGGCAGAGGCTCGCTCCCGCACGGGAGTTTGCGGCAACGCTGCTGCGCTATCGCGCCGAGCACAAATTGAACCAGAGGGCTCTGGCGAAGAAGCTGGGCCTCTCGCAGCCTCGCGTCGTCAAGCTCGAGTCTGGGGAGCACAACCCGGAGGTCGACACGATCATCAACGCCGTTCGGCGTCTGGGGATCGAGTTCGTGCTCGACGTGGCGCCCGCGAGCCGCAAGCCGGCGCTCGTGACGGCGCGGGTCCAGAAGCATGGGGCGATCGCCCACGACGATGTCTCGGTCGTGGCTGCCTCGGCGGTTTAGCTCTTTCCTAATCCGCGGAGTCAACGCCGCAGTTGCGAGGCCGCATCCGCTTCACCCGCTCGGCTGCGTCGCCTCCATGGCGGCGGGCGTGTTGCAGCAAGGCCCGCATCTCCGTCACTCGGTTAGCTCGGCGGCGCAACCTTACGCAGACAACAACCTTCTTCATGTTCGCCATTATGACCCGCGGATCAACGGGCTGCGCCAGTCGCTCTGCGGGGGCAACGAATGGGGCAACACGCCTCACAGATCCCAGCCGATCTCCACGTAGCTCGATCTCGCGGAAACCGCTCTAGAACGCGCTCCACGTAGTCCAGCCGATCTCCAGGCTCGGGCTCATAACCCGAATCCCACCCCCGCTATAGGAAAAGCCCCGCAACTGGGGCTTTTTCTTTGCGCCGAGCGGTCTGTTGAGCTGGTTGGCGGGTACCAATCGGGTACCAATTTTGATTTCGCCGGACCTCTGTAGGGTCAGGGCATGCGGGGTGCGATTGTTTGCGGCGCAGGGGCGGCGGGGCTCGCTGCGGGCGCGATGTTGGGCCGGGCGGGCGTCGACACACTCGTCATCGAGCGCTCGGATCGGGTCGCGGCGAGTTGGCGATCTCGCTATGCGGCCTTGCGTCTCAATACGCCAGGTTGGATGTCCACGCAGCCGGGCTATCGCGCGACGCGCCGACACTATGGCGAGTACCCCTCCCGCGACAAATGGATTCAATACTTGGAGGACTACACCGCGCACCACCGCCTCGATGTGCGCTTCGACACTGAGATCGAGCGAATAAGTCGCATCGACGGCGGCTGGCAAGTCCAGACGACTGGCGGCGTGCTGGAAGCGCGGGCCGTCGTGGTCGCCACCGGCTTCGACCACGACCCCTACATGCCCGACTGGCCTGGGCGCGAGAGCTTCAGCGGGGAGCTGATCCACGCCTCCGCGTACAGCAGCCCCGATCCTTTCCAGGGCAAGGACGTGCTGGTAGTTGGCCCGGGCGTAACCGGCTCGGAGGTGGCCCACTTGCTTGCCGAGGGCGGGGCGGCCCGCGTCCGGGTCGCTTGCCGCACCGCACCCCACATCATCCGCCGTAAGTGGCTGGGCGTCTCGGTCAACGTCCCTGGTGTTGTCCTCCATCATCTGCCGCTGCGCGTTGCTGATGAGATCGCTTGGGGGGTGGAGCGAACCATCCGTGGGAACCTCTCGCGCTACGGCTTGCCCCGGCCGCCGGTTGGCCTCGCGTCGCAGTCGGCCAAGACACAACAGGCGCCGGCCTATGACGCGGGCTTTGTGGCCTCGGTCAAGGCAGGACGCATTGAGATCGTCGCCGCCGTCGAGGGGTTCGATGGCGGCGATGTGCTGCTCGCCGACGGCTCGCGCGCCGACCCCGACGTCGTCATCGCTGCGACCGGCTACCAGCGCGGGCTTGAGCCGCTCGTCGGCCACTTGGACGTGCTAGATGAGCGGGGGATGCCGCTCGTGCATGGCCGACGCCAGCACCCAGCCGCGCCGGGCCTCTTCTTCACCGGCTTTCGCGCCGAGCTTTCCGGCCAGCTTCGCCTGATGCGGTTCGACGCGCGTGCGATTGCCCGCGCTGTCGCGTCGCCCGATCGCCTGCCTCTCGTCACTGCACCGAACTGAGATCGGCCGCTAGTTGCTCATCTAAACCGCTGGGGCAAGAAATGGGGCAAGGTGCCACACAGATCTCAGCCGATTCCAGCCAATCTCGATCCGGCGAATTTCGCTTGAAACCGTGCCCCACGTAGTCCAGCGGGTCCCAGATTCGGACTCATAAGCGGACTGTCCTTGTAGGAACCCGACAGCCAAGGGGCTTCCCCTTTCGAGTCCTCCCTACCCCTGGCACGGCCCCACGATCAGGGTAGCGCGGGCAGATCCCTGGGTCCGGTCAGCCGCTCGCGCGGGTCTCCAAGGGGGGTTATCGGGCGTGGGGGGTCCCGAATCTGGCACCTGGGGCTGCGCCCTTCCGCTTTGTAGGCGTCGACTACGCCCAGCGCCATGTCGCGGGCCAGCCATTCACTGTCCGGGGCCAGTTGCGGCGTGGGCCTGCGCCTTAGGTAGGAGTCATGGCTCACTCCGACGAACTCTTGGACGAAGTCACAGCAGCGTCGCATCGTCGCAATTCGAGTGATGGTGAGATCGAGATCTTCGCCGGTCGCGAACGCTGCGGCGGCTTCGTGGAGGGCGCCGCCGCGCATGTTTGGGCCGATTCCGATGCGACGGGATTGACGCTGGCCGAGGGCATGCGCCCTGCTGGCTAGCGCTTTCCGGTGCGGCGAACAGATCTCAGCGGTCAAGGTTGCCGCCCCAGGCTCCGATTGTTGGGGAGTGATATCCGGACTGAGTCAACGCCAGCGAAGGACCGTCCTTGTCGGCGGCCTCCTTGCCTTCTGCCTACTCGTCGCCTTTACCGCGCGCGCCGTTCTCGGGTTTGGCGGTCATAGCACCCATGTGCTCTTCAACACCTGGATCTACAACGCCCTGATGCTGATGAGCGCCGCCGCCTGCCTGCTGCGGGCTGCGCTGGTGTGCCGCGAGCGGTTGGCCTGGGCGCTTCTTGGCCTTGGCTTGCTGCTCTTCGCCGGTGGAGACATCTATTTTGCGGCTGCCCTCTCCGAGCAGGAGACGGTGCCGATTCCCTCTCCAGCCGACGGCGGCTACCTCGCCTTCTACCCGCTCGCCTACGCGGCGCTGGTCGCCCTTCTGCGGGCGAGGATCGGGACCTTTCCGGTAGCGCGGTGGCTGGACGGCGCGATCGTGGGCTCCGCGGTTGCAGCGCTGGCGGCGGCGTTCGCCCTCGGGCCGATCCTCGATGCCTCCAGCGAAGGACAGACGCTTGCCGTTGCGACCAACCTTGCCTACCCGATCGCCGACCTGACTCTGTTGACGATGGTGGCGACCGCCGCCTCGTTCACCGGCTGGCGGCCGGGGCGCAGTTGGGCGGTCCTCGGGGCCGGCCTCTTGTTGCTCGCCGCTTCCGATGGCGGCTATTTGCTGCAGTCCGCCAAGGGAACCTACGTCGAGGGCACGATTCTCGACGCCGGCTGGCCGTGCGGTGTTCTGCTGGTGGCTTGCGCGGCATGGATCGAGCCGGGCACCGCCGAGCCACTGCGATCGCGGGCGGTGCGGATCGTCGCGATACCAGCCGTCGCGGCGTTGGTCGCGATCTGCATCCAGGCAGTCGAACGATTCGCCACCGCCCCAACCGCCGCAGCGGTTATCTCCCTGATCACCCTGATCGCGGTTGTCGTGCGCTTGGTCCTCTCTTTGCGTGAGAGCCAAGGCGAAGCTCGCACGAGCGCGCAGGAGTCGCGCACCGACGAGTTGACCGGGCTGCCTAACCGCAGAGCGCTGATGCGGGACCTGGAACACGCGACAACGCGACCGGCAGCGGCCGGGTCCCTCCGGCTCCTCGTGCTGTTCGACCTCGACGGCTTCAAGCTCTACAACGACACCTTCGGCCACCCGGTCGGAGACGCCCTGCTGGAGCGACTCGGCGGGCGGCTGGAGCGCTTCGCGGCTTCGCAGGGGAGCCGGGTCTACCGGCTGGGCGGCGATGAGTTCTGCCTTCTCGCCGAGTGCACGGCGGCCGAGGTCGATGCGATCATCGCTGGCGCCGCCGCGGCGCTCTCGGAGCGCGGCGAGGGCTTCTCGATCGCCGCCTCGCAGGGCAGCGTCCTGTTGCCAAGCGAGGCCGGCTCGGTCAAGGAGGCGATGCAGCTCGCCGACCGGCGGATGTATGCGAACAAGGTCAGCGAGCGGACTTCGGCCGGCTCGCAGTCGCGCGACGTGCTGCTGACGGCGCTACGCGAGCGCCAACCGCAGCTGGCCGAGCGAGCTGTCGATGTCGCCGAGGTGGCGCTGGCGGTCGCCGAAGAGCTAGGAATGGAGGCTGAGCAACGCGATGAGACCTACCGCGCCGCGCAGCTGCACGAGACAGGGAAGATGGCGATCCCCGACGCAATCCTCAACAAGCCCGGCCCGCTCGAGGAGTCCGAGTGGGAGTTCGTCCGCCAGCACACCCTGATCGGCGAGCGGATCATCGCCTCCGCCGCGGCGCTCGTCCCGGTCGCGCGCCTGGTTCGCTCCAGTGGCGAGCGCTGGGATGGAAGTGGCTACCCGGACTCCCTGCGCGGCGAGCAGATCCCACTTGGCGCGCGGGTGGTAGCCGTCTGCGATGCCTACGCGGCGATGGTTTCAGAGCGCCCCTATAGCGTCGCGATGCGTCCCTCGCGAGCGCTGGAAGAGCTGCGCCGCAGCGCCAGCTCGCAGTTCGACCCAAAGGTCGTTGCGGCCTTCGAGCAGGTCGCCGCGCAGCACTGCCTTCCGGGCGACGCGACGCGAGCCGTGTCCAAGTCGCCCCAATAGTTGCGCCGAGCGGCCAGCGGTAGGCGTGGCCAGCGACAGGCCCTACCGATGCGCCGGATCTTCACTGCGAATGGCTCTTGCGTGCCGGTCTGACTAGGAGGAACAGACGTTCATGCAGAACCAGATCTGTTTCTCACGCTCGTCAGCTTTCCACGCCTCGACCAAGCCGTCGAGGGAAAGCTCCCGCCGGGCCTGACTCGGTGCCTCGACAGTTGGGAAAATCCGCAGCTGCATGCACCACTAGCACCCAGTTTTTAGGGATCAAAGCCGCACCACTGGCCTTGACACGCGAGCGTGGGCCGGTGCTACCTTCGCTCGTTCAGCGAGGAGGGGTGGTTCGCTGTAGGTCTTCGTTGGGAGCCCCGCATGGACGCGATCAGCGCCAAGGAGGTTTCCCATGCGTCGGAAGATGTTGGCTCTCGCCCTCACCGCCGGGGCTCTGACCATCCCGGCGACGCCGGTCCTCGCCGATCCGGACTTCGGTCCCGGCAACAGCAGCAAGGGGCCGAACGACCCTGGCGCCAAGTGTCATGCCCCTGGTCATGGCACCGGCCCTTGGGCCAATGAACCGGTCCCTGGCTGCAAGGGCTAGTTGAAAAGGCCCACCCATTGTGGTGGGCCTTTTACTTCGGAGCTGGAGGAATGCGATCACCGCCGAAATAGCGGCGTCGCGCTGACCGCCGATGAGCTTTCGGGCCGGGTCGCCGAGGACCCGAAGCGAGTCGGCGTTTGGGATGCTGCCCAGCTTCCAGGCGGCTCCGCTGATCACTCGACGGGTCCGGGGTGGACCGAATAGGGTCGATGTCCCACAACGAATCGAGGAGGCTGCCATGTACGTGCGTGTCGTCAGGTTCACCGACGTATCGGCCGAGCGAATGCAAGAGCTTCTCGCCCGCATCGAGGAGTCAGACGGCCCACCTCCAGGGGTGCCCGCCACAGGTCTCAAGATCTTGTTCGACAGCGCGCAGGGAACGGCGGTCGTCCTTCAGTACTTCGGGAGCGCGGAGGACATGGAGGCAGGAGGCCAAGTGTTCAGCGCGATGGATTCGTCGGAGACGCCCGGCACTCGTGCATCGGTGGACATGTGCGAGGTGAAGCTGGAGCGAACGCTCACCTGAGAGCGTCTTGCCCCGCCCTGGGACGAAAACCCAGGGATTGTTTATTCGGCGACCTGGACTCGGTCATTGCCAGACGGGCTGCGCCCCGTGGCGGTCGCCGACCGGTTCTGGGACTTTGCCCGCCCGGTCGACCTGTCTACCGGCGCCGTCCGACTGACGACCAGCTTTACGAGCGCATCCGTGCCGTGGAGTTCCGGCCGAGGGATGGAGGGGACCGCTGGGGCAAGAAATGGGGCAAGAAGCCCCACGTATCCCAGCCGATCCCAGCCGATCTCGATCTCGCGAAAACCGCTTGAAACCGTGCCCCACGTAGTCCAGCGGGTCCCCAGGTTCGGGCTCATAACCCGAAGGTCGCAGGTTCGAATCCCGCCCCCGCTATAGCTCCATTAGCGACCCTTAGCTCTTGAAGCCGCTGACTCGGACTTGGACTATCAGGTCATGACCAAGGCTGAGCTGCACGCGCATCGACTCAATGACCGATGAGGAAGCAGTAGGTCAGGCTCATTTTTGCGCCCGAGTGACCCTCAAAGCAACCTCCGTAGAGGAAGTCTGCAAGCGGACTGGCCCAGGCCGAGGTTGCGCATCGCCGGCTCAACCTCTGAGTAAAATGCGCTCTAGCCACGGAGCGTGTCGAGAACAACAAGCCTCGGCTCCTGGTTAAGCCGCATCAATCTCGGTAGGCGTGGGTCGTCCGCCGCACCCGTTAGAAATCCGCCTCGGCTAGACGTTCATTTCATCGACGGGCGGCGGGCGAGGTGGCCCCAGACCTGCCGCCCGTCGTGCAGTTCGTCCGCCACGAAGAGGAAGCTGATCCTTGGCCGAGGGGTTCGCCGCCCTGTAATTCGGCCGGAAATTGACGTCAAGCCAAAAGGAGGACCAAGTGGTCTTCGAACTAGATGCTCAGTTCCTCACTGAGGATCGAGGCATAACTGCTGAGTATCGCCGTGGTGCGATTGTTGTCGAAACGCCCAGCGGACCCCATGTGGCTCGCACACTCGGCGGGGCAATCAAGATTGCGTGCGATGTTGTTGGTCCATTGATGGAGCGTGGTGATCGTGCCGGGGAAGGCTGGGGGCTCATGGTGCGAGCCGGCGCGGCTTCGGTGGCCTATGGCAACTGGCCCGCTGGACCTCCTAGGGAACCGGGGCCGGAGCTTGAGGGTCTGCGCCGGATTCTCGACCAATACCGGCCGGGGGATGGTGCCCGTGCAGCTCTGAACAATGCGTGCAAGATCATCGAAGCGTTCGCGGAGCGACGTCGCAGCCAGAGCGGTCGAAGGGCAGCGTAAGCGGTGTCGGTTGATGCAGCCTTCATTAGCTCGGTGCAGACCGGCCTTGAGGATGTTCGGACGGCGGCCGCGGCCGCCGTCCAAGCCCTAGGGATGCATGCCGAGATGGCAGAGGAGACGGCCGCGTCCCCACATAGTCCCCGACGAACGCTATTCGACAAGATCGCCCGGTCAGACGTGATTGTTCTGCTGCTTGGCTCTCGCTATGGCGATAAAGGCGCAAGCGGTCTCGCCCCCACCGAGGACGAGTTCAACGAGGCCATTAGACAAGGCAAGGACGTGTTGGTCTTTGTTCAGGCAGTAGAATTGGAGCCGGAGCAGGTTGCATTTTTGGACCGGGTGCGAGGTGTTTGGGCAGAGGGACGTTTCTATCGCCGCTTCACTGACGTGAGTGACATCGGTTTGGCCGTAGCGGGGGCTTTGAGTGAGCTTCGCGCTGGATCGCCAGGAGAGGATCCAACTGCAGCATCGGCGCGCGCTCTTGAGCTTGCGGCGGACGCGCCACGGAGCTCTATGTCAAGCGGGCTCACGGTCCGAGTGGCGTTTGCTCCGCTTCGCCAAGGGACGATTCTTGATCCGCTTGCCTTGGAGGATTCCAGTCTCGGCAATGATTTGAGTCAAGCACTTCGAGAGGCTGGAGTTATCCCACAGGCACTTGGTATCGAGGCGAGCATTTCAGGGGAGGGTGTCCATCTCCTCGGGAGTGAGTCTCGAGAGTGGATCCGACCCGATGCATTTGTCCATGCCGACGGTGCCATCACTGTCGTTTCGGGTATTCAAAGCCCGGGCGCCTTCACCGGCTCGCTTGTCGATCCAGAAAGGCTCGAACAAGCACTAAATGCATCAGGGCTTTTTGCTCAAGCTGTATGGGCGCGCATCGATGGTCGGGGGTCGGTAACGCGTGTCGCTGTTACGGCTGCGATACCCGATGCTCAGTACAAGGGTTGGGGAGAAGGCAGCAACCCGAATCAGATGCATCCAGGTATGAGCCTTCCCTCGACTGTGATTGCGCCAGACCCGCCCGAGATTATTCCGAGCGCTCAGGCCGGCAGCCCGGAGTTGGTGCGACGAGTGGTTGCTGCACTCAAGCGAGTCTTTCTCGATGCTGGAGCTGTTCAAGGCTGAAGGTGCGCTGGGAGTCGAGATGCTTGGTTGTAGTGGTTGAATTCCAGCGATCTAGTTCGTGGGCTGCTTTGGTAGCGCAGTCGCTAGCGAATGAGAGGGAGGAGATGAGATGAATCAAGCTCAGTCGGCTCAGGTGTCGCAGGTCTTCGCCGAAGCTTGGTCGGCATGGAGCGCGAATACTGGCGATCCGCATGAAGCTCGCAGCAGCGAACGAAAGATTCAATCGGCGGTCTTCAATCAATGTTTCGAGTTCTTGCCGGAGGATGCTGCTGTAGCGGTGATCGAGCGGGGGGAGGAATCTCCCGGTCTGTTCGTCCTGAAGGACAACCGTTTGTACGTCCTCTCCCTCAAGTCCCCGGGCTCAGGCCAAGGTCCTGCCACCACGGAATGTGACCTCCACATCCTCGATCCAAAACAATCGACGGTTATCTGCCAGACGAAATACATTGGCGAGCGAGTAAACGATTCACCGATGCAGCGTGAAACCGTGTGGCGCTTTCGGATTGCCGACCTGAGCCTCGACTTTGAGACGTTTGTAGCTCCGGACCGTGGTTGGTACAAACCCGACGAGATTTTTGCTCAGGCGCTCGCCAAGCAGATTGGGTGGGATGAATTGCCCGACGGAGTCGGTACCGCGAGCCAATAGATAGATATCGACCCGAGCTGGGCCTAGATGACCCGCCCACACACGTTGTGAACCGCTGAGAGGCCATCCGGGCCCGCCAAGAGGCTGTGGGTGTCGAAGCTCACGACCTCGAGGAGGACCCGGATGAAGGTTCACGCTAACGCCGTTCTCGGACCGGCGGGACGGCTGGCGCTGGTGGAAGCGATCGAGTCGGGGTGACGCAAAAGGCGGCAGCTGCCGCCTTTTGCGTGCGCCCGCCACAGCCCACCGCTGGTGGCATCGGCGCCTGGATGCCAACGCCGAGGAAGTGCGCTCGGGGTCCGGTCAGGACTTTCGCCCAAGTCGCAATTCCAACTGTCAAAAACCCATGGCCAGAGACTCTTCTTGTTTGGGTCGGTCGATTTGACCGCTCTCTTCAGGACGATCTCCGCGATGTCTTTGACGATGATGATCAGAGGCTGCGTAGGGAGCTAGGCCTGCTTGTTGATCGTCGCAACAAGATTGCCCACGGTCTGAACGAGGGCATCACCGAGCGTAAGGCTCTCAATCTTCAGGTTGTGGCTTGTGAGATCGCTGATTGGTTCGTATTGCGGTTTAACCCACAACGGCCATAAGGGCCGGGCGCAGATAACCAAGGCTTACCCGAGAACCTCATCCGCCAAGCTGGTCGCTGCGATCGCGGTTTCGAGGGCTTTATCTCGATCTAGCGCTTCCGGATAAGAGTCGTAGCGGAAGAGGACGCCCCAAGGGGTAAGCCAGTCGGAGGTGGTCACTGGTTTGGGGATCTCGATGTTCAGATCGCTGATCTGTTCTGCGAGGTAGCCCAGGTCGTGCGTCCGGGGGATCTCGATCGCATGCACGGCAAGAATGGACTTCAACGCCTTCTCGATCGCTTGTTGGAGATGGAAGCCGATCACGTGGTCGGCTTGGTCCTCGGTCGCCACTAGAACTTGGGCGGCGCTGAGATCCTCGCGGGCCTTCTGAAGCAGGAGCTGGGCGACCTCGCGGTGCTCAGGCGTCGACAAGGACTCGGCCCTCGCGAAGTGCTCGCTCCACCATCGTGCCCGCTACGACTGAACGGCGGCGAACCAGATCCTCGTCTACTACAACCACATCGGCCGGGATTCCCAAGCCTCGGAGGGTTCGGTGAAGCCGGACCGACTCCATGGCTGCGTTTTCCACCTCGGGCTCGATCACCAGAAGATCAAGATCGCTTCCAGGGCCTGCCTCGTCACGTGCGTGTGAACCGAACAGAATCACCCGTGCTTCTGGCGCAGCCGCGGAGATCCTTCGCCCCGCCTCGGCGATGGTGGCATCGTCAATCATCGGCAAGAAGGTAGCGCGAAGACCCGGCGCCGGGGGGGCAAGCCGCCAGCCATGCCGATGCCCTCTCATTGAGGGCATGGCTGCTCTATGCAAGCGAGCACAGCAGCGTCGAGGCTTTCAGGTCCCGCCTCGCCTCCTTCTGATTGCCCAATTTGACGCCCATTCGATGGGGATGATCAGGTCGCCCGACCGAACGTATCCCTCCTCCGCTAGGCAGCGAAGCCCTGCAGGATTTTCGTCTTTCGAGAGCGCAGGCAGAGGGGTGCAAAAACGGCCCTGGGGCAAGGTGAGGTTCGAGAGAGGCCGATTCAAGGCCCCTGCGAAGGACCTACAGATCGCCTGAGGGGTACTCCGCGGTTCGGCGGCCGGTGTCGGCAAGGCAGTCCTCCAGACTCAGGCACTCGCATCGCAGGCCGGCTTCCAAAATTCTCTTCATCGCCTGAGCCTCGGCGAGCGTTTGCTCTACCTCGGGAAGCTTGTCGAAGGCGAGCACTTTCCAAACCTCCGACGGTGGCTTTTTGCCTGAAACGCCGGAAAGGATGATCCGAATCTCGGCCAGCGTAAACCCAGCCCGCTTGGCTAGTGCGACCATCTCTATCTGCTGCAAGCCCTCGGGGTCATAGCGGCGCTTACCGCCAACTCGACGTGGCGTCTTCAGCAAGCCCGCCATCTCCCAGTAGCGGAGGGTTGAAGCGGGGACCCCCGCAAGGCGAGCTGCCTCCCCGATTGTCAGTTCATCTTCGATGGCCATCTGCCCCTTGACTTAAAGCTTACTTGAGGTGGTAAACCGTTCGGCGTAGCGACTTACAACGAAAGGAATAGGCGTGTCCGGTATGCCCCCCAGTTCCCCAGGTGCCGTCACAGATGGCCCTAGCTGCTCTGTTCCGCGACGTAGCGCAGAAGCGCCGGTAAGCCCTCTCGACGGAGGTTGCTGTGCAACCGACGAAGCGGTGATGAGTCGCCCTTCCCGCGCAATCCGTGCGGCGGCTGGGGTTGGCTTCCTCGTGATCGCCGGAGCATTGAGTTCGCATCAGTTGCCGGGCGGAATCGCACTTTGGCCCGCGGCTCTTGTCCCCACTTGGTTTGGAATCTCCCACCTCGTCGCCAGCATCACCGGCTACTTCGGCTGCCCGGAGCTGGGGGCTATTCCCAGCGTCATGCTTGCGCGACCGGTAGCGACCGGCTGTGGGCCGTGGGAACGGATAGACCAACGCTTGGGCTCTTCGGCGCCTCAAGAGCAGGCCTGGTGCTCTTAGCCGATGACAGGGCGTTCGATTGCGCTGTTCTGCATCGCTGCTTTGGCTGAGATCGGCGGCGCCTATTTGATCTGGACCGGCCTACGAGCAGGGAAGGGACCGGCGGCCGTCGTCGCCGGCATCACTGCCCTCGCTATCTATGGCCTGCTCGCAACACAACAGCCCAGTAGCGAGTTCGGCCGGGTACTTGCCGCATATGGCGGCGTATTCGTAGTCGGTTCGCTGCTCTGGGCTGTCGTCTTCGATGACTTCAACCCGGATCGTTTCGATCTGGCGGGTGCGATCGTCTGCCTAATGGGGATCGGCGTAATCATGTTCGGCCCCCGCTAATAAGAGGGTACTCGGCTGGAGGCATGGGGCAAAGAAATGGGCAGGGTGCCCCACAGATCCCAGCCGATCTCCACGTAGTTCGATCTCGCGAAAGCCGCTTGGAACCATGCCCCACTTAGTCCAGCGGGACCCCTGGTTCGGGATCGTAACCCGAAGGTCGCGGGTTCGATCCTGCCCCGCTATTTCACTAAACCCCGCAAATGCGGGGTTTAGTTTTCCGGGACCGCAGACAAAAGGGTGCAAAAAAAGGACCTGGGGCAAGCTCTGGGGCAAGGTGAGGTCCGAGCGAGGTCGATTCCGGCCCTTGAGAGGCGCCCTCGGTCCACCTACGTTTCGCCGGCGAGAACGCAAACAGATGGCCCCGGCGACGCGGCAACGTCCCGGTGCTTGCCAATGCATGGGAAGAAGCAGTACCTACTGTCTGACCGCGGAGCGCCGCCGGGAAGGAACCTGGCACCGCGGGGCTTGACGCATCAGATCGGCGACCCCAGCGGGGGTGCCATAGAATTGCGCCGTGCCGTTCACTCTCAGGAACCTCAAGGAGGACCTGGAGGACCTCGGGTCCAATTTCGACGGCGCGCCGGACTTGGAGTTCCGCTTGGCGACCCAGGCGCTCGAGCTTGAGCAATCCGGCCTGGGCTACCAGCGCGTCCCGCCCGGCTATCGCTTTCCGTACGGCCACACGCACAAGAAGCAGGAGGAGGTGTACGTGGTCCTGCGCGGGAGCGGCCGGATGAAGCTCGACGACGAGATCGTCGAGCTCAAGGAATGGGACGCGGTGCGCGTCCCGCCCGGTACGTGGCGAGGCTACGAAGCCGGGGCGGAGGGACTTGAGATCTTCGTCATCGGTGCGCCCAATCTCGGCGAGGCTTCGCGCGAAGACGTCGATGGCCAGCGCGACTGGTGGGCCGACTAGCACCGATCCCATCGAAGCGATCAAGCGCTACCCCGGCGCAGGGGGGTAGAGACCTGGTCGAACGGAAAGCCGATCGCGGCGGGACGTTGGAGCTCCCGGCCAGTCGTCGTCGACCGGCGGTGTCTAGGCCAACGGTCGCTGGGGCAAGAAATGGGGCAAGGTGCCCCACAGATCCCAGCCGATCTCGATCTCGCGAAAACCGCTTGACACCGTACCCCCACCTAGTCCGGCGGGACTCCAGGTTCGGGTTCATAACCCGAAGGTCGCGGGTTCGAATCCCGTCCCCCGCTACGGCCTTATGGGCGACAGATTTGCCCGCCGCGGCAAGAACTGTCGTTCGACAGAAGAGGCTCCTGAAGTTGTGTACGCGATCATGTAGACGGAGCCAAAGGGTAAGACCGTCCCTGTGCGCGAGCCCCGTAGCACGTCAGCAGCTTGCTCGATGACGTTGAGGCCCTAGAGGAGACCGCCGAAATTCTCTCCGACCCAGACGCTCTCGTTGCCCTGGAGACTGGCCTCGCCGAGATCGAGCGTGACGAAACGGTCACTCTCGCCGACCTTCGCAGCGAGTTGGCCGAGCGCCGAGCGGCCGCCGGCTGATCGTTGGCCAGGCTGTTCTCGCCCGTCGCGCTCGGCGGGAGCTGCTCGAACTCAACTGGCCGTTGATCGACGCGATTCGAGGATGCGCTGGGCCTGCTCGAGCGCAAACCGCGAGCTGGGCATGCACTCCGAGGCAACTGCGCGGTCCGTACTCGCTGCGGGTCGGCGCCTATCGATTCTCTACCGCTAACCGATGGCGAGCAGGCGGTTCGCGTGGCAGCCATCCGTCACCGCGCCGCCGCCTACAGAAGCGATCCTCGCTAGGCGCCGGGCATCATTGAGATCGCGGAGGCAGGGGCTGAATCGAGATCGGGCCTTCTTTCTTAAGGCAGACAGAAGAGTTCAAAAGGCGTGCATGCTCGCCCTGGGGGGCACAACCCGAAGATCGACACGATCATCAACGCCGTTAGGAGATGTCCCTCGCGGTCGATTTGTACGATCGATTTGGAAAACTTGAGTTTCTTTGCGCAGTTTCCACGGATATTTGATATTTGAGGCTCATCACTATCGGGTATCGCGCGCTTTCCGGGCCTTGTCGACGGGGGGATCACTTAGTAACAATTTGATAACAAGTCAGGCGGGGAGGATCGCCGTAGAAAGGGTGGAGCGCAGTCGGCCCCGATGGCCTGAGATCACTTTTCGCTATGGCCTCGGAACTCGATCCCGGACTTGTCGCCAGCCCGGCAGCCACCGGATCTCGCCCGGACGCGCACGGAGGAGCCGCCTCCGACGGCCATGTGCAGTCCCGTAACGGAACTGCCTCCCAGGCGCTCCACCGGCCCAAGGCGCTGGGCAAGTTCCTGTTTGCGGGAGAGGAGAAGCTCTACCTCCGCGGCGTCACTTACGGCACCTTCCGCCCGGGAGCCGACGGCAGCGACTATCCGCACCCGGCCAGGGTGGGATCCGACTTCAGGCAGATGGCCGTCAACGGGGTCAACTCCGTCCGCACGTATTCCGTCCCGCCCCGTTATCTCCTCGATGCCGCCGCCCGCCACGGGTTGCGGGTCCTGATCGGGCTGCCATGGGAGCAGCACGTCGCCTTCCTCGGGGAGTCGGCGCTCGTCCGCTCTATCGAGCAGCGGGCACGCGATGGCGTCCGCGCCTGCAAGGGCCACCCCGCGGTGCTCGGCTACTCGATCGGCAACGAGATTCCGGCTTCGATCGTCCGCTGGCACGGCCGGCGCCGCGTCGAGAGATTCCTTCACCGGCTCTATGAGGCGGCCAAGGACGAGGATCCCGACGGCCTCGTCACCTACGTCAACTTCCCGACCACCGAGTATCTCCAGCTTCCTTTCCTGGATTTCCACTGCTTCAACGTCTACCTGGAGACCGAACGGCAGCTGGAGGGCTACCTCGCACGGCTGCAGAACGTCACCGGCGATGCCCCCCTGGTCATGGCCGAGATCGGGCTCGACAGCCGTCGCAACGGACAGGCTCGCCAGGCGGAGAGCATCGAGGCGCAGGTCAGGCTCGCCTTCGCGGCGGGATGCGCCGGGGCCTTCGTCTTCGCATGGACGGATGAGTGGCATCGAGGCGGCTATGACGTCGAGGACTGGGACTTCGGGCTCACCGATCGTCAGCGCCGGCCCAAGCCGGCCTTGACCGCGGTCGGCAAGGCGTTCTCCGAGGCCCCCTTCTCGATGAAAGCCGAGTGGCCGAAGATGTCCATTGTCGTTTGCGCCTGCAACGGCGGGGACACGCTTCGCTGGTGCCTGCAAGGCATGGACGGGCTCGACTATCCGGATTACGAGGTGATAGTCGTCGACGACGGCTCCAGCGACGACACGGCGGCGATCGCGCGCGAGTGCGGCTATCCCGCGCTCAGCACCCCGAACCGGGGATTGAGCAGCGCCCGCAACACCGGCCTCGAGGCGGCGAGCGGCGAGATCGTTGCCTACATCGACTGCGACGCGCGCCCGGATCGCGACTGGCTCCGTTACCTGGCCGCCTCCTTTCGGGCCACCGATCACGCGGGCATCGGGGGCCCGAATCTCCCGCCGCCGGACGGCTGGATCGCTGACTGCGTCGCCAACGCTCCCGGGGGGCCGGTCCACGTGTTGCTCTCGGACCGGGAGGCAGAGCACATCCCCGGCTGCAACATGGCCTTCCGTCGCCAGCGGCTGGTCGAGGTTGGCGGCTTCGATCCGCGCTTCCGGGCGGCCGGCGACGACGTCGACATCTGCTGGCGCCTCCAGCAGCATGGCGAGACCCTTGGGTTCTGCGCCGGGGCCGTCGTCTGGCATCGCGCCCGCGACTCCGTGCGTGCCTACTGGCGGCAGCAGATCGGCTACGGCAAGGCGGAGGCGCTGCTCGAGCGCAAGTGGCCGGAGAAGTACAACGTCGGCGGCCATTACTCCTGGGGTGGGCGCCTCTACGGGAATGGGGTGCCGCAGGGACTGCTGCGCCGCTGGCGCGTGTACTACGGGAGATGGGGGACCGGTCTCTTCCAGGCGATGTACAGGACCGAGGGCCCGGCGCTCAGCTCGCTTGCGCTGATGCCGGAGTGGTACCTGGTGATCCTGCTGCTGGCCGTCCTCTCCGGCCTCGGCGCCCTCTGGGGCCCGCTGCTTGCGGCGTTGCCGCTCGCAATCGCCGCCAGTGGCCTCCTGCTCGCGCAGGCGGTCGGCGGAGCCCGCCGGGCGAGCCGGACGGGGATGCGCCGGCGCGACCACCGCCTGCGGTCCCCGCTGTTGACGACGTTCCTGCACATGCTGCAGCCCTCCGCCCGGCTTTGGGGCCGGCTGCGGAGCGGCCTGACCCCGTGGCGGTGGCGTGGGCCCGCGGGCCGCGCGTTCCCGTGGCCGGCGTCGTGGATGGTCTGGAGCGAGACCTGGCACCCGCTTGAGAGCTGGGTCGCCGCCCTCGAGGCCACCCTGCGCAGGAGTCAGACGGTCCTGATCCGCGGCGGCGACTTCGATCGTTGGGACCTGGACCTACGGGGTGGTCTATTCGGCCGGGCGCGGACCCTGTCGGCGATCGAGGAGCACGGGCACGGACAGCAGCTCGTCAGGGTTCGTGTCTGGCCCCGGCCGACCTCGATCGGATGGCTCTCGTCGGTCCTCCTCGCCTTCCTCGCGATCGCCGCCGCGCTCGGCGGCGCGTCCCACGTCGCAGTCGTGCTCGGGCTGTCCCTCGTCCTGGTGCTCAGCGCCACGGTCCTCGACTGCGCGCGTGCCGTGGGCGGCGCCAGGCAGGCTATGGACGGCCTCGAGAATGCCGTCCTGCGCCGGGAGGAGGCTGCCAGCGAGGACGCGACCCCGGCCGACGGGGCGATCGGCTCCCGCCGGCGCCGGAGCGGGTCGAAAGCGCGCCGGGCATGAGCCGGCGAAAACGGCTGCGGGAACGCGAGGCCCAGCCGATCGACGCCGACGGCGTCCGCAGATACACCGATCGCGCTCTCGTGCGACGCCTCGCCCGCGAGCTGCGGCCCTTCCGGCTCCACATCGGCGGGCTCTTCCTGCTCAGCCTCTTGGCGACGCCGCTGGCGCTGCTCATCCCGGTCCCCCTGGCGGTGACCGTGGACACGGTCCTGGGTTCCCAGCCGCTGCCGGGCTTCCTCGAGGCGATCGTCCCGGCTGGGATAGAAGACTCGGAGACCGCGCTGCTGGCGGCCGCGGCCGGGATGTTCGTGCTCATCGCCCTCCTGACCGAGCTTCAGAGCATGTCGACGATCGTGCTGCGTGCCTACACGGGCGAGCGCATCATGCTCGACTTCCGCGCCCGTCTCTTCCGCCACGTCCAGCGCCTCTCGCTTTCCTACCACGACGCGCGCGGGACCTCCGACTCGACCTACCGCATCCAGTACGACGCGACGGCGGTCCAGTCGATCGCGACGGAAACCCTCTCCTCCTTTGCGACCGCCGCCTTCACGCTGGCGGCGATGCTCTACGTGACCGCGCTGATCAGCTGGCAGCTGGCGCTGGTGGCGATCGCCGTGGCACCCCCGCTCCTGATCCTCTCCTGGGCCTATCGCCGCGCGCTCCGCACCCAGTCGCGAGAGGTCAAGCGCCTTGAGAGCGGTGCGATGTCGGTGGTGCAGGAGGCGCTGGGCGCGGCTCGGGTCGTCCGCGCCTTCGGGCGGGAGGACCGCGAAGAGGACCGGTTCGTACACCACTTCCAGGAGGGCATGTGGGCGCGGATCCGGTACGAATTCGCGTCGAGCAAGTTCGCCCTCCTCATCGGCATGATCGTCGCGACGGGGACGGCGGCCGTGCTCTACATCGGCGCGCGCCAGGTGCAGGCGGGCGAGATCAGCGTCGGCGACCTGATCCTCGTCATGTCCTACATGTCGCAGCTCTACACGCCCGTCAAGGCATTGAGCAAGGGGGCGGGCAAGCTGCAGAAATACCTGGCGAGCGCCGAGCGCGCCTTCTCGCTGCTCGATGAGGAACCGGATGTGCTGGAGCGACCGGACGCCAGGCCCCTCTCCCGGGCGAAAGGCGACGTCCGCTTCGAGCACGTCTCCTTCGCCTACGACGACCGTCGCGTCCTGCGCGACGTCTCCCTGCACGCCCCCGCCGGGACCCGGCTCGGCATCGCCGGGGCGACCGGGGCGGGAAAGACGACGCTCGTCAGCCTCCTCACCCGGTTCTACGACCCCTCGCAGGGGCGCATCCTGCTCGACGGGGTCGACCTGCGCGACTACCGGCTCACCGATCTGCGCGCCCAGTTCGCGATCGTGCTGCAGGAGCCGCTCCTCTTCTCGACCAGCATCGCCGAGAACATCGCCTACGCGCGCGACGGCGCGGGCGTCGAGGACATCGTCGCGGCCGCGAGGGCGGCGAACGTCCACGACTTCATCGCCGGGCTCCCCGACGGCTACGACACCGAGGTCGGCGAGCGCGGCATGCGCCTCTCGGGCGGGGAGCGCCAGAGAATCTCCCTGGCGCGGGCGTTCTTGAAGGACGCTCCCGTGCTCCTCCTCGACGAGCCGACCAGCTCGGTCGACGTGCAGACCGAGGCCGCGATCATCGAGGCCATGGAGCGGCTGATGGCAGATCGGACGACCTTCATGATCGCCCACCGCCTGGCGACTCTCGACGTCTGCGACGTGCGCCTGGCGATGGCTGACGGCCACCTCGCTGTCGACGGTGAGCGGGGCCAGCGCGCGTCCGGGTCCGACCGGGCGGATGCTGTCCACGCCGCGTCGTCGTCCCATGAGAGCGGCGCCGGTGCCTGACGGGATCGCCTCGAAGCTGCGCCCGATGCTCGAGTCGGAGGTGCTGCCGAGCCTCTACGGGACGCACGCGTCGATCGCCGAGCTCCGAAGCGTTCCCTCGCCGAGCGCCACCTCCTACCCCGCCTGGGTGGTGACAGTACGGCTGACCGACGGGACGGTCCTGCGGATGTTCCTCAAGGACTTCGGCTCTTCGCGGCTGTTCAAGGAGGGAGCCGACGATCGCCGGGCGCGAGAGCTCCACGTCTACCGGGATCTTCTCCGCGATGCCGAGCTCGACACCCCGGCCTACTACGGTGCCGTCTGGGGCCAGGGGCAGGAGCAGGAGCGCTACTGGATGGTCGTCGAGTTCGTCGAGGGGGTGCCGGTCGCCGATTGCGAGTTCGACTCGTGGCCGACGGCGACCGCGTGGCTCGCGCGCATGCAGGAGCTGTATGCGCGCGATCCGGACCGCTTCGAGCGCTCGCCGCTACTGATCCGGCACGACGCCGACTTCTTCGCATCGAGGGCCGAGCGGGCGCTCTCCAGCGCGCGGCGGATGTCCATGCGGGCGATGCGGCGCCTACGGCGAATCCTCTCCGGCTATGACGACTTCGTCGCCCTGATGGCGGACCAGCCGCGTACCTTCGTCCATGGCAGCTACCGGCCCGAGAACGTTCTGGTCGAGTCCTCGGGGCCGTCGCGCGTCTGCGTCGTGGACTGGGAGCTCGCCGCGATCGGTGCGCCGCTCTACGACCTCGCACGCCTCTGCGACGGCTACCGCGGCGCGCGGCTGGAGCGGCTCCTCGACTCCTACGACCGCGAGGGGTCCGCACACGGCGTTCCGGTGCCCGACCGCGAGCTGATGGTGGAGGTCCTCGACTGCTTTTCACTGCAGCGGGTGGTGAAAGCGATCAGCCACGCAGGCGACAAGGGTCGCACCCGGCGTCAGATCTCCAACTGGCTCGACTACGGCGAAACGGTCCGCGCCCGACTGCCGTGACCGGCGCTCCCCAAACCCACCGCGTGCGTCAGCCGAGCCCCGGCGGGGCGGCGGACAGCTCGCGCCTGCTCCGCTGCCTCGAGCAGCACGCAATCCCGAGGACGGTTGGGCGGCGTGCGCGGGTCGCGCACGTCAGCCGCTCCCCCTCGCCGTCCGCGACGTCCTACCGCTCCGAGGTGGTCTCCGTTCGCGTCGCCGACGGGACCGAGATGCGGTTCTTCCTCAAGGACTACGGTAGCTCGCGCCGCCCCAGGCCCGCGCCGGCCCGGCGGCGCGAGCGGGAGCTCGGGATCTACCGCCGGCTGATCGGCAGCGGGGAGATCGGAACGGCGCGCTACTGCGGTGCGGTGTGGGACGACGGCGCGGCCCTGCACTGGCTTCTCCTCGAGTTCGTCGCGGGGACGCAGCTGCGTCACATGGAACTGCGGTACTGGATCGACGCGGCGCGGTGGCTCGGGCGGCTGCAGGGTCGCTTCGCCGGCTCCCCGGCCCTTTCGGGCGTCGTGCCGCTCCTGGAGCGGCACGACGCCCATTTCTTTGCCGCCAAGGCTGAGCGCGCCCGCGGGAGCGTGTCGCATTACTCGCCGGCTCTGGCGCGCCGCCTGGAGGGGATTCTCGAACGGTACGAGTCGTCGATCGATCTCCTGGCCTCCCAGGAGCAGGTCCTGGTCCACGGGCACTACGAGGCGGCGAACATCCTCGTCGGCGCCGGAGCGGACGGCGTCCGAATCTGCCCGGTGGATTGGGAGCTCGCGGCTGTGGGGTCGCGCTTCTTCGACCTTGCCTCACTTTGCGACGGCTTCCAGCCGGCCGCTCTTCACCGCATCTGGGACGCTTACGGGGAAGCGGCAGCGGATGCCGGTCTGCCGACTCCGGCGCGCGATCAAGTGCGGCTCCTGGTCGACTGCTTTCGGCTATTCAGGGTCATCGTTTGGCTTGGGGGTGCAGCCGAAAAGCGCTACCCGCCATCGGGCGTTGAGAGGCTGTTGGCGCGCGGAGAGATCCTGGCGCCGCTGGTGGAGACATGACGGACCTCGACGCGGCCGTCCGCCGCGCCGCCGGCCCAAACGCCGAGGTCTTCGGCGTGCACCGCGCCCCGAGTCCGTACGCCACCGTCTTTCCCGCCGAGGTGGTCTCCGTCGAGCTCACCTCGGGCGAGCGCATCTCGATCTTCGTCAAGCACCTCGGGAAGGAGCAGCAGGACCATCCGGACAAGCGCGTCCGCGAGCGCGAGGTGCGGGTGTATGGCGAGCTGTTTGGCGACCCCGGCCTCCCCGTTCCCCGCTTCCTCGGCTCCGGTTGGAATGACGCAACGGGGCGCCGGGAGCTCTTCCTCGAGTACATCGACGGCTGGAATCTGAAGTACCAGGAGCTTCGGCACTGGTATACGGCCGCGCGCCGCCTCGCCCAGCTGCATCTCGCGTTCGCCCGGCGAGCGGATCAACTGCTCGAACGGGACTTCCTGCTTCGCCTCGACCGCGACTACCTCCTCGCCTGGGCGGAGCGAGCGGTCGCCGCGGTTTCGTCGCTCTCCGCAGGGCTTGCCGGCCGCCTGCGGCCCACCGTGGATGACCTCGGCGCGGCCGTCGACCTCCTCAGCGAGCAACCGCCGACCCTCGTTCACAACGACCTCGCTCCCAAGAACGTGATCGCCGACACTTCCGCGAGCCCGGATCGCACTTGCATCGTCGACTGGGAGATGGCGGGCGTGGGATGCGGGCTGATGGATCTGGCTCACTTGATGCACGGGTTGTCGCCGAGCGAGGCGCAGCGGATGTTCGATCTCTACAGCGAGGAGCTGGCCGGTACCGGGCTGATGCCTGCCGAGGAGGAGGAGGGAAAGCGCCTCCTTGCCTCGTGCCTGCTGCACGGGACCCTCTACCGCCTCGCGCACGCAGACGTGTGGCGGCTTCCGCTCGAGCGGGTCGAGGAGTGGATCGCCGAAGGCGAGGAGCTAAACCGGGAGGTGGCACGTTGAGGGTGGTCCTCGGGGCGCCGATCTCCATCCCGCCGTTTTCGGCGGGCATGGCCTGGAACTGGATGAACCTGATGGTGGGGTTGCGCCGGCTTGGTCATGACGTCTGGTACGTGGAGGAAGTCGAGCCGAGTTGGTGCGTCGACCGGCGGGGACAACCGTGCAGCTTCGAGCGCAGCCTCAACCGAGAGCTGTTCGGGGCAGTGGTGGAGCGCTTCGAGCTGGATGGTCGAGCAGCGCAGGTCTACGACCGGGGCAAGGCGGGTTCCGGGGTCCCCTTGCGGAAGCTGCTGACCGGCGTTCGCGGCGCGGACGTTCTCATCAACATGGCTGGGCACGTAAAGACGGAGGAGATCCTCGGCTCGGTTCGCCATCGCGCCTACGTCGATCAGGACCCCGTGTTCACTCAACTCTGGAGCGCCGAATACCAGGCCGACCTCGGTTTCGACCACCATGACGCGTTCTTCTCCGTCGGCCTCAACATCGGCACCCGGCATACCGATATCCCGGACTGCGGCCGGCGTTGGCATCACCTCCTGCCCCCCGTCGTCCTCGACCTCTGGCCGCCGCGCATCGATCCGGCCTGTAGGAGATTCACGACCGTGGCGTCTTGGGGAAGCTTTAGGGACCTCCAGCACCGCGGTGTTTGGTACGGATCGAAGCACCGCGAATTCGAGCGGTTCGCGGGGCTGCCGCGGAGCTCCAAGCAGGAGCTCGAGGTGGTGCTGAGGCGCTATGACGGCGAGGACCCGGCGATCCAGCTGCTGCGGTCCAACGGCTGGGTGATCAGGGACACGAGCGAGGTGGCCGATGTCGACAGCTATCGGGACTTGATCGGCACCTCGCGAGCCGAGATCGGCATCTCGAAGCATGCCTATGTGGCGGCGCGCTCCGGTTGGTTCAGCGACCGGTCTGCCCACTACCTGGCCAGCGGAAAGCCGGTGCTCGCGCAGTCCACCGGGTTCGAGCGCTGCCTGCCGACCGGAAGCGGCCTGCTTGCTTTCTCGAACCTCGACGAGGCGGTCGCCGGGATCGATGCCATCAACGGGCGATACGCCGCCCACTGCGAGGCGGCCCGCGAGCTGGCTCGCGAGCACCTGGATCACCGCAAGGTCATACCGAGGATGCTCGAGCTCGCCACGGCAGGGACGGGACGGCGGACCGTCGTGGGCGGGGTCTGAGATGGCGGCGTCGCGCCATCCGCCCCTCAGCGAGAGGGCCGGCTCGCTTACGGACGCCGTTGCCGCGGTCGACCCCGCTGCGCGCCTGGTCGCCGAGGAGCGCCTCAGCGGAGGCGTCTGTCGGGCGACGCTCGCCTGCGGCCGGCGCTCGTCGCTTGTCGTCAAGCTGGTCGATCGAGTGGCAGCTCGCAAGACGGAGCTGCTCAGCTCCCGCTGGCTGCCCGCCGTCGGCTTGCAGGACTGTGGCCCGCCCTTGCTCACCGGCGTACCCGGCATCGGGGAATCGGTCTGGCAGGTGTTCGAGGACCTTGGCGACTGCGCACTCCCCCCCGATCGCCCCCCGCCCGGGGACTTGGAGGCGGCAACCCAACTGGTCGCGCGGCTTCACCTCGCCTTCGCCGGTCACGGTCTTCTTCCCGAGTGGATCGAAGAGTTCGGCGGCCTCGACGAGCACTTCTACGCAGACTGGATGCGGCAAGCGGCCCGAGCCCTGGAGACGATCGAGGCGTCGGGCCTTTCCGCCGATCGGCTCGCCCTGCGAGACCGGCTCAGCCGGCGGCTCGATGCCCTCCTCGAAGAGGAGCCCGGGCGGACGCGACGCCTACAGGAAGCCGCCTGGCCGGTGACCTTGCTCCACGGCGACCTGTGGCCGCAGAATGTGCTCCTCTCGCCGCTTCGGGGCGATCGGAGCCGCGCCCGTCTGATCGACTGGGACCAAGCCCGCGTCGGGCCGGTCGTCTACGACCTCTCGACCTTCATCTTCCGGCTTTCTTCGCCAGTCCGGATCCCGGCTCTGCAGCTCTACCGGCGCGCGGTTCGCGTAGCCGGCTGGGACCTTCCCGGCCCGGCGAATCTCAATTACGCCTTCGAGACCGCGGAGCTGGCGCGCCTGGCGAGCTGCCTGATCTCGCCGGCCGAGGCCGCGGGCACGGGCGCTGACTGGGGATTCGAAGAGCTGAGCGAGGTCGACCGCTGGTTTGCCGCATTGCGGCCGGCCCTGTCGGTGACCCCGCGATGAAACGCCTGATCGTCAATGCGGACGATTTCGGCGCGGGGAGAGGGATCAACCGCGGCGTGGTCGAGGCGCACCGCGACGGAATCCTGACCAGCGCGAGCTTGATGGTGGAGATGCCCGGCAGCGAGGAGGCGGCCCGGCTGGCGGCCACGCTGCCGAACCTATCGGTGGGACTGCACGCGGTCCTCACCGAAGAGGAGGGAGCGCCGCTCGTCGAGTTCGACGACGGGGAGCGCTGCCGTGCGGAGCTCGATCGCCAAATCCGTCGCTTCACCCAGCTCACCGGCGAGGTGCCGACGCACTTGGACTCGCACCACAACGTCCACCGTGACCCACGTCTGCTCCCTCTCTTCCTCGAGCTTGCGGAGGAGTATCGGTTGCCCCTCCGGGGGCATTCGGCGGGGAGGTACTTCGCTGCGTTCTACGGTCAGTGGGACGGGGGGGAGGTGCACCTGGAGTGGATTTCGCCGGCGAGCCTCGTCCGCATGCTCAGCGTCGACATCGGCCCCGGGGTGACCGAGCTGGGTTGCCATCCTGGATACGTGGCGAGCGACTTTCTGTCCAGCTACTCCGATGAGCGTGAGGTCGAGCTGCGGACGCTGTGCGACCCCGCTGTGCGCGATGCGATCGGAGCGCTGGGCATCGCGCTGATCAACTTCACGGACCCGGAGGCTCGAGGCGCCCGATGACGAGCGTCGTCATCTCCCCGGTCGATGTCGCCCGTTTCCCCGCGGACGGCGGTCACTTCTGGGTCTATACCCAGTACGCCCAGGGGTTGTTGCGGCTGGGCTGTGAGGTGGTCTGGATCGAGCGGGTCCCCGCGGAGCTGCCCGAGGCCGCCACCGCGACGTTCCTCGATCGGATGGAGCGATACGGGCTGGGAGGCAATGCGTTCCTCTACCGGGACGAGCGCGAAATTCCTGAGGCGATCACGCGCCGCGCGGACCTGCTGCTGAACTTCGACCACCGCATCGATCCAGCCCTGCTCGCGCGTTTCCGTCGCACTGCCCTCGTCGACATCGATCCCGGCCTGCTCCAGCTCTGGATGGCGACCGGGCAGCTCGAGATCGCACCGCACGACGTCCACTTCACGATCGGGGAGACGGTGGGTACCGCCGCGGCGCGATTCTCCGACGGTGGGCGGTCGTGGGTCTATACGCCGCCGCCCGTCTGCCTAGAGGAGTGGCCGTTTTCCCACGATCCGTCTTGCCAGGCCTTTACGACGGTGTCCACCTGGTGGGGCGGGCACGACAAAGGTGGCGAGTGGGTCACCGACGGGGGCTCGCTTGTCTACGAGAACAGCAAGCGCGTCTCGTTCCTCCAGTTCGTCGAGCTCCCCCGCCTTACCCCTCAGCCACTCGAGCTCGCGCTCGCGCTCGGTGAGGAGAGCTCGGACGGTGACGAGCCACTCTCCGATCGCGAAGTGCTCGAACGCCACGGCTGGCGCCTTCGCGATGCCCAGGACGTCGCCCGGTCGCCGCAGCTCTACGCCGACTACATCCGTGCTTCGCGCGGCGAGCTCAGCTGCGTCAAGCCGTCCTGCGTCCGCTTCCAGAACGCCTGGATCAGCGATCGGACCCTCTGCTACCTGGCAAGCGGCAAGCCGGTGGTGGTGCAGGACACCGGGCCGAGCTCCTTCCTGCCCAACGGTGAGGGAATGTTCCGCTTCTCCTCCCTCGATGAGGCAGTCGAGGCGCTCGCCCGTATCAATGACGATTACGAGCGTCAGTGCAGAGTGGCCCGTGGGATCGCCGAGGATTATTTCGATTCGAAGCGGGTCCTCGCGGGGATCCTCGACGCCGCCCTCTGAGCCTTCCATGCGGTCATCGTGCAGGTCATAGCCACTTCACTGGGTAAGCGGGATACTCAAGTGAGGGCATGCAACGACACCGGAAGAAAGCGACTACAACCATGGAGAAGAAGGGCAGCTCGAAGGAGGGAAAAGGAGGAGACTCTCCCTCTCAGCTGATAGACGCGAGAATCGAGGAGCTGGGTGATTGGCGGGGCGAGACGCTCGCTCGGGTCCGAAGTATCGTCAAGCAGGCTGACCCCGAAGTGGTCGAGGAGTGGAAATGGAGAGGGGTTCCGGTCTGGTCGGACGCCGGAATAATCTGCACCGGTGAGACGTACAGGAAGGTCGTGAAGATGACCTTCGCCAAGGGCGCCTCGTTGGAGGACCCTTCAGGCCTCTTCAACTCCAGCCTCGAGGGCAACACCAGGCGTGCCATCGACTTCCACGAGGGCGACAAGATCGATGAAAAGGCGCTGAAGGCGCTCATTCGCGCCGCCGTGGCGCTGAACCGCTCTGCATCCTAGGCCGAAGGGGAGCGAACGAGCGGGGGGCTCTGAGACGGTGGCTCGCCGGCATCGAGGGGCATACGAAGCCGCACATGCGGTGACTTAGTCGCCTGGGCGGGAAGGATCTGCTCTGCTGCGGAAGCCATCAGGACCAGGCCGATCAGCAGCAGGGCCAGGGTGCCCTCGACGTAGGTGCTCAGTTCCTTTTCGTCGGAGCGCCAGTCGATCAGCTTCAGCAGGAGCCAGCCGATCCAGGTGTTGCGGGCGGGCTCGAGGCGCTCACGGAGCAGGGCGCGCATCCACTCGCTTCCTCGCTGGTATTCGGCCCGCCCGGCCTCGTGCAGGATCCAGAGGGAGAAGGCGAAGGCCAGCACGCTGGCTATCGCCATCGTGGCCATGCTCGCGAAGGGATCCGGGTGCTGTAGCAGCAGGACAGCCGCGCTCAGCCACAGCACCGCGAAGGTCGCGTTTAGAAAGCTGGCCAGCATCAGCCGATAGGGCGGGACGTCGGGCCGGAGCGTTGGCAGGAAATAGCCCAACATCGCGTGGACGACCGAGCGGAACACCCAGCCGAGCGCAAGGAGCGTCGACATAACGTCCACCCCGGTGACGATCGCCACGAGCGGGAGCTCGGAGGGGAGGCGCAGGAGAAGCGCACCCGCACCGACCAGTCCTCCCGCCTGGGCGACCAGCTTGGCCAGGCGTGGCGGGGATTTGTCCGAAAAGACGTAGCTATCTCGAATTTCGCTTAAACACACGGGTTCCTTGAGGTCGACAGGCGGGTTTGGGTCGAGATTACGCTTTTTATGGCCGGGTGCAACCGTAAATCCGGATTTTTCTCAATTTTACCCTTTTTGGGCCGCATCCGACGCGCCTATTGGCAAGATAGGAAGGCTGATCCCCGGAAAAAGTAGCCTCCATGGATCATGCCTGTGGCATAATTCCGACAGGGACATGGCCCGCGAGATCTCATTGGAGGAGTGCAGGCGGTTCAGCGAGGCGTTCCGCGCTGCCAAACGGCCCGAAGACGGTCCGCTTCAAGTGACGAACATGGCGCCGCCTGGGCGTGACAGAAAAGCGCTCTACCGGATGTACGAAGAACGCGACACTTCGCAGCTTCCGCAGCGCAACGCCGAAGCTGTCGGCGCGATCGACGAGACGGTCGTGGTCGACCAAGCTGCGGTCAGGCAGGCGCTGGAGCTTCCGTCCGGTGGCCGCGAAGGCCCGATGGCCCCTCTAAAGACGGTCACCGGACACGTCAAGTCGGAGGGCCGGCATCGAATGCTGGTGGCGAAGCGACGCAACGAAGAGGAGAGCGGGGGGGCGGGGGACCTGGCGGGCGAGGTGACCCAGGAGCTCATGGGGCTCGCGCAGCACCGTGACCGGCAGGTCGCGGCGGCCCCTTTCTTCGGTCTCGATCCCGAGCTCTCGGTCACCCGCTACCGGCAACGACTGCTGGCGACGCGAACCCCCTACACGATCCTCGTTAAGCCTCACTTCTGGGTCGACCACCTCGTGGTGTCACCCGACCGGGCTTTGGATGTATTCGAGGGCTCGGTCAAGGATCTCTTTATCCAACATGAACCGCCCGACCGGCTTGCCCGCCTCGAAATGGAGAGCCTCTACGAAGACCCGCCCGAGCAGCGACCGAGTCGAAGTCGCAGGCTGCGAGAGGTTCTCTTCAGGATTCCGGTGGACGGAAAGCCGGCCTACTTCCTCACCTGGCCGGCGCTCTCGATAACCGCGCCCGAGCGGCTCACGGTAGCTTTGAAAAATGTCGAGCGGGCGGCGAGATTGTGCATGGACTCACCGGCTGCGCGGCTGCGGACGCACGAGTTCCACCACCCTCACGAGTCACGCTACCGCTCGATCCTCTTCATCGTCGACCACGGCCTGGAAGCGTAAGCAGCGGAAAAAAACGGCATCCGACCTTCATGAATGCTTAACTCGGCAACGAATTGACGTCCGAGTGGAGTGTCCATAGCGGATGGGGCCGAATCGAGGCTCCACGTTGACGAGAGACGCTGGAAATACGGAGGCGGGCATGCGCCGTGGGCTGATCGATGATGAGCGAGTGGCGCTGAGCCGAGCTCGCGCCGACGTCGCTCGTGGACGCTACGACGAGGCGATTGAGCGCCTTCAGGCGCTGGCACAGTCGCGAGACCCCGCGGTCGTGCTGCGAGCGAAGATCCAACTTGCGCTGGTATCGCACGCGAGGGAAGACCCGGAGGAGGCCGTCCAGTTGCTGCTGGAAGCGACCGACCTCGTTGCCGCCCAGAGGGCGAGGGGCAGGGAACGGAGCGAGGTAGAAGCGGTCCGCGCCGACGCTGCGCCTTCCCAGCTTGATCCGGCTGTCCGGATGCATCGAGAGGGACAGCTCGAGTTGGCCCGGGTCTGGACCCGAATCGATCGACCGGCCGAGGCCAGAAAGGCCTATCGAACGCTGCTACGCGAAGCGGACATCAACGAAGCGCGGACTTCCGAGGCCCGGTACATCGCAGCGCTGGCGGAGTACCGCCTCGCCGAGCTGCTGGTCGACACCGTGCCACTCGAGGCATGCGACCACTGGCGGCGGGTGCTCGACACCGGCGATCCGAAGCTCTCGCCCTACGCCGCACTACGGATGGCCACTCAGATCGGCAGCAAGTATCTGGTTACGGCGAGGGTCGAGCGCCTCTTCCACCACGCGATGGGGGCCGGTGACCCTCAGCTCGCCGCCGAAGCGACCCTGGGCCTGGCCCGCCATCTCGAGGACAAGCATCAGTACGCCGAGGCGCGCAGGTATTTCGAAAAGGTTACGGGCGACGCCGTCGCCGAGGAACAGGCCGCCGAGGGGCTGAGGTTCCTGAAGGAGGAGATCACGATTGCGCCGGCCGTCGAGAAACTCGAGCGCCCCCGGTACCTGCGGGCCAAGCTGCAGGACGAATACGCTCGAATTCGCGCTAAGGACAAGCGGGTGATCATCGTCGGCGCCGGCACCGGCGGCAGCTACCTGCTCGAGTCGCTCGACCCCGAGCGCTACACGATCTGCGGCTTCGTCGACGACCACGCCCGCGACGTGCCGGGATATCCACGCCACCGCATCTTGGGACGCATCGACGACCTCGTCGGAGTCATCAAGAGGAACGAGCCCGACGAAGTCCTGCTTGCCATTCCCACGCTTGCCGGCCATCGCCGCCGCGCCGTCGTCGAGGCCTGCCGGGACACGTCGACCCCCCTTTCCATCCTGCCGCGGATGCACGAGCTCGGCATCGGCTGGACGCTTAATGAGAACAGGCGCCTGATGACCCAGCTCCGTCCGGTCGAGATCGAGGATCTACTCGGCGAGCGCCGGGTCGAGATCGACGCGCTCGCGACTAGCTGGCTGCAGTACGCGACCGTGCTGGTCGTCGGCGCCGGCGCTCTCGGCGCCGAGATCTGCCGGCGGCTAGCGGACGGCGACGTCGGCAGGCTGGTGGTGCTCGATTCGCGCGAGAGCGCCCTGGAGAAGGTCGTCGACGACCTCGCCGACACGCGTGAGTTCTGGGGTGTGGTGCCGCTTGTGCGGGAGGCGACCGACAGCCGCTGCCTGGCCGACGCATTTAGGGAATACAGGCCAAAAGTCGTCTTCAATACCACGGGCCGCTCCTCGGCCCTGGCGCTCGATCCGAAGGGCCTGCTGCGCGATCCACGCGGCTGGGAAACGATCGTCCGCAAGGAGGTCTTCACTGCGACCGCTGTGGCGCGTGCGGCCGCCGAGAGGGGAGTGCCGTTGACGGTCCATGTCTCCTCTCGCCGAGCCGGCGCTCCTCGGGACCCGTTCGGGGCGATGAAGGCGCTCAGCGAGGAGGTCGCGTTGCTGCACGCGGCGACCTATCCCAACACGACGCAGGCGGTGGTGCGTATCGGCCCCCTGCAGGACTCGGGCACCGGGCCGCTGACCAGGCTGATGCAGCAGATCCGTGCCGGCGCGACCGTGACCATTCCCGGCCCGCACGCGAGCGTCCGCTACCTCTCGACTGCCCGCTGGGCGGAGCTGGTCCTGCACGCCGCAAGGCTCGCCTCGAACGGCGAGCTGCTCGAGCCCGATGCCGGTGACCTCGTCAAGGTGAGGGACATCGCGGAGGAGGCGATCAGGCTGCGCGGCTGGTATCCGGACGAGGATATTTTCATCGAGGAGCGAGGGGATGACCGCTGGGACGAGCCGCCATCGTCGGCGAGCTCTCGTTGGGCAAAGGACGAGGAGTTGGGCATTTTCGCCCTTTGGCGCCACGAATCGAGCCTCGACAGCCTAGAGAGGGCGATCGTCAACTGCGCGGAGACGATCGAGGAATACCGGGGCGACCGCCCGGGGATCTCCGAGCCGGCGATTTGGGACGCCATTCAGGAGATCGCTGCCTCCTGGCCCGAGGAGGAGCTTGAGGATGCCAGGCCGCTAGAGGGCTCGGCGTATCGGCTCGACTTTGATTCTGACGTCTTTGGGTACGTCGGCCAGGACTTTTCCCAGGTCGGCCTCCGACATCCCGAAGGGCAGCGAGACGTCGAGGGTCAAGACGCAGAGTGACTCATCCTCTTCCGAGCAGCCGCTGCTGAGCGCGGTGATATTCACCTTGTCGTCGGCGAGCGCTTGGGCGATCTCGTGCAGCACGCCCTGCCGGTCGGATACCCAAGCGGTGATCGAGTGCGACGCTTCGGGGCCGCCAAACGGGCGGAAGCGTTCCGGGTCGAGCTGGTTGACGTAGACGCCGCGCACCGCCGAGCCGTTGCCGGCACTCTGCAAGCTCTCTTTGATCGCCTCCGGGTCGTGCTGCGTCTCGCAAGAGGCGATCAGCGTGGTGGCGAAGTGGCCGCCGACGATCGTCATCTGCGACGTCTCGATATTGCAGTCCCTCTCCAAGAGGACGCCGGTTATTGCCGCGACGATTCCGGGGGCATCCTCGCCGATCGCCATGATCGCGAAGTAGGTCTTCTCCACGGGTCGAGAGGTTATCCGTGGAAGCCTCCCTGTCCTCTGGATTTTCCGCATCGAGCTCGGTTTGCACGCGGGCACCGCGCGCTCAGCTCGTCGTCCCCCTCGAACTCGGCCAGGCGATTTGCTTCAATCGCATCACCAGAGAAAGGAGGTGGTCCTAAATTGATTCACATGCTTGAGGGGACTCTGGAGGTGCAGGGCCGCTAGGCGTTTGTGCCGCCCGGCGGAATCCACCCCGGGCACCGGCGAGTGGCGGAAGGCGGGCGTTGTCCCACCCGCCGCTGATTTCCGCCCTCGTCCCAGCACCTGAAGCCGGGGCCGCCTGCGGGCGGCCCCGGTGCTTTCGGCCCGGAAGGCTCAGGCGGCCGCGCCGACGACGCCCTTGTCGAGCAGGCTGCGGGCGCATTCGACGATCGTCTCCTCGGTTGGGCGCGGGGCCCAGCCGAGGCGGGTTCTCGCCTTCTCGCTCGAGAGCTCGGTTCGCTTGCCGAGCTGGCCGAGGATCGAGCGGATGCTCGGGTCGAAGATCGCCATCCCCCGGACCAGCAGGTCCGGCACGCTGCGGGTCGGCACCTTGGCCGCGTCGGGGCCGAGCCGCTCGCGCAGGATCGCGGCCACCTCTGAGAACCAGAGGAAGGACTCGACCGCGACGAAGCGCTCGCCGCCGGCCTCGGCGGCCGTCATCGCCCTGATCTCCAGGTCGGCGACGTCGCGGACGTCGACGAAGCTGAAGCCGATCCGCGGTACCCCCGGCGTGCCACCCAAGAGGCGCTCGATTGCCTGTAGTGAGAAGGAGCGGTCCTCGCTCAGCACCGGGCCGATGATGGCGCCGGGGTTGACGGTCGCGAGCTTTCCCTCCTCGCCTCGCTCGCGCACGAAGTCCCACGCCGCGCGCTCGGCGATCGTCTTTGAGCGCGCGTAGGGCGAGAGCTTGGGGTTGTCGGGGTCGCTCCAGTTTGCCTCGGTCAGTGGCCCCGAGTCGGCGTGCCGGCCGCCGGTGATGGCGGCCACCGAGGAGGTGACGACCACCCGCTCGACGCTGGCGTCAAGGCTCGCCCGCAGCACTCGCAGGGTCCCGTCGCGGGCGGGCACGATCAGCTCGTCGGGGTCCTTCGGCTGCGCCGGCGGGAACGGCGAGGCGACGTGCAGGACGTAGTCGCAGCCCGCCACCGCCTGCTCCCAGCCGCTGTCCTCGTGCAGGTCGGCAGCCAGCACCGCGAGCTGGTCGCCGGCGTCGACCTCAGACCCAATCGTGGCGCGGACTTGCGGCTCGCGCGCGAGGTCGCGCACGGTCGTGCGCACGCGGTAGCCGCGTCGCAGGAGCTCGATCACGCACCAGCTGCCGAGGTAGCCCGAGCCGCCGGTGACGAGAACCGTCTTGTCCGCCGCTGCAGCGCCCATCGGCAACGGAGTATGAACGTGAGACCATCCTCGCGGGGAATGACCGACTTTCTCGTCAAGCGCGACGACCTGCGCGAGTGCCGCCTCGCGGAGTCCTCGCCACCGCCGCTCGAGCCTGGGCAGGCGCTGCTGCGGGTTGATTCCTTCGGCATGACCGCGAACAACGTCACCTACGCGGTGTTCGGCGAGACGATGTCCTACTGGGACTTCTTCCCCGCCGAGGCCGGTTGGGGCCGGGTGCCCGTCTGGGGCTTTGCCGAGGTCGAGGCGAGCGAGGCGGCGGGCGTCGTGCCCGGCACGCGCGTGTACGGGTACCTGCCGCCTTCCTCGCACCTCCTCGTCACGCCCGCCGATGCCGGCGAGTCGGGGTTCCTTGACGCTACGCCCCATCGGGCGGCGCTGCCCTCGGCGTATCACCGTTATCTGGCGAGCGCCGCAGACCCCTTCTACCGGGCCGACAGGGAGGAGATCCAGATGCTGCTGCGGCCGCTCTTCTTCACCTCCTTCTTGATAGACGACCTGCTCGCCGACGAGGGCCTTGCCACCCGTGGGCCGGTGCTGGTCTCGAGCGCGTCGAGCAAGACGGCCGTCGCCGCCGCCTTCCTGCTGTCCCGGCGCGAGGGAGTCGAGCTCATCGGGTTGACCTCGCCGCGCAGCGCCGGGTTCGTCACCGCGCTTGGGATCTACGACCGCACCGTCACCTACGGCGCGATCGATTCGCTCGACCGCGGGCCCGCGGTCTTTGTCGACGTCGCCGGCGACGGTGGGGTGCGGCGCGCCGTCCACGCCCATTTCGGTGACGAGCTCGCCTACAGCATGGCCGTTGGCGCCACGCACTGGGAGGGGATGGGGGCCGAGCATGGCGAGTTACCGGGTCCGTCACCGACCTTCTTCTTCGCCCCCGACCGCGTCGTCAAGCGCTCCGGGGACTGGGGTCGGGCTGGGCTGGGGACCCGGGTCGCGGACGCCTGGCATCCGTTCTGCGAGTGGACCACGGGTTGGTTGGAGCCGATTCGCGGCGAGGGTTTTGACGCCGTGCGGGGCGCCTACCTCGATGTGCTCGAGGGCAGGGTTGAACCGGGGCGCGCCCACGTGCTCTCGCTGGCGTAGGGTGCCGCCGCGTCGCTACGCTGACCTCTCGCCTTCCGACCCCGACCCACTGGAGGACCTCTGATCAGCAAGACCGACTTCATCGGCGTTCCCTCCCAGGACAGCGAGCGGTCGCGGCGCTTCTACGTCGAGACGCTTGGACTCCGCCCGGACGAGCACGGCCGCTTCGAGTTCTGGGCCGGGGACACCTGCTTCGGCGTCTGGGAGCCAAAGAAACTCGGCATGGAGTTCGCGCCGCAGAAGAACGCCCACCCGGCTCTTCACGTCGACGACGTCGCCGCCGCCCGCACCGAGCTGGAGGCAAAGGGCGTCGAGTTCACCGGCGAGATCATGGACACCGGCGTCTGCCACATGGCCTTCTTCACCGACCCCGACGGCAACGACCTGATGCTTCACAACCGCTACGCCCCCTACGAGTAGAGCGCCGCGAAGCTAGCCTGACATCCATGTCAAAGCTCAGATTCGAGATATCGATGTCGCTCGACGGCTACGTCGCCGGGCCGAACCCGAGTATCGAGAATCCGCTCGGCGAAGGCGGGGAGCAGCTGCACGAGTGGGTCCTCAAGCTCGCCGCTTGGCGCGAGGCCCACGGGCGAGAGGGGGGAGAGGTCAACGCCAGCACGCCGCTGCTCGAAGAAGCGCAGTCGAACGTCGGCGCGGTGATCATGGGGCGGGGGATGTTCGGCGGCGGCCCCGGTCCCTGGGGCGACGATCCCTGGCGGGGATGGTGGGGCGAGGAGCCACCCTTCCGCATGCCGGTCTTCGTCCTCACCCACCACGAGCGCGAGCCGCTGACCCTGGGGGAGACGACCTTCGCCTTCGTCGACGGGATTGAGTCGGCGCTCGACCGGGCGCGGACCTCAGCCGGAGGGGCGGACGTCGCCATCGGCGGCGGTGCCGACGTCGCCCGGCAATACCTCGCCGCCGGCCTGATCGACCAGCTGCAGATAAATCTCGTGCCGCTTCTGCTCGGCGGCGGCACCCGCCTCTTCGAGGGCGCCGCCGGCGCGGGGTCGAGGCTGGAGCAAGTCCTTGTGGTCGAGACGCCCGAAGTGACGCACCTCAGGTATTCCCTGCGGCGATAGCCGCGCGGCGCCCGTTGGGGGCGCTATGTGGACCGTCACACTGGCTGACCAGCCAGCCTGGCAGAATTGCGCCTGGTGGCCGCGGCGCCCGAACACTTCGACGTGATTGTCGTCGGTGCCGGCCTTTCGGGTGTCGGCAGCGGCTGGCACCTGCAGGATCGCCTTGCCGGCAAGAGCTACGCGATCCTCGAGGCGCGCGGAGACCTCGGCGGCACCTGGGACCTCTTCCGCTACCCCGGCATCCGCTCGGACTCCGACATGCACACGCTCGGCTACCGCTTCAAGCCCTGGACCGAGGAGAAGGCGATTGCCGACGGCCCCTCGATTCTCGAGTACGTCCGCCGCACCGCCCGCGAGCACGGCATCGATCGCAGGATCCGTTACCACCACCGGGTCGTCTGTGCCGAGTGGTCGAGCGCCGACTCGCGCTGGACGGTGGAGGCGAAGCGTACCGACACCGGGGAGACGACTCGATTTACCTGCAACTTCCTCTGGACCTGCAGCGGCTACTACCGCTACGACGAGGGCTACACGCCGGAATTCCCCGGCAGGGAGCGCTTCGCCGGGCGGATCGTCCACCCCCAGCACTGGCCCGAGGACCTCGATTACGCAGGCAAGAGAGTCGTCGTCGTCGGCAGCGGCGCCACCGCCATCACCCTGGTGCCGGCGATGGCGGCGACGGCAAAGCGAGTGACGATGCTGCAGCGCTCGCCCAGCTATATCGCCTCGCTTCCCGGTGAAGATCCGCTCGCCGGGTTGCTGCGGCGGGTGCTGCCGAAGCGCGCAGCGTTCGCGCTCGTCCGCTGGAAGAACGTCCTCCTGCAGACGGGGTTCTACCAGCTCAGCCGCCGCCGGCCGGAGCTGGTGAAGCGGCTGATTCGCCGCGGCGTCGAGCGCGCGTTGCCGCTCGGCTACGACGTCGACACCCACTTCACGCCGCGCTACAACCCTTGGGACCAGCGCATGTGCCTGGTCCCCGACGGCGACCTCTTCACGGTGATCTCGGCGGGCGGGGCCGAGGTCGTCACCGATCGGATCGAGGCCTTCACGGAGGGCGGCATCCGGCTCGAGTCCGGCGACGAGCTGGAAGCCGACATAGTCGTCACCGCCACCGGCCTCAACCTGCTCTTCCTCGGCGGCATGCGGCTCAGCGTCGACGGCAAGCCGGTCGACGTCGCCAAAGCGATGGCCTACAAGGGCATGATGCTGAGCGGGGTGCCCAACTTCGCCTTCACGGTCGGCTACACCAACGCCTCCTGGACGCTGAAGGCCGACCTCACCTCAGAGTTCGTTTGCCGCTTGCTCGCCCATATGGACGCCCGCGGTTTTGCCCGTTGCGTGCCCGAAACCGATTCCTCGGTTAGCGAGCAGCCGCTGCTCGATTTCACTTCCGGCTACGTTCTGCGCTCACTCGACCGCTTCCCCAAACAGGGTTCGAGGGAGCCATGGCGGCTGCGCCAGAATTACCTGCTCGACGCCCGATCCATCCGCCGCGGCCCGATCGACGACGGCACGATGAAGTTCTCGCGGCCGCGGGCGCAGGAGCGTGGGCTGGAGGGCCTCGCCGCCTGAGCCGCGCGTGAATGCCGGGCATTTGGGTAGTGGGGCCGGCAGGAGACTTCTCAAGCTCCGCCCGACGTTCCTCGTCCTCTGCGCCCTCGGCCTCGCTGCGCTGGGTCTGAGCGCTTGCGGCGGGGACTCTGACGATTCGAGCACCTCCGCCGGCGCCACCACCACCGACGCCACCGAGGAAGAAGGTGCGATCACCGCCGAGGACGACCGCGGTGGCGAGGCCGAAGACGACAAGGCGGTCGCCGGCGGCAATGCGCCGCGTGCGGTGAAGGTCGAGATTGAGGATTTCGCCTATAAGCCCGACCCGGTCACGGTCGAGGAAGGCGGCAAGGTGATCTGGCTCAACCGCGACTCCGCTCCGCACACGGCGACCGCCGAAGACGGCAGCTTCGACACCGGCACGCTGGAGGAAGGCAAGCTCAAGTCGGAGAACTTCAAGCAGCCGGGCACCTACGCCTACGTCTGCTCGATCCACCCCCAGATGCACGGCACCGTCGAAGTGGTCCCCGCTGGATAGGGCGGGCGGCGCCCGCGGCGCCTATTGCCTCAGGCGAGGGAGAGCAGCCGCTCTGCGAGCTGGTTCATGCCCCGCTCATGAGCCGCTCGGGCGGCACCGGCCCAGTCGGTAGGCCGGTCTTTCGGGCGCTCGACACCGGCATCGCGCAGGGTGGCGATGTCTTTGAAGGCGAGCAGCTCCTCGCGCGCCTCGAGCAGGGCGCCGCGCAGTTTCGGCCGCCGCTCGCGGATCGCGTTGTCGAGCACCGCCTCCAGCGAGCCGTGGCGGCGCAGCAGTTCGGCGGCGGTCTTCGGGCCGACGCCCTTGGCGCCCGGCAGCCCGTCGGAGGGGTCGCCGCGCAGGGCGATGAAATCGGGGACCTGGTCGGGGTCGACGCCGTAGCGCTCGCGCACGCCCGCCGGCGTTACCGCTTCGGCGCCTTTGCCGCCGGTCCGGACGTAGAGGACCGTGACCCCCTCGCCGGCGCACTGGTACATGTCGCGGTCGCCGGTCAGGAGCAGGGCGCTGCCACCGGCCTCCTCCTCGCGGCGGGCGTAGGTGCCGAGCAGGTCGTCGGCCTCCAGCGACTCGCTGCGGGCCACGGTCCAGCCGAAGGCCTCGAAGAAGTCGCGGCTGTCGGCCCACTGCGGCGACAGGCCGTCCGGGACGTCGGGGCGCTCGGCGTGGTAGGCGGGGTAGAGGTCGGTGCGGTAGGAGGCGGCATCGGGGCCGAAGCAGAGGACGACGGCGCGGGGGTCGTGCGCTTCGACCTCACGCACGATCAGGTTGGCCGCCCCAAGCAGGGCGTTGACCGGGTTGCCGTCGGGCCCGACGATCGAGTCCGGCAGCGCGTAGAAGGCTCGGAACAGCATCGAGGGCGTGTCGACTGCAAGCAGTGGCTGCTCCACCCCGCCCACCTTAAGGTGCCCTGGCGCCTTTTACCCCCTATAGCGTGAAAAAGGCGCCAGGGCGGGAGGATGAGAAGGGGTCATGGCGGGCCGACGAGCGCGGTGGTCTAGGTTTGTGCGCCGATGCGAGAGAAGGCCCTCCAAGTCGAAGAGCTCCAGAAGCGTTACCCGACCGGGGTAGAGGCGCTGCGCGGTGTCTCGCTGGAGATCGCGCCCGGCGAGCTGTTCGGCCTGCTCGGCCCCAACGGCGCCGGCAAGTCGACGCTGATCCACTGCACCACCGGCCTCGCCCAGCCGACCGGCGGGGCGATCCAGGTCTTCGGCCACGACGCGATCAGCGACTACGGCCCCGCCCGGCAGGCGGTCGGCCTGGCGCCGCAGGAGGTCAACCTCGACTGGTTCCTGACCGTCGAGGAGACGCTCGACTACCACGCCGGCTACTTCGGCATGCCCAAGCGCGAGCGCCGCGAGCGGACCAACGAGCTGCTGGAGACCTTCTCCCTCACCGAGAAGCGCGACGAACGGACCCGCACCCTCTCCGGCGGGATGAAACGGCGCTGCATCCTGGCGCGGGCGATGATGCACCGGCCGCGCCTCCTGATCCTCGACGAGCCGACCGCCGGCGTTGACGTCGAGCTGCGGCTCGAGCTCTGGCATTACATGCAGCGGATCAACCAGGAAGGGACGACGATCCTACTCACCACGCACTACATCGAGGAGGCCGAGCAGCTCTGCGACCGGATCGCCTTCATCAACGAGGGCCAGATCGTCGGCGAGGGCACCAGCGCCGAGCTGGCCGCCCGCTACGGCGTCGCCAACCTCGAGGACGCTTACCTGGCGCTGGTCGGCCGCAAAGAGCTCTCGCGCTCGCGTATCGAGGTCGAGGCGGCGTCGTGAGCGCCGCCCAGATCCGCTTCGCGACCCTCTGGCGGCGCGAGGTCAATCGCTTCATGAAGATCAAGAAACAGACGATCGGCGCGCCGCTGCTGGAAACCTTCCTCTACATCTCGGTCTTCGGCGCCGCCCTCGGCACCCGCATCGACAAGCTGCACGGGATCGACTACGTCCTCTTCGTCATCCCCGGCCTGATCATGATGGCCTGGTCGATCAACGCCTTCGCCAACAACTCCTCCTCGATCCTCCAGCAGAAATTCCAGGGGGCGATTCAAGACCAGCTCTCCTCGCCGGCCTCGCCTCTGGAGCTGCTGCTCGCCTTCACGCTCGGCGGCTTCATGCGCGGGCTGATGGTCGCGCTGCTGACCTTCGGCGCCGCTTCGCTGCTTGTCGACCTGCCGGTTGACCACGTCCTCATCCTGATCCCGTCGCTCTTCCTGGTCGGCTTCTTCTTCTCCCAGCTAGGCGTGCTGATCGGGGTGCGGGCGGAACAGTTCGACGATGTCGCCTTCGCCCAGACCTTCATCCTGCAGCCGTTGATCTTCCTCGGCGGCGTCTTCTACTCCGCGACCCTGCTTCCGGAGCCGTTCGAGACGCTCACCCACTTCAACCCGATCTTCTACATGATCAACCTGGTCCGCTACGGCTTCGTCGGCTTCAGCGAAGTCAGCATCGCCCTCTCACTGCTGGCACTCAGCGCGGCGACGGCTGTCCTTTTCGTCGTTAATCTGCGACTCTTCTCGCGGGGTTACCGCTTGCGGGCCTAGCTGGCCCGCGCTAGTTTCTCTCGCTTGTCTCTATCCCGTACCGCCGCGCGGGGCGGCGCAGAAAGGAACCGAACTTGAAGCAACATCGCTATCGCAGGAGTTCGGCCAAGGTTGCGATCCTGGCCGCCGTCGCCGTCTTTGTCGCGCTCTGCGTGCCCACGCTCGCCGCCGGCAGCGCCACCGTCTTCATCAAAGACGGCAAAGGAGGGCTGCGTTTTGAAGGGCCCAAGACCGTCGTCGCCGGCGAAGAGCTGAAGGTGCAGAACCAGACCGACCCGCACAAAGTCGGCCCGCACACCTTCTCGTTGGTCGAAAAAAACGTGCTTCCGAAGACTCCGAAAGCACGCCAGCTCTGCTTCACCAAAAACCACATCTGTAAGGCGATTGCGCGTTGGCACGGGGTCAAAGGCAACGGGCCGGTGAAAGTCAACCCGGTCGAGGCCGGTGCGCCCGGCTGGGACACGCTCGGCAACCTCACCAAGACCGGCGACTCCTGGTTCACCGGCGAAAAACCCGGCACCTCGTTCGAGCAGCCGGTCACCGCCAGCACCGCCGCCGGGCCGACGAGGATCTACTTCCTCTGCGCCGTGCACCCCTGGATGCAGGGCTCGATCGAAGTCCTGCCGGCGGGCTAGCGACGCCTGGCCCTAAGCATTCCTCGCCCCGCCTGGGGCGCCGGGCTTTCCTCGGCGCCCTGGGCGGAGGCGCGCTTGCCGCGCTGCTGCCGTTCAGGCCGGGCGGGGGCGGTGCGGCATCGGCGACGAGCGGCCGTCCCGCGCAGCTGCTCCGCGGCAGCCGTTCCCGGGCTCCCGAGCCCTTTCGCGCCCGGCTGTCGATCCCGGACGAGCTGTGCGACCCCCGCATCGAGCTGCCGATCCGCGAGGCCGAGGCCCAGATCCTGCCGGGTCCCAAGACTCGGCTGTGGACCTACGGCGGAACCTTTCCGGGGCCGACGATCCGTCGCCCCGCCGGCAAGCGCACCGAGGTCACCTTCCACCATCGCCTGCCGGAGAAGGCGGGCGAGCTGACGGTCCACCTCCACGGCGGCCACAATCGCTCCCGCTTCGACGGCCAGCCGGGTGGCCTCACCGCCTCGCAGCCGCGGTCCTTTTACTGCCGGATCCCCTACGGGCTCTCGCCGCGCGAGTCGGGCAACGACCTCCTGATCGAGCCCGACGGGCGCCGGACCTACGTCTACGACCTGCGCGAGGGCGGCCGGCCCGAACGGGCGGCGACGCAGTGGTACCACGATCACCGCCTCGATCGCAGCAGCCGCAACATCTGGCGCGGCCTGGCCGGCATCTGGATCGTCGAGGACGACTTCGACCGCTCGCTGCCGCTGCCGCGCGGCGATCGCGACATCCCGCTGATGATCAGCGATCGCACCTTCGACGCCCACAATCAGCTCGCTGAGCCGTTCGCCGGCCTGCGCCCGCCCGGCGACGGGGTCGCCGGCCACCGGGTGCTGGTCAACGGCACCTACATGCCGCACCACGAGGTGAGGCCGTTGCGCTACCGGTTGCGGCTGCTCAACGTTTCCGGCTTCCGCACCTACAACCTCCACCTCTCCAACGGGGCGCCGCTGGTCCAGATCGGCACCGACAGCGGCTTAATGCCGAAGCCGCTGCGCCGCCGCCAGATCCTCCTCGGCCCGGGCGAGCGGGCGGAGGTCGTGGTCGACTTCGCCGGCAGCGGCGGCGAGTCGGTCGAGCTGCGCAGTGGGCACCGCCACGGGGGCCGCGAAGGCGCCGGCTCGACGCCCTACGTCGGCGCGCTGATGCAGTTTCGCGTTGGTGCCGGCCGCGCCCCCGACCGCAGCCGCGTGCCGCGCCGGCTGCGCCGCCTGCCGGAGTGGACCAGGCACGTCTCGCACAAGCCCGACCACACCTGGACCGTCTCGATAGGCGGCGCCTTCAAGCCCACCTGGCTGATCAACGGCCGCACCTTCAACCCCGCCCACGCCGAGGCCTTCCCTCGGCTCGGCACGACCGAGACCTGGGAGATCGTCAACCGCACCGGCGTCGCCCACATGATGCACCTGCACCACACCGACTGGTACCTACTCGCCCGCGACGGCAAGCCGCCGCCGCCGTGGGAAGACTGCCTCAAGGAGACCTTCTTCGTCTATCCCGGTGAACGGATCCTGGTGGCCGGCCACTTCGCCGACTACACCGGCAAGTTCGTCGTCCACTGCCACATGCTCGACCACGAGGACCACGGCCTGATGAGCCAGTTCGAGGTGGTCAGGGGCTGAGGCTCTCGCCGATCCACTCGAGGTAGCCGACGCTGCCGGCGACGATCGGGGTGGCGACGATCTCCGGCTCCTCGTAGGAGTGCAACTCGCGGATCGCCGCCTCCAGCTCGGGATAGCGAGAGGCCTCGGTCTTCGCCAGGCAGAGCCACTCGCGCGCCTGCTCGACCTTGCCCTGCCAGCGGTAGCGACTGGCGATCGGGCCGGCGACCTGGACGCAGGCGGCGAGGCGGCGCTCGATCAGCGCCACCGAGATCCGCTCGGCCTCGCTCTCCGAAGCGACGGCGGTGAGGACCTGTAGGTACTCGGCCACGCCGCTCGGCTCCCGCGACCCCGCTAGCTCGGGTCGGCGACCAGCACTTCGCCGTCGGCGTCGGGCAGGACGAGGATCGCGCCCTCGCCCGATGCGTAGGCCTCCTCGCCGTGGTGGACGACGTCCATGCCGACGGCCTCATCGTGCTCACTGCCGCGCAGCGCGGTGAACAGCCCCATGACCCTCAGCAGCGCGTAGGTCATGCCGAAGGCGTAGAGCGGCGTGACTAGCGCCGCCAGGGCCTGGTCGCCGAGCTGGGAGGCGTTGCCGAAGAAGAGGCCGTCGGATATGCCGTTCCAGGCGAGCGAAGCGAAGAAGCCGATGAAGAGGATGCCGGTGAAGCCGGCGATTCCGTGGGCGGCGAGCACGTCGAGCGTCTCGTCGACTCGGGTGCGCGGCCGCCAGACGATCACCGCGTAGCAGGGCAGCGCGCCGACCGCACCCAGCACCATCGCCCAGCCGGGGCTGACGAAGCCCCCTGCCGGGGTGATCAGCACGCAGCCGACGATGATCGCCGTGGCGGCGCCGATCGCGGTCACCTTGCGACCCCGGATCAAGTCGAGCAGGAACCAGACGACCAGCGAGCAGGCCGGCGTCAGCAGCGTGTTGACGAAGGCAAGCACGCTGGGGTTGCCGGTCGAGAAGCCGCTGCCGCCGTTGAAGCCGAACCAGCCGAACCAGAGCAGGCCGGCGCCGAGCAGGACGTAGACGGCGTTGTGGGGGAGCAGCGCCTGGCGGCCGTAGTCCTTGCGGGCGCCGACGACCAGGGCCGCGGCCAGGGCCGAGAAGCCGGATCCCATCTCGACCGGGATGCCGCCGGCGAAGTCGAGCGTGCCGCCTGAAGCGAGCCAGCCGCCGCCGAAGGACCAGTGGGCGAGCACCGAGTAGACGAGGATCGACCAGAGGGCGACGAAGATCAGGAACGGGCCGAAGCGCATCCGCTCGACCACCGCGCCCGAGACGAGGGCAGCGGTGATGATGCAGAAGGTCGCCTGGAAGGCCATGAAGAGCAGGTGCGGGATCGTCGTCCCTTCGCGCGGGACGAAGGTGACGTCGTTGAGGCCGACGTAATTGAGGCCGCCGATCAGGCCGCCGGTGCCGTCGAAGGCGAGCGAGTAGCCGACGAGCGCCCAGACAACGCCGGCGACGGCGATCGCGCCGATGCACATCATGAAGGTGTTGAGGGTGTTCTTCGAGCGCACCAGACCGGCGTAGAAGAGGCCCAGGGCGGGGGTCATCATCAGCACCAGCGCGGTGGCGGCGAGCATCCAGGCGGTATCGCCGGTGTCGACTTCGGCCGCCGCGGCGGCGATCGGCAGGGCGCTCATTTGGCCACCGGCGTCACGGCCGCCTGGTCGGACTCGCCGGTGCGGATCCGCACCGCTCGCTCCAGCGGGACGACGAAGATCTTGCCGTCGCCGACATGGCCGGTCCTGCCCCCGTCGCAAAGCGCGTCGATCGTCGGCTGCACGAACTCGTCGGAGACGGCGATCTCGAAGCGCGTCTTGTCCTCGAGGCCGACTTTCACGGTCGTGCCGCGGTAGGTCTCGACCCGGTCGAGCTCGCCGCCGTGGCCCTGCACGCGGCTGATCGAGACCCCGCGCACCTCCGCTCTATAAAGCGCTTCGAGGACGTCGTTGGCCTTCTCGGGCCGCACGATGCCGATCACCAGTTTCAAGCCTCTCCCTCCTCCGTCTCCCACGCCAGAGTGGGGGCAGCCTAACGTCCTCGGCGATCTCGTGCCGTTGCGGGAACACGGCGGTCTATCTCAAGAGGCGCGATGGACGTCGGCGGCGGTCGCCTGGTCGCGCGGGCGGACGACGATCTCGTCGACGTTGACGCGGGCGGGCTGGGCGACGGCCCAGCGGATGCACTCGGCGACGTCCTCGGCCCGCAGCGGCTCCATCCCCGCGTAGACGCGCCGCGCCGCCTCCTCGTCGCCGCCGAAGCGGACCAGCGAGAACTCGGTCTCAACCATCCCCGGCGCTACCTCGGTGACGCGCACCGGCTGACCGAGCAGCTCCAGTCGCAGCACGCGGAGCGTCGAGCGCTGCGCGTGCTTGGCGGCTATGTACCCGGCACCGCCCCGGTAGGACTCGAAGCCGGCGATGCTGGTCACCGCGACGACATGGCCGTCGCCGGACTCGACCAAGCGAGGCAGCAGCGCCCGCGTCATCCGCATCGTCCCCAGCACATTTGCCTCGTACATCTGGCGCCACTTCTCCTCTTCGGCCTCGCCCACCGGCTCCAGCCCCAGGGCGCCGCCGGCGCTGTTGACCAGGACGTCGCAGCGTGGCAGGCGCTCGACGAAGGCGGCGACAGAGCCAGGGTCGGCGACGTCGAGGGGGTGGGCCTCGCCGCCGGTCTCCGCCGCGAGCTGCTCGAGCCGATCCAGCCGCCGTGCCCCGACGACGACCCGGAAGCCATCCGCCGCCAAGGCCCGAGCCGTCGCTGCTCCGATCCCGCTTGAGGCCCCGGTGACGACGGCCAGTTTCCGCATTTAGCGAGCGTATCGATCGTCCCGAGGGGGAGAACTTGACGACCTGCACCCTTGGATCGCCATGGACGCGAGCATAGCCATCTCACCTCTATGCCATACTTATGGCATGCGAACGACTCTAGACCTCGACGACCGCCTGATGGAATCGCTGCTGGCTCGTCACCCCGAGGCGAGCAAGACCAAAGCCGTGGAGGCGGCGATCGAGGACCACCTGCGTCGCGGCGCCGGGGATCGCCTCCTGCAGATGAGGGGCCGGCTCGACATCGAGGACGTCTCGAAGGAGATGCGAGCGATAGATCGGCGAATCTGATGGTCCTGCCGGACACCTCGGTCTGGATTCCCTACTTTCGCAGCGGGGGCGGGGAGGCAGGCGATCGACTCGAAGCGCTGATCGAGGAAGGCGAGGCAGCCACCTGCGGGCCTGTCTTCGCCGAGCTGCTCGGAGGCGCCGACGAAGTGCAGCGGGATTCGATCGTCGACACCGTCGGCGACCTTCCGTGGGCCGACCTCGGCCGGGCCGCCTGGCGGGACGTCGGCGTCCTCGCCAGGCGGCTGCGCCAGGCGGGACAGGCCCTGCCGCTGACCGACCTCGTAATCGCTGTCGCCGCCGCGCGTGCCGGCTACGCCGTCTGGAGCTTCGATGCGGACTTCGAGCGGCTCGCCGCCGAGCTGGGCAGCCTGGAGCTCTACGAGCCCGCCTGAAAGTCGCCCGGGCCGGTGCCCGCGGCGCTACTCGCCGATCAGCTCGATGCGGTAACCGTCCGGGTCGCGGACGAAGCAGATCCGGTGTCCCTCGGTGCGGCCGCCGGGGCGGTAGGGCGGCTTTTCCGGCGAGATCCCCTGCGTGGCAAGGCCCTTCAGGGTGCCGTCGAGATCCTCGACCGCGAGGGCGATGTGGTTGTAGCCGGTGCCGTGCTCGTAGCCGCTGACGCCGTGGTTGTAGGTCAGCTCGATCCGTGGGTCTTCTCCCGGCAGAGCCATGAAGACGTTGATCGCCTCCTCGCCGATGTCCATCCGCCCGGCCTCCTCGAAGCCGAGCTTCTCGTAGAAGGCGACCGAGCGATCGATGTCGCCGATCCGGTAGCAAGTGTGCAGGAAGCTCGGCACAGCTTGCAGCCTATCGGCGCTCCATACAATTTTCGAGAATGGCCCGCCGCACCCGTAGGCGACGGCGTAGCTCGCACAGCTCCGTCTGGAAGAAGCTGCTGATCCCGGTGGCGGTGCTGGCCGGTGCCCTCGCCGTGGCCGGGGGCTTCGCCGCCAGCTGGGCGATCGACGTCTACCAGTCGGCGCCGCCGCTCTCCAGCCTGAAGCCGGTGCAGAAGGGCCGCTCATCAGCGATCTACGCCGCCGACGGCAGCCTGATCGGTTTCATCCGCGCCAGCAGCATCCGCGAGCCGGTGCCCTCCAGCAAGCTGCCGCAGAACCTCAAATACGCGACGGTGGCGATCGAGGACCGCAACTTCTTCGAGCACGGTGCGATCGACCCCGCCGCGATCGCGCGCGCCGCCTGGAAGGACATCCTCGCCGGCGGCAAGCCGGTACAGGGCGCCTCGACGATCACCCAGCAGCTCGTCCGCAACCTCTACATCCGCGACCCCGAAGAGACGATCAAGCGCAAGCTGATCGAAGCCCACCTCGCCTACGACTTGGAGGAAGCCCACTCCAAGCGCTGGATCCTGACCGAATACCTCAACACCGCCCCGTACGGCACGGTCGAAGGCGAGACCGCGGTCGGCGCCGAGGCGGCGGCGCAGACCTACTACGGCAAGCCCGCCCGCGAGCTCAACCTGACCGAGTCGGCGATGATCGCCGGCCTGCCACAAGCGCCCTCCGAATACAACCCCTTCCTCGATCCGCGGGCCGCGCTCGACCGCCGCAACGACGTGCTGGCGGCGATGGAGGACCAGGGCTACATCACCTCCACCGAATATCGCGAGGCGATCCATAAGGGACTCGGCCTCAACCCCGGCCACAAGTACCGGCTGATCCGCGACCCCTTCCTCTTCGACCTGGTCGAGCAGGAGCTGATCGACAAATACGGGCTCAACACGGTCCGCTACGGCGGCCTCAAGGCCTACACGACGATCGACCCCGAACTGCAGGAACGCGCACAGGAAGCGGTCGACTCCTGCTCGGTCTGCTATCCGGAAGGCGGCCCCGCGGCGGGCCTCGCCTCGGTCGATCCCGACAACGGCGAGATCGTCGCCCTCGCCTCGACCGAGGGCTACGCCTCAGAAAGCCAATTCAACTACGCCTGGCAGGCGCACCGCCAGCCGGGGTCCTCGTTCAAGGCCTTCGTCCTCACCACCGCGGTAAAGCAGGGCGTCGACCCCTACAGCACCTACTACGACGGCACCTCGCCGAAGACGCTCGACCTGCCGGGCGGCGGCACCTGGACGGTCAACAACGCCGAGCCGGGGGGCGGCACGATGCCGCTCTCGACCGCCACCTGGGAGTCGGTCAATGTCGTCTTCGCCCAGCTCGACCTCGACGTGGGCCCCGAGAACGTCACCCAGACGGCCCACCAGATGGGGATCGAAGCGCCGCTTGAATCGGTTCCAGCGGAGGCGATCGGCGGCCTTGCGATCGGCGTCACGCCGCTGGAAATGGCCGACGCCTACGCGACCCTTGCCAGCGGCGGTGTCCATCACGAACCGACCGCGATCGGGCGGGTCGAATTCCCCAGCGGCAAGGTCGACGAACCCGACCCCGACTCCGGCGACCGGGTCCTCAGCGAGGGCGAGGCCTACGAAGTGACGAAGCTGCTGGAGGGCGTGATCACCCAGGGCACCGGCGCCGGCTACACCTACATGGGCTGTGCCGCCGAGGCCGGCAAGACCGGTACCTCCGAGGACCTCTCCGACGCCTGGTTCGTCGGCTACACGCCGCTCTACTCGACCGCCGTCTGGGTAGGCCACCCGCAGTCGCGCGAAGCGACCGGCTTCGGCGGGCCGACCGCCGGGCCGATCTGGCGCTCTTTCATGGAATCGGCCGCGGGTGGCAACTGCCCCGAATTCCCCGAACCCTCCAGCCTGCCCGACCTGTCCGGCCTCGACAGCGACCACGCCTCCGCCGGCTCCTCCTCCAGCGGCTACGAAGAAGAAGCCGAAGAAGCGCCGGTGGAAGAAGAAGACGAAGGCAAGGGCAAGGGTGGCGACCAGGCCGAGCCTGAGCCTGAGCCCGAAGCGGCACCCGAAGCCGCGCCCGAACCGGCCCCGGCTCCCAACCCCGCACCTTCGGTCGGAGCCAGCGGCGGCGTCTCCCCGGGCTAACCCTGTGTTGGCGCTTTGTTCACCCATACGGTGAAGAAGGCGCCAGGCGAGGGCGTCATGATGCCGCGATGGGCGGTGCCGGCGAGCAGGAGCTGATCGGACGCTTTCGCGCTGCCCGGCGCGACCCGAGCCTCGCCGTGATCGAGGGCTTTCACGCCCTCAAGCACGCGCTGCGCTTCGGCGCCGAGATCGTCTCGATAGCCGCGGCGGAGCCGGAGCGGCTGGACGAGCTGGCGGGCGAGCTTGCCCCCGATCTCGCCGGCTCGATGGCGCGGCGCGCTACCGCGGTCGATGGGGCTACGCTCGCCGAGCTGGTCCCGCAGGCGCCGCGCACCGGGGTTGTCGCCCTCGCCCGCCGTCCGGCGGTTGACGTCGATGCCGCTCTGGCCGATCCGCGCCCGGCGCCGGTCGTCCTGCTCGAGGACCCGCGCACGATGGGCAATATGGGCGCCTGCGTGCGGGTCGCCGCAGCCGCCGACGCCGCCGCGGTCCTCACCACGGGGAGCAACGACCCCTGGCACCCCGACGCGCTCCGCGGCGCCGCCGGCCTCCACTTCGCCCTGCCGGTTGCCGCCCTGGCGCAAAACCTGTGCATAGGGCAGGAAAAGCGCCAGGCGGGGCTGGACGAGCTGGCGCGGAGCGGCCGGCCGCTGGTAGCCATCGATCCCGAGGGCGAGGATGTGCACACCACCGAGCTGCCGCCCCGGGCGATCCTCGCCTTCGGCACCGAGCGCCACGGCCTCAGCGACGCCCTGCTCACTCGTGCCGACGCCCACCTGGCGATCCCGATGCGCGCCGGCGTCTCCAGCCTCAACCTCGCCACCGCCGTCGCTGCTGTCCTCTTCGCCCGGCGGCTCTGAGCGGGACGCTTGCTCCGCCGCGCCAGCCGGATACGATCAGCTGGCCCGCCCCCCACGAAAGGACCGCCCGTGCCGTTCGCAGACGTCAACTTCGGCGAAGCACTCTGGCTCGCTCTGGAGATCTTCTTCTTCGTGATCTGGATCTGGATCCTGATCACGATCCTCAGCGACCTCTTTCGCGACCACGAGATGTCCGGCTGGGGCAAGGCCGCCTGGGTCCTCTTCCTCGTGCTGGTCCCCTTCATCACCGCGCTCGTCTACCTGATCGCGCGCGGCCAAGGTATGCGCGACCGGGCGATCAAGGCGCAAGCCGACGCCAAGCACCACATGGACGCCTACATCCGCGAACAGGCGCACAGCTCGCCGGCCGACGAGCTGCACAAACTCAATGACTTGAAAGAAAAGGGCGCGATCTCGAGCGAGGAGTTCGAGCAGGCGAAGGCCAAACTGCTGGTCTAGAGGGGTGACGGCCGCCGTGCTCGCCATGGCGGCCGTTTTTCCTGCAAAGGTCGCGATTCTGCAACCGAAGTTGCAAGTTATTAGCAACCGCTAACAGTCTTTAGCCGACTTCGCTAGCGTGCCGCGCGATGCGGCCTCCCCTCAGCGGTAACCCCCGCTGGCTACTTCTGCCGGCGGCCCTGCTGCTGGCTGCCCTCTGCTGGGTGGCCGGCGCTCCGGCGGCGACGCTGCAGGAGAAGCTCGACGCGACCCAGGGCAAACTCAGCAAGGTGCGCGAGAGCGAGAGCTCGCTCAGCGCGACGATCGAAGAACAGAACCGGGCGATCGACACGATGCTCGGCGAAGTCTCGAAGCTGCGCCAGGCGCAGCTCGCGCTCGAGGGCGAACTGGAAGAGAAGCAGGGCGAACTCGACGTGGCGAGCGCCAAGCTGGCAGCCGAGAAGCGTCACCTCGCGGTGGTCCGTGCCCGCCTGCACCGCGCGCTGGGGGTGTTGCGCGAGCGGCTCGTCGCGATCTACGAGGCCGGCAGCCCCGACGTGCTGAGCGTAGTCGTCGACTCGCAGAGCTGGTCCCAGGTCAACGCCCGCGCCGAATACCTCAGCCGCGTGCAGGACTACGACAACGCCGTCGCTGGCCGGGTCAAGGGCCTGCGCGACGAAGCGAAGGCCGCGGTCAAGCGGATGGCGGCGATCCGCCGGCAGTTGAAGCAGGCGCGCGACGCGATCGCCGTCAAGGAGCGCGAAGCGGCCGCCGCCAAGCAGGAAGCCGCCGCCCGCTTCGCCGCGCTGAAGGAAGCCCAGGCCGAGCGCCAGGCAGACCTGGAAGCGCTCGAGTCGCGCGAACAGGCGCTGAACGACAACCTTGCGGCGATCTCACAGCAGATGGCCGCCGCCGGTGGGCCGGCGCCGACCAGCTCGGTCCCGGCGCCGCTGACCCCGGGCGAGAGCGCCGAATACATCTCCGAAAGCCAGGCCAGCGTGCCGAGCGGTGCCCCGCCCGCGGTCGCGGCGGCGATCGAAGCCGCCAACTCGATCGCCACCACCCCCTATGTATGGGGCGGCGGCCACGGTTCCTTCGAATCCTCGGGCTATGACTGCTCGGGTGCGGTCAGCTTCGCCCTGCACGGCGGCGGCCTGCTCGAAAGCCCGCTCGACTCGACCGGCCTCGAGACCTGGGGGGAAGCCGGCGCCGGCCACTGGATCACCGTCTACGCCAACGCCGGCCACGCCTGGATGATCATCGCCGGCCTCGCCTTCGACACCGTCGGTGGCCCCGGCCCGCGCTGGCACCCCTCGCCGGTCAGCTCGACCGAAGGCTTCATCGCCCGCCACCCGCCGGGCTATTGAGGCGTATCCGACTTTGACCCACCCATAGAGGGGTGAAAGTCGGATGGGCCTCAGTCGGCCGCCTCGAGCGGGCGGCCTTCGCGCTGCCAGGTGCCGACGCCGCCGCGGGCGACGTGGATCGTCTCGAAGCCCTCGCGCTGCAGGACCGAGGCGGCGAGGCCGCTGCGTTTGCCGCCCTTGCAGATCGTCGCCACGGCGCGCCCGCGCGGCAGCTCGTCCAGCCGCCGTGGCAGCTCGCCGTAGGGGATGTGCAGCGAGCCGGCAATGTGGCCCGCGGCGTACTCGTCGGCGCCGCGCACGTCGAGGACCAGCGGGCCCCCGTCACCGTCGAGCAGCGCGGCGAGCTCCGCCGGGCCGATCGGCTCGATTCGCTCGACCGGGCGCTCCTCCGCCCGCCAGGCGCTCATGCCGCCGCCGAGGAAGCCGCGCACGCGCAGGCCGACCGCGGCCAGCAGCTCAGCCGCCTCCAGCTCGTGCCCGTCCGAGGCGGCGACGACGACGACTTCGGCCTCGGGCGGGACGACCTGCGCCACCTTGGTGCCGAAGCCGGTGTCGTAGGCGGAGGCGCTGATCGCGCCGGGGATATGGGCCTCGTCGAACTGCTCGTTGGTGCGGCAGTCGACCGCCTTTGCGCCCTCGGCTATCGCGATCTCGAAGCGGCGTGGGGTGAGTCGCGCCGGCGCGCCGATCGCCTCGATCAGCGGCCCGCGGTTGAGCGCGACGATGTGCTCGACGTTGGGCGGCCGCTCGCCCAGCGAGGCGACCGCGTCCTCGACGAACTCCGTCTCCGCGGCGAAGGCGAGCGCCCGGTTGTGGCTGCGCTCGAAGCCGATCGTCGAAGAGGTCTTGAGATCGATCCCCGAGCTGCCGCAGAGCGAGCCGCCCAGGTGCCCCGGCCAGACCTCGACCTCGTCGGGCAGTGAGAGCAGCCGCTCATGCAGCGAGCGGAAGATCTCGGCAGCTCCCTCGCGCGGCTCGACCGCGAGGTCGGGCCGGGCGACGTCGCCGACGAAGAGCGAGTCACCGGTGAGGATCGCGACCGGGTCGCCGCCGCGACCGGCGTCGCGCAGCAGGAACGAGGTGTGCTCGGGGCGGTGGCCGGGGGTGTGGACCGCCTCGACCCTCACGGCGTCGCCCAGCTCCAGCACGTCGCCGTCGGTTAGCGGCTCGTGCTCGTACTCGGCCCCGGCCAGCCCATTTACGTGGATCGTCGCCCCGGTGGCCCGCGCCAGCCGCCCGTGGCCGGAGACGTGGTCAGCGTGGTTGTGGGTCTCCAACACGTGCTCGATCCGCACCCCGTGCAGGCGAGAGAGGTGTAAGTAGGGGTCGACGTCCCACTGCGGGTCGACCACCGCCGCGACTCCCGAGCCGGGGTCTCCCACCAGGTAGGAGGCGCAGCCCAAGTCCTCGTGAATGATCTGGCGAAAGAGCATGGCGGGACGGTTTGCTTCGAAAGGTCGAAGGGGTACCGTTCCGCGTCAGGGTAGCGGCCACGGAAGGAGCGCAGGGTGAGCGGCAGTGGGGAGACCGATCTGGAGCGCAGGCTGAGCGAACTGCTCGAGGTCGAGCACTTCGAGCCGCCGGCGGAGTTCCGCGCAGGGGCGCTGTGGAGCGACCCCGCCGTCTATGAGAAAGCCGCCGCCGACCCCGAAGCCTGGTGGCTGCGCCAGGCGAACGAGCTGCTCGATTGGGCGCGGGAGCCGAGCGAGTCGCTCGACGAGTCCGACCCGCCCTTCTTCAGGTGGTTCGCCGACGGCGAGCTGAACGCCTCCGCCAACTGCCTCGATCGCCACGTCGATGCGGGGCGGGGGGACCGCGTCGCCTACCACTGGCGCGGCGAGGAGGGCGAGGAGCGCGACGTCACCTACGCCGAGTTGCTGGCCGACGTGCAGCGCTTCGCCAACGCCCTGCGAGACCACGGCATCGGCAAGGGCGACGTGGTGGGCATCTATCTGCCGATGATCCCCGAGGTCGTCGTCGCGATGCTCGCCTGCGCGCGGATCGGCGCCCCCCACAACGTCGTTTTCGGCGGCTTCTCGGCCGAGGCGGTGCGCGAGCGGCTGGAGTTCTCCGAGGCGAAGGCGCTGGTCACCGTCGACGGTGCCCGCCGCAAGGGCCGCACCGCGCCGGTCAAGCCCGAGGTCGACAAGGTCATCGCCGGGGTCGGCTCGATCGAGACGATCTTCGTCGTCCGCCACACCGGCGCCGAGTGCGAGATGCAGGACGGGCGCGACGTCTGGTTCGACGAGGCGATGGCCGCCGCCGACGCGGAGTGCCCAGCGGAGCCGATGGGCGCCGAGGACCCGCTCTTCATCCTCTACACCTCCGGCTCGACCGCGAAGCCGAAGGGGATCCTGCATACGACCGGCGGCTACCTGACCGGCGTCGCCTACACCCACCGCTACGTTTTCGACCTCAACCCGTCCGACGACGTCTACTGGTGCGCCGCCGACGTCGGCTGGGTCACCGGACACTCCTACATCGTCTACGGCCCGCTCGCCAACGGCGCCACCAGCGTCATGTACGAGGGGGCGCCGGACTACCCGGGTAAGGACATCTGGTGGGGAATCGTCGAGCGCTACGGCGTCACCATCCTCTACACGGCGCCGACGGCGATCCGCGCCTGCATGAAGTGGGGGGCGGAGCACCCCGAAGGGCACGACCTCAGCTCGTTGCGCCTGCTCGGCTCGGTCGGCGAGCCGATCAACCCCAAGGCGTGGCTCTGGTACCACGAGGTGATCGGCGGCGGTCGCTGCCCGATCGTCGACACCTGGTGGCAGACCGAGACCGGCCAGATCATGATCTCGCCGCTGCCGGGGATCACCGCGACCAAGCCCGGCTCGGCGACTCGGCCGCTGCCGGGCGTCGATGCCGCGGTTTACGAAGAGAGCGGCGAGCCGGTCTCCGAGCGCGAGGGGCTATTGGTTCTGCGGCGGCCCTGGCCGGGGATGCTGCGCACTCTTTACCGCGAGGAGGAGCGCTTCGTCAAGACCTACTTCTCGCGCTTCGGTCGCGAGACCTACCTGGTCGGCGACGCCGCCCGCGAAGACGAGGACGGCTACTTCTGGGTGCTGGGGCGGATCGACGACGTGATCAACGTCTCCGGCCACCGCCTCTCGACGGCCGAGGTCGAGTCGGCGATCGTCTCCCACCCGAAGGTCGCCGAGGCGGCGGTGATCGGCCAGTCCGACGACGACACCGGACAGGCGATTTGCGCCTTCGTGACGGTGGAGGGCGACCTCGACGGCGACGAGGAGATGGTCACCGAGCTGCGCGACCACGTCGCCGGTCGGATCGGCAAACTGGCCCGCCCCAAGCGGGTCATCTGGTCCGGCGACCTGCCGAAGACCCGCTCCGGCAAGATCATGCGCCGCCTCCTGCGCGACATCGCCGAGGGCCGCGAGCTGGGCGACGTCACCACCCTGCGCGACCCCGACGTGATGAAAGAGCTGGAGGCCAAGGTCGCCGCCCGCGCCGACACCGAGGGCTAGCGCAGACGCGGTCTCCGGCAAAACCTCAGCGTCGATCAACCTGCATAGCTGCGCCACAATCATGACAAGCAACACATTTAACGAAGACGCTCCGATTCATATCGAGTGTCCAAAAGGTGAAAAGATCGAAATCTCGATCCCCGCGATCAACTGCACCCTTAAAATCCCGGCGCAGACACCGGCGGGCGGGGTTCACTACAACAGTGCTAGCGCGGCGTCCGTTCGTCGATCATCCGCTCGACGGCGATCTCGAGGGCGGCGAGTTGCTCGCGGACGTTGCGCAGCTCGCGCATCGCGATCTGCTCGGCCGTCTGCTCCGCGTCCTCCAGCTCCTGCTCGACTTCGGCGATCTCGGGGCCGAGGAAGCGCTGGGCGATCGCGCCGGTCAGCAGGGCGACGAAGGAGATGCCGACGATGACGATCACCACGCCGACGATCTCCCCGCCGGTCGTCGTCGGGTAGATGTTGGAGCCGAGCGTCGTCATCGAGGTCACCGCCCAGTAGATCCCGTCCCAGGCGGTGAGGTGCTGGCTGTGCTTCTCCAAGCCGACGAAGAGCGCCCCACCGGCAACTGCGGTCAGCATTGCCAGCAGCGCCGCGTAGTGCAGGCCGCGTAACGAGAAGGCGTCGCGCGAGAGCTGGGCCAGGCGCAGCAGGCGGAGGAGGCGCAGCAGGCGGAGGGCGCGCAGGCTCTGCAGGCCGGGTGGCAGTACCGGCGGGGTGAAGACGACGATGATCAGGTCGAGCGGGTGGTGGCGCAACCAGGCGCGGCGGTCGGGTACGACGGCGAGCATCACCACCAGCTCGACCAGGAAGGCGATCCAGGTGACCCAGTTGAGCGCCTGGGCGAGGGTGAGCAGGGCGCCGCCGGGGTGGGACTCGTTAATCGCCACGGCGGGGATGACCAGCGCCGCGGCCACCAGCATGAACGGGTTGAGCCGTTCGGCGATGCGCGTGCTGCGCGCGTCCATCCCCGGCTCGTAGGCGGATGGCTTCTCGGCGTGAGCGGCGCTCATTCGCGCTCCCTTCGACGTCGACGCCCGGTCGCCTACCCTTCAACGATAGTTTGCTAAACTAATTATCGAAGCTAATGACTACTGTAGAGACGACCCTCATCGACGCTGCCGCCCGATTGCGGATGGCGATCGTGCGCACGGCGCGGCGGCTGCGGCAGGAGGCGGCCGGCGCGGGGGGCGGCGAGCTGACGCCGACCGCGGCGGCGGCGCTGGCGACCGTCGAGCGGCACGGGCCGCTCACCCCCAGCGAGCTGGCGGCGATCGAGCGGGTGAAGCGGCCTACGGCGACGCGCACGTTGCGCGTCCTCGTCGAGGCCGGCCTGGTCGAACGCACGCCCGACCCCGCCGACGGCCGCAGCGCCCTGGTCAGCGTCACGGCCGCCGGACGCGAGCGGCTGCGCCGCTTGCGCGGGCGCAAGAACGCTTACCTGGCGCGGCGCATGCGCGACCTGCCGGAGGACGATGTGAGGACGCTCGAGCGAGCGGCCGAGATCCTCGAGCGGGTCTTGGAGGAACCGGCGAAGGCGGGCGAGGAAGTTTGAGCGCCGCGGTCAGGCGCAGCTTCGACTCCCTCTCGGTCCCAAACTACCGCCGCTACTTCGCCGGCCAGCTTGTCTCGCTGTCCGGTAACTGGATGCAGACGGTTGCCGCCCTCTGGCTGGTGCTCAGCCTGACCGACAGCGGCGTCGCCGTCGGCCTGACCACCGCCCTGCAGTTCCTGCCGATGCTGCTCTTCGGCGCCTGGGGCGGCCTGCTCGCCGATCGCTTCGCGAAGAGGCGTCTGTTAATCGTGACCCAGGCGCTGATGGCGATCCCCGCCGTCGCCCTCTTCGCCGTCACCGTAGGCGGCGTCGTCGCACCCTGGATGGTCTACCTCGCCGTCCTCTCGATGGGCGCCGTCAACGCCGTCGACAACCCGACCCGGCAGAGCTTCGTGATCGAGATGGTCGGCGCCGACCGCGTTGTCAACGCGGTCAGCCTCAACAGCGTCATCGTCCAGTCGGCGCGCATCGCCGGCCCGGCGGTGGCCGGCCTGTTGATCGCCACCCTCGGCGTCGGCCCCTGCTTCGCCGTCAACGCCCTCACCTTCGTGGTGATGATCGCCGCGTTGTGGCTGATGGACCCGGCCCAGCTCCACCCGGTGCCGGTCGCCGGTCGCGAACCCGGCGCGATCCGGGCGGGCCTGCGCTATGTGGCCCGCACGCCGGAGTTGGCGGTGCCGCTTGGCCTGATGGCGCTGGTCGGCACCTTCGGCTTCAACTTCCAGGTGGTGCTGCCGTTGCTCGCCCGCTTCAGTTTCGACGGCGGCGCCGGCGTCTACGCAGCCCTGGCTTCGGCGATGGGCGCCGGCTCGGTGGCGGGCGCGCTCGTCACCGGCGCCCACGGCCGCACCGGCCCGCGCCTGATCGCCGGCGCCGCGCTTGCCTTCGGCGCCAGCGCCGGCCTGGCGGCGGCGATGCCGGCGCTGGCGCTGGAGATCCCGATGCTGGCGTTGCTCGGCGCTGCCTCGGTCACCTTCGCCGCGACCGTCAACTCGACTCTGCAGCTCGCCGTCGAGCCGGCGATGCGCGGCCGCGTGATGGCGCTTTACTCGGTCGTATTCCTCGGTTCCAACCCGCTCGGTGGGCCCCTGGCCGGCTGGCTCTCGCAGGCCTACGACCCCCGCGCCGCCCTGCTGCTGGCCGCCGTCGCCGGCTGCGCAGCCGCCTGGGCGGCGCGGGTCGCGTTTAGCCGGTGTAGCCGGCCGACTTCAGGTAGGCGGCCGCCGCCTGCTTCGGCGTCTGCTTTTCGAGTTCGACCCTCGCGTCGAGCTCCTGCATGACTTCCAGGGTCAGGCCCTTCTGCACCTGGAGGATCGTCTTTTCGTAGTCCGGGCCCGCCTGCTTCGCGGTCGACTGCTTGGTAACAAAGATGACGTTGCCCGCCGGGAAGACCTGCTTGTCGTCTTCGAGGATGACGAACTTATCCTTCTCGGCCGCGAGCTGGGGATCGGTGGTGAAGAGGATCGAGAGGTCGGCCTGGCCCTTTTCGAGCACGGTGTAGCGGAGGCCGATGTCGACCGGGTGGAACGACTTGAATTTCAGCCCGTAGTACTTTTCGAGCCCGGCCAGGCAGTCGATCCTCTGGCGGCACTCGGGCGAGCCGTAGAGGGTCAGTTCTTCCGATTTGCCCTTCAGGTCCGAGACGTCTTTCAGGCCGAGCTTTTCGGCCGTCTTCTTCAACGTGCCGACCGCGTTGGCGCTGGCGAACGGAGTCGGCGGGAAGGCCGTCAGCCCTTCCTTGAAGAATTCCGCCTTCGCTGCCAGGTAGGCGCCTTCGGCATCCGCCGGCACTTCTTCGGGTTCGATCCCGAAGAACGAGGTCAGCGCCGTGCTGGCGTACTCCGGGTAGCCGGAGATCTGCCCCGTCTTGACTGCTTTGAGGGCCACGGTTTCGGAGCCGAGGTTGAGGTCGCTCTTGACCTTGTAGCCGGCTGCCGCGAGGGCTTGGGCGTAGATTTCCCCGAGGATTTCCTGTTCGGGGAAGTTCTTGGAGCCGATCGTGAGGCTGACCTTCCCGTTCTTCGGGTTGGAGACGATCGCCCCGCCGCCTTCTTCACCGTTACCGGTGCTGTCGTCGTCGCTGCTGCCACAGGCGGCGACGCCTAGGGCGAGGGCGAGCGCCAGCAGTGCCGCCGTTCCGGCACGTGCCCAACTGGTCCTGGTTCTCACTGTGACTCCTCCTCTTGTTGGTGACATCGTCGTTCCATTGACATTCGAATCGCTCTGTGTCAGGCGGTACTTACCTTCAAGCCTCTCGAGGTAAACAGGCGCTGGAGCCCGGCGAGGGCGAACTCGAGCGCGAGGGCGAGCAGGGCGACGAGGATCGCCCCGGCCAGGACGCCGTCCTCGCCGTAGACGTTTTCGTTGATGATGAAGTCGCCGAGAGTGAGGACTCCGGCGAGCGGGGCGATCGTCGCCGTGGCGACGATCGCGATGGTGGCGCCACGGATGCCGGCGAACAGCGTCGGTATCGCCAGTGGCACCTCGACCCTGCGCAGCACCTCGAATCCGGACATCCCCATGCCCCGGGCCGCGTCCACGGTTGCCCGGTCGACCTGGCGCACGCCGACATAGGCGTTGGTGAGGATCGGCGGTACCCCCAGCACCGCAAGGGCGATGGTCAGGTTGAGGACACCGACGCCGATCGCCGCCGCCATCAGCGCGATCAGCGCCAGCTCCGGGATCGCCCGGCCGGCGTTGCCGAGGCCGATGGCGAAGAACTCGCCGATTCCGCGATGGCCGAGGTAGAGGCCGATCGGCAACGCAACGACGAGCGCCAGCGCCAGCGCCAGCACGGTTACCTGGAGCTGGGTCAGGGTCAATTCCACCACCTGGGAGAAGCCGCCGACGGTCTTGCCGCCGGTGACGTTTGAGGTCTGCGGGGTGAAGATGAATTCGACTGCGCCGCCGAACGAGGCAAGCGGTGGCGCGGCGCCGAGCTGTGCGAGCGGCACGGGGCTCACTCGTGGGCCGCCCGTCGCCAGGGGGTCGCCAGCCACTGTACGAGCAGCAGCACCGCGTCGAAGGTAAGCGCCATCAGGATCGCGATGCCACCGGCGATGATGATGCTGGTGGCGAAGTTGAGGTTGCCGCCGCCGTAGATCTGGGTGCCGAGGCCGCCGCCGCCGGCGAAGACCGCCAGCGTGGCGATCGCCACCGTGCTGACCGTGGCGATCCGCAATCCGGCGACGATCTCCGGCGTCGCCAGCGGCAGCTCGACCTTCCAGAGCACCTGTCGCTCGCTCAGCCCCATGCCGCGCGCTGCGTCCTTGACCGAGGCCGGCACGTTGGCCAGCCCGCTCGTCGTGTTGCGGTAGATGATCTGCAGCGTGTAGGCGCTGAGCGCGATGATTGCCGTCTCGCGGCCGCGACCGGTGATCGGCAGCAGCAGGAAGAAGAAGGCGATGCTGGGGATCGTGTAAAGGACGCCGGTGCCGGCCAGCAGTGGCGGCCGCAGCCAGGGCCGGCGGTGGGCGAGCAGCGAGAGCGCGAAGGCGATAGCGAAGCCCGCCAGGACCGAGATCGCGACCAGCTCGAGATGTTGCACGGTTGGCGTCGCGTAGCGGTCGATGTGGTCCTTGGCCCAGTCGAAGCAGAAGAGCTCATCCGACCTGGCCTGGCAGGGGAGCGTCTCGCTGCTGCGTTCGTGGATGAAGCCCTTGCCGACTTCGCCCACCGCCGCGATCAGCGAGCCACTAGGCACGCGGGCCCTCCGACCCCAGCGGCCGCTCCGCGGCGCCGTGCTCCTCGCTCCGCGCCGCCGGCGAGCCGAGGAACTCGGAGATGATCTCAACCGAGAGCACGCCGGCGACCCGCCCTTGGCCGTCGGTCACCGCCGCGTATTGCGCCTCGCCCTGCAATAGGTCGGCGAGTGCATCGCGCATCACGTCGTCAAGGTCGAGCACCGGGCCGAGCGGCGAGTCCGGCCGGGCCGGCACGTGCTCGGCGGCGAGGTCGCGCTCGGAGAGCCAGCCAAGCGGCCGCCGCTCGGCGTCGACCAGCAATGGGTAGGGGACCTCGGCGCCGGCCAGCTTCGCCCGCACCTCGGTGGTGGCTTGGCCGATGTGGGCCAGCGGCGCCTCCCAGAGGTCGATGTCGGCGACCCGCAAAAGCGCCAGCCGCTTCAGCGCCCGGTCGGCCCCGACGAAGTCCTCGACGAACTCATCCGCCGGGGCCATCAGCAGCTCGGCCGGCGTCGCGTACTGGGCGACGCGCCCGCCCTTGCGCATCACCGCGATCCGGTCGCCCATCTTGATCGCCTCGTCGATGTCGTGGGTGACGAAGAGGACCGTCTTGCGCAGCTCCGCCTGCAGGCGCAGGAACTCGTTCTGCAGGCGCTCGCGGTTGATCGGGTCGATCGCGCCGAAGGGCTCGTCCATCAGCATCACCGGCGGGTCGGCGGCGAGCGCCCGGGCGACGCCCACCCGCTGTTGCTGCCCGCCCGAGAGCTGGCTCGGATAGCGCTCGCCGAGCTCGGGGTCGAGCCCAATCAGCTCCAGCAGTTCGGCGCTGCGGGCGCGGATGCGCTCCTTGCGCCAGCCGAGCAGCTGGGGGACCGCGCCGATGTTCTCGGCGATCGTGCGGTGCGGGAAGAGGCCGATCTGCTGGATCACGTAGCCGGTTTCGCGCCGCAACTGCGCCGGCGCTTGCTCGCGCACCGAGCGGCCGCCGATCTTGACGTCGCCGTCGCTCAGCTCGACCATGCGGTTGACCAGCCGCATCGCCGTCGTCTTGCCGCAGCCCGAGGGGCCGACGAGCACGCAGATCTCGCCCGCCGGCACCTCCAGCGTCAGCCGGTCGACGGCCGGCTCGGCAGAATCGCCGTAGCGCTTCGTGGCGTTCTCAAAGCGAACTGCTGCGAGCACTCAAGATGAGCCTATACCCAGCCGGGCGGCGCGCTCGCGGGCGCGGGCGAGGATCTCCTCCTCGCCCTCGACCTCGCCGCCGCGCATCAGCACCCGGCCGGCGACGACGGTGGTGTCGACGACGGCGCCCCCGGCTGCGTAGACGAGGTCGGAGGCGAGGTCGCCGAGGCCGATCTCCGGCGCGTCGCGGCGCAGCAGCAGAAAGTCGGCAGGGGCGCCGGGGGAGAGCAGTTGTCCCCCAACGCCCCTCGCCTCGCCGCGATTAGCTGCCAAGCCGTCTTCGCCCCGCAGTTGCGGGGCGCGGGCGCCGAGCGCGACCTCCCAGGCCTCGGCCGCCGGCAGCACGGTCGGGTCGCCGGCGGCCTGGCGCTGGGTCAGGGCGAAGACCTTCAGGTCGGCCAGCAGGTCTAGCGAGTCGTTGGAGCCGGGGCCGTCGGTGCCGAGCCCGACCGCGACCCCGGCCTGTCGTGCCGCCGGGTAGGGGAGGAAGCCGCCGACCGCCAGCTTCATGTTTGCGACCGGGTTGGCGACGACGGTGGCGCCGCGCTCGGCGATCGTCTCCAGCTCCGCCCGGTCGAGCCAGACGCCGTGGGCCAGCACGGTGCGCGGGCCGAGCAGGCCGAGGCGGTCGAGGTAGGCAGCCGGCCGTTCGCCGTGTCGCTCGAGGCAGTCCTTCACCTCCTGCTCGGTCTCGGAGAGGTGGATGTGGATCGCCACGCTGCGCTCGGCCGCGGTCTCGGCAATCCAGCGCAGCAGCCCCTCGCTGACCATATATATGGAGTGCGGCGCCAGCGCCGGGTCGACCAGCGGCCCGCGCGCGGCGAGGGCATCGAGGTTCTCGCGGGCCGTCGCCTTCATCCCCTCGCTGTCGCCGTTGGCGTCGAACAGCGGCCCCCCGATCGTCGCCCGCAGGCCGGCGTCCTCGACCGCTCGCGCGCTCGCGTCCGGGTGCCAGTACATGTCCCAGAAGCGGGCGGTGCCACTGCGGATCATCTCCGCGCAGGCAAGGCGGGTGCCCCAGTAGACGTCCTCGGGCTCGAGTTGCGCCTCGACCGGCCAGACCTTCTCGCGCAGCCAGCGCATCAGCGGCAGGTCGCCGCCGTAGCCGCGGAAGAGGGTCATCGCCGCGTGCGTGTGGCCGTTGACGAGCGCCGGCACGAGCGGCGCCCCGCCCGCGTCGATCGTCTCGTCGCCCGCCCGCGCCTCGACGTCGGGGCCGATCTCGGCGATCGTCCCGCCCGCGCAGCGCAGTCCGACCCGCTTGCCGTCGAGAACGGCGTCAAGCACCGTGAGGGCGCTCAAGATCCAGCGCTCCCTGGCGCCTTGTTCACGCATACCGTGAACAAGGCGCCACAGCGAGTCATCCGGCCAGCTCCGGCAGGACTGCGTCGAGGGCCTCGCACAGGCGGGCGGCGTTCGCCTCGCGCTGGGCCTCCAGATCGTTGGACGAGAGTGGCTCGGCACCGATCCCGTTGGCCAGGTTGTCGACCATGCAGGCCGCGGCGTAGGGAAGCCCCAGCTCGCCGGCGACGATGCACTCCGAGGCGAGCGTCATCCCGACCAGGTCGGCGTGGGCGGCGATCAGCTGGATCTCGGCCGGGGTCTCGAAGCGCGGGCCGTTGGCCTGCCAGTAGACGCCGCCGTCGCGCGGCTGCGGCGCCCCGCTCGCCTCCCAGGCGGCGAGCAGTTCGCCGCGCCAAGCGGGGTCGAAGCCGGGCGTCAGGTGGCCGCGGGCGTCGGCGAAGGTCGTCACCGTCACCTGGAGGGCGATGAAATCGTGGGGGCAGACGAGGCTGCCGACGCCCAGCTCGGCCCGCAGCGAGCCGACCGAGCCGATTGCCAGCGCCCGCTCGCAGCCCGCGTCGAGCAGCGAGCGCAGGTTGGCGGCATGGTCGATTAGGTGCGGCAGCCGGTACTCGCCGTCGCCATGGCGCTGTAGGACGGTGGCGCCATGGCCTGCGGCGACCGCCGCGATCTCGCCGCCGCCCGGACCGGTGGCGCTGCTGCCGAGTATTACCGCGAGACGGCCCATGGCGCGATCCTATTTGGCGCTCGCGGCGGGGTCGGCATGCTTCGAGCAGCGCCGACGCGGGTAAGGTGGGGCTCGATGGCGGACCGTCCGTCGGGGAGAGACGAGAGCGAGGGCGAGCGCCTCGACCGCAATCTCGGCGAGCTCCTACAGGAGCTACGCGTCGCGCTGCCGGGTGTGCAGGTCCTCTTTGCCTTTCTCCTCGCCGTCCCCTTCCAGCAGGGCTTCACCGACATCACTGGCTTCCAGAAACGGGTCTACTTCGCGACCCTGCTCTGCACCGCGGTCTCGGCGGCGCTGCTGATCTCGCCGTCCGCCTACCACCGGATGACCTTTCGCTTCCAGCAGAAGCGCGAGCTCGTCTTCCTGGCCAATCGCCTGACGATCGCCGGCCTCGTCTTCCTCGCCCTGGCGATGACCGGCGCCGTGACGCTGATCACCGACGTGCTCTTCGGCCCGCTCGCCACCGCCTGCTTTGGCCTCGCCGCGCTGGCGATGTTCGCCGTCCTCTGGTTCGCGTTGCCGCTGCGCAGGCGACTCAGCTTGCTCGCCCGCGAAGACGTCGAGTCAGCATAGGAAGGCGCGTTCCTCCTCCGCACGCTGTCCCCACAGGCCGATCATCTCCTCGGCGAAGCGGTCGACCAGCGGCACTCCCGGTGACTCGTCGAACAGCATTTCCAGGTCGTACTCCCAGACGAGGATCTTCTGGTCGAGCGAGACAGGCAGGTTGGCGTCGACCGACTCGCCCATCACCGAGTAGGCCTCGCGCAGGACGACGACGTTGGCGATCTTGTCGGCGGCGAAGATCGCCCGCGCCTCGGCGCCGGCGCCGGCCACCCGGGCGCGGTGCTCCTCCTTGCGCTCTTCGTAGGGCTCGATTTCCGTGTCTTCGGTTAGCGCTGCGACGAGCTGCGCGACTTCGGGGCCGAAGCGCCCGGGTAGCTCGCCTTCGCCCGTGTCGGTGTGCTCGACGATGTCGTGCAGGAGCGCCGCCGCCAGCACCTTCTCCGGGTAGTCCTGCTCAGCCAGCAGGTTTGCAACCGCGATTGGGTGCTCGATGAAGGGGACCTCGCCGCTACCCGTCTCGCGCGTCTGCCCCGCATGGGCGCGGCGCGCGACGGAGATGGCGCCTCGGACCATGGCCGAGCGATCGACCACCAAGTCGATCCGTCGCTGGGAAGACATCCGCGTTCAGGGTAGCCGATAGGACGAAAAAAACATCCCATTCGTACCCAAACTGAACAGAGTCTATTCAGGCTTGCTCAACTGCTTGTGGGGCGGGCGCACGCACCTCGTACTCGCCGCCCTCGACACCCAGCTCGACCTCCTCCGGCCGGCCCCCCGTAGCCGCCCAGCGCTCGCGCGCTTCGGCGCCGAGCGCGTCCAGGCGGGCATCGGAGTGCAGCGGGTCGTGGTGGAAGAGGACCGTGCGCTTGGCGCCGGTGCGACGGGCGAAGGAGAGGGAGTGGGAGAGCGAGGAGTGGCCCCAGCCGATGTGGTCTGGGTACTCGGCGTCGGCGTACTGGCCGTCGTGGATCAGCATGTCGGCGCCCTGGGCCAGCGCAAAGCCGGAGATCCAGTCCTCGTCGAGCGCGTCGATGTCGGCGCCGAGCGCCGGCTCGTGGTCGGGGATGTAGGCGAGCGAGCTGCCACCGTCGTCGATCCGGTAGCCCAGCGTGGGGCCGCGGTGGGCGACCGAGGCGGCGCGGATCCGCGCCGAGCCGATCTCCCACTCGGTCTCGGGGGTGTGGCGGAAGGAGACGTCGCAGGGCAGCTCGCGCACCTCGACCGGCGAGAGTGGCGCTGAGATGTAGCGGGCGATGCGGTCGCGCAGCGAGGCCTCGGGTGAGGCCGGTCCCCAGATGACGATCTCGGTCTGCGGCCGGAAGGCGGGTGCAAAGAAGACGAGGCCCTGGATGTGATCGAGGTGCAGGTGGGTGAGGAGGATGTGCAGCCGGGTCGGCTCCTCCGGCAGGGCGAGGCCGAGGTTGCGGATGCCGGTGCCGGCGTCGAGCGCCAGCAGCGAGCCGTCGGAGAGGGTGAGGCCGACGCAGGAGGTGTTGCCCCCGTAGCGGATCGTCTCCGGGCCGGGGGAGGGGACCGAGCCGCGCGTGCCCCAGAGTTTGACCTTCACTCAGGCTCCCGTCCCGTTGCGCGAGGCGGTCGTGTCGGGACTGTCCCCCTCGCCTTCGGCCGGCCAGAAGATCGCGATCGCACCCTGCGAGCCGTGCGGGGTGAGGATCGGGAAGGCGGAGGCCTCGATGCGGTGGTGGGTGCCGTCGACCGAGCGGATCTCGAAGTCGGCGTGAGCCGGGCGCCCGTTGCGCACGGCGACGACCAGTGGCAGCTCGTCGTAGGGGATCGGCTCGTCGCCCTCGTCGAAGGGGCCGAACATAGAGCCCCACTCCTCGGGGCCGACCGTGCCGACCTCCTCGAAGCGTTTGCCGAGCAGCATGCCGGCGGCCTCGTTGTAGAAGACGAGGATGCCGCCCTCGTCGACGAGGAAGGCCGGCGTCGAGAGCGCCGACATCAGGTTGCGGGCGAGGATCAGCTCGAGCGGTCTCTGGGACTGAGACGACACAGCCGACACTTTAGTTCGTTCGCATTGCCACGTTGTTTCTCGGAATCTGGGAGCCATGCGCGGCCCGCTGTCGCGCCGTCACTACCCCCATCTCCAACCTTCAAGCCCGGCTAAAGCCGACTGCGTGATTTTCGTCACGCAGACCCGTTTCGCATCCGCGCGTATGCCTGGGAGAACTGGACCGCCTCAAAGGCGGACACCCGTCATGCCGTTGCGCAGCGGTCGCTCTCGATCGCGTCAGTAGGGGTGAATACAACGACGCCCCGGTCGGGCTGATCGCGACGCAGCTATAGGGCGGATCGGCGGCGCCCTAACGGCGCCGCCTCACGCTATTCGAGCTTGCCGATCTTGAAGATTTTGGTGCCGCAGTCGGGGCAGACGCCTTGGATGGCGGGACGGCCGTTTTTCATCGTCACCTGCTTGGCGTCTTTGATCTCTACCTTCTTGCGCTCTTTGACGCAGTAACCCTCGGGCATTGGGTCTCCTTTCGCTGCCGTGACCGGCAAGGCTCGCGTTGGGCGCGAGGTGGATTGCGGCGAATGTAACGCAGGCAGGGGACGGGGCGGGCGAGGCTTAGTGCGTATCGCTACTAGCGCTACTTTCCCGCCTGTTCCTTTTCGGCCTTCGCGTTTTCCTTCTTGGCCTGTTCGAGCAGTTCCTTGAGGCTCTTTTTGCCGCCCTGCTTGGTCTGGCCGCTCTTTTCCTTCGGCGGACTGCTCGAGCCGCCGCCCGTGCTCGGCGGGGTGGCGCTCCCTTCTTCCGCGCCGCCCTGGGGTTCCTGCAGGCCGAGGCCGTTCGTGCCGGTCCCCCCTTTGCCCGTCGCGCCCTTTTCTGCCGGCGGCGTCGGCCTGGTTTCGGGGAGGATCGGCGCTGGCGTCGCCGTCGCGCTTTCGTCGATCCGCGCTTCGAGTTCTTTCTGCAGCGCCTGCACGTCGCTCTCGCTGACCGAGTCGTTCTTCGCTTCGACGGCCAGGTAGATCGCCGCCCCGGCGCCGCCGACGGCGATCACCGCCAGCACCAGGAAGACGCGCGAGCGCATGCGGAGCTTGCGCTCCACCTCGCCGATCCATGCCCGTAGCCCGTCCAGCGACATCGTCCCCTAAAACCTAGAGCAAGGTGCGCCGCAGGCGGGGCACGGCGCGTACTGTGGGGGGGCGGGAGGCGGCGGCCGCGGCGCCCGGTCGAATACCCTCCGCATCTCACCCACGAGCTTCCAAGGAGAGTCCCCGCATGCCAGAGGCAGTCATCGTCGACACCGTCCGCACGCCGATCGGCCGTGCCTTCAAGGGCTCGCTGGCCCAGCTGCGCCCCGACGAGATGGGCGCCTACGTGGTCGACCAGCTGCTCGAGCGCAACCCGCAGGTCGATCCCGCCGAGATCGAAGACCTCTTCTGTGGCTGCGGCATGCCGCAGGGTCTTCAGGCCTTCAACATCGGCCGCATCATCTCGCTGCTCTCCGAGAAGCTCCCGCAGGAGGTCAACGGGGTCACCATCTCCCGCTACTGCTCCTCCAGCCTCGACGCGATCCGCCACGCCGGCAACGCGATCAAGGCCGGCGAGGGCGACGTCTACATCGCCGCCGGCGTCGAGTGGGTGAGCCGCTACAACGAGCGCACTGAGCCGGCCGGCGCCGTCGACCAGAACGAGAACCTGCAGGGCAACAACGGCCAGCCCAACGCTTACATCGAAATGGGCGCGACGGCGGTCAACGTCGCCAACAAATACGAGGTCAGCCGCGCCGACATGGACAAGTACGCGCAGCGCTCCCAGGAACTGGCGGTGCAGTCGCAGGAGGACGGCTTCTTCGACCGCGAGATCGTCCCCGTGACCCTGCCCGACGGCAACGAGGTCGCCAAGGACGACGGCCCGCGCGCCTCCTCGACCCTGGAGAAGCTCTCCGAACTGCCCGAGGCCTTCGGCGGAGGCGGCGTCACCGCCGGCAACTCCTGCCCGCTCAACGACGGCGCCGCGGCGGTGCTGCTGATGAGCGACACCAAGGCCAAGGAGCTGGGCCTGACCCCGCGCGCCCGCATCGTCACCGCGGCGACCTTCGGCAACGAGCCCGAGTACATGGGCGTCGCCCCGATCGGCGCGATCAAGAAGGCGCTGGAGCGGGCGGGGATGACGATCGAGGACGTCGGCGCGGTCGAGCTGAACGAGGCCTTCGCCGCCCAGGTCATCCCGATCATGGACGAGTGCGACATCCCGCTGGAGAAGCTCAACTCCCACGGCGGCGCGATCGCCCTCGGCCACCCCTTCGGCATGACCGGCGCCCGCATCATGGGGACGCTGCTGAACGTGATGGAGACCGACGACCACCAGGTCGGCCTCGAGACGATGTGCGTCGCCGGGGGGCAGGGCAAGGCGATGATCGTCGAAAGGGTCTGAGGCGATTTGACCAGCGCATCTCTGCGTCCTCGGTCGCTCGCGTGCAGAGCACGCCACGCTCCCTGCGTCCTTGATCTGCTTGGTCAGATCGCCTCAGACCACGCCTAATAAGGTCAGCCCATGGAGACGCTGACTTACGAGACCGGCGATCGGGTCGCCCGGATCACGCTGAACCGGCCGCAGCGGGGAAACGGGATCGTGCCGCGGATGCCGGCCGAGCTCGCCGCTTGCGTCGAGCGAGCCAACCTCGACCCCGAGGTCCACGTCATCGCCCTCGCCGGCAATGGCAGCGGCTTCTGCGGCGGCTACGACCTGGTCGCCTCGGCCGAGGGCGACATGAGCGCCCTCGGCGAGGATGTGCCGGGCGGGTCCGGCGCCGAGCCGCCGCCCGGCTCGCCGCTCGACCCGGCGACGATTGCCGCCAACCATGCGCCCGAATCGGACTGGGACCCGGTCACCGACTTCCAGTTCATGTGGCGCAATGTGCGCGGCTTCATGAGCCTCTTCCACTCCGAGAAGCCGGTGATCTGCAAGGTTCACGGCTACTGCGTCGCCGGTGGCACCGACATGGCGCTCTGCTCGGACCTGCTGGTAGTCGCCGAGGACGCCAAGATCGGCTACCCGCCGGCGCGCGTCTGGGGCTCGCCGACGACGGCGCTGTGGACGGCGCGGCTGGGGCCGATGCGGGCCAAGCGGCTGCTGCTGACCGGTGACTCGCTGAGTGGCGCGCAGGCGGTGGAGTGGGGGCTGGCGACCGAGGCGCCGCCGCCGGCCGAGCTTGACGGCCGCTTCGAGGCGCTCTTGGAGCGCGTTGCCCAACTCCCCATTAACCAGCTGGTGATGATGAAGCTGCTGGTCAACCAGTCGCTCTATGCCCAGGGCCTGCACCAGACGCAGCTGCTGGGAACCTTCTTCGACGGCGTCGCCCGCCACACCAAGGAGGGGCACGACTTCGTTCGCGCCGCGGCCGCGGGCGGCTTCAAGCAGGCCGTGCGCGAACGCGACGAGCCCTTCGGCGACCATGGGCTGGAGGGCTTCGGTGTCGAGTAACGGCGGCGCGGGGCGGACGCGCTCGATCGCCGTTGTCGGCGGCGGCTTCGGCGGGGTCGGCGCGGCGGCGATGCTGCGCCGCGCCGGATACGAGGACGTCACCGTCTTCGAGAAGGGCGAGCGGGTCGGCGGCGTCTGGCAGCACAACACCTACCCGGGTGCCGCCTGCGACGTCCCCTCCCACCTCTACGAGTTCTCCTTTGCGCCCAACCGCTGGTCGCGCCGCTACGCGCCGCAGGCCGAGATCCAGGCCTACCTCGAAGGGGTGGCCCGGCATCACGGCGTGCTCGACCGGGTGCGCACGGGAGTGGAGGTGAGAAGCGCCCGCTGGGAGGAGGCGCGCGGCGGCTGGGCACTCGAGACCAGCGCCGGGCCGCACGAGGCGGACGTCCTGCTGACTGCATGCGGCCAGCTCTCGGTCCCCAAGAAAGCGGCGATCCCCGGCCTGGAGAGCTTCGACGGCCCGGCCTTCCACACCGCCGAATGGGACGAGGGTGTCGAGCTCGCCGGCAGGCGGGTCGCCGTCGTCGGCACCGGCTGCAGTGCGATCCAGGTCGTGCCGGCGATCCAACCGCTGGTCGAGCGGGTCGACGTCTACCAGCGCTCGCCCGGCTGGACGTTGCCGAAGATGGACTACGCCTACCCGGAGTGGGCGCACGCGCTCTTCCGGCGCCTGCCCGCCGTGCGGCGCCTCGACCGAGCCTCGATCTTCGCCTTCCACGAGCTGGCGGCGGCGGCGCTGACTCGGCATCGCTGGCTGCTGCCGCTCTTCCGGGCGCTCGGGCGGCGCCAGATCACGAGCGCGATCGAGGACCCCGAGTTGCGCGACAAGGTGATGCCGCGCGACGAGTTCGGCTGCAAGCGGGTGATGCTGACCGACGAGTGGTATCCGACGCTGACCAAGCCGAACGTCGAGCTGGTCGCCGACCGCATCGCGGCGGTGACCGCCACCGGCATCCGTGACGAGAAGGGCGTCGAGCGCGAGGCCGACGCGATCGTCCTCGCCACCGGCTTTGCCAGCCACGACTTCGTTACGCCGATGGAGATCGCCGGCCGCGGGGGCCGCACCCTGGCCGAGGAGTGGGCCGGCGTGCCCCGCGCCTACCTGGGCCTCAGCGTCCCCGGCTTCCCCAACATGTTCCTGCTTTACGGGCCCAACACCAACGGCGGCTCGGGCTCGGTGATCGGCACGATCGAGTCGGGGATCGGCCACGTGATCGCCGCCCTGCGCGAGATGGACCGCGCCGAAGCGGGGCGGATCGAGGTGCGCCGCGAGGCGGCCGAGGGCTTCGACCGCGAGCTGCGCGCCGCCCTGGAGGGGACCGTCTGGCACAGCGGCTGCACGAGCTGGTACGTCGACGAGGACGGCAACGACCCCAGCCAGTGGCCCTGGCTGTGGAGCACCTACCGGCGCCGCACGGCGCGGCTCCTGCCGGGCGCGTACGAGCTGAGCGCGGCGCGGCCGGAGCCGGTCGCCCTGGGATAGCGTCTCGCCGCGTGAGCGACGCCCCACATCCCAGCTCGACCATCAGCCCCGAATCAGTCCGCGCCTTCCTGCCGGGCAGCTTCCCCGGCGACCTCGGCATCGAGCCGCTGGAGATCGAGGACTCGCACGCCCGCGGCCGCATCGTCGTCGACCGTCGCCACCTGCATCCGGGCGGCTTTGTCCACGGCGGCGTTTGGACCGCGCTCGGCGACACCGTCGCCGCCTGGGCGACCTTCCGCGTCATCCCACCGGGGCACAACTTCACGACGATCGAGCTGAAGCTGAACGTCTTCGCCGCCGGGGTTGAGGGCGACGAGATCGTCGGCATCGCCGAGCCGCTGCACACCGGCAAGAGCACGGTCGTAATCGAGGTACGGATGGAGCGCCGCCGCGAGGGCGCCGAGCCCCGCTTGGCGGCGAACCTGATCGTCTCCCAGTTCATCCTGCCGCCGGAGGGCGCCTGACCGGCGCATCTCTGCGTCCTCGGTCGCTCGCGTGCAGAGCACGCCACGCTCCCTGCGTCCTTGATCTGCTTGGTCAGGCGCCCTCCGGCAGAATGAATCGGTGTTTGCCCACGTCTTCGGCTACGCGTCGCTGGTAGCTCTTCCAGAGCAAGGTGCGTTGCCCGGCTGCCTGCGTGGCTATCGCCGCTATTGGGGCGTGGCGATGGACAACTGGGACGCCGTCAACGACCCCAAGCACTTCGTCGATCCGAAGACCGGCGAGCGGCCGCATATCCGCGTCGCTTATCTCGACATCGAGCCGATTAGGTCCCGGGGTGAGCCCGGGGCGGCAATCGTCAACGGCCTCGCGATCCCGGTCGATGCAGCTCGGCTCGCCGCCCTCGACGAGCGCGAGGTCAACTACGAACGGATCGACGTCACCCACGCCTTCCAGCCCCCGCTCGACGGGCGGGTCTTCACCTACGTCGGCACTGCCGCCGCCCGGGAGCGCTGCGCCCAGGGTCGCGCCGACGCTGACGCGTTCGTCAGCCGCGACTACGTCGCCGGCGTCCGCGCCGCCTTCGCCGCCCTCGCTGACGACGCGCTCGCCGAGTTCGACCGCACCACCGACCCGCTTCCTTTCCCGGAACGCGACTTGGGGCTCGTTCAGCCCCCGCGCGAGACCGGTTCGTAGCCGGGGGCTTCGAGCCTTTCGATCTGCGGCAAGCGCCATAGAAGGCTTGCGATGGTCAGGCCCACGGCCGAGCAGAGCAGCGCCAGGAACCACTGGGTCGCGTTGAGCAGCGCCATGTCGAAGAAATCGCGCACCGGGGCGGCGGCGAGGATCAAGGCGAAGAGGGCACCGAGGCCGGCGACCATCGCCAGCATGTAGCTCTGGATCGCGATGTGCTCGCGGCCCGGGCCGCGCTCCAGCAGCAGGACAAAGGCGAGGCCGAGGACGATTAGCGTCGTCGTCGCCGCGGTGCGGCCGGCGTCGAGCGAGCCGCCGAACACAGTGTCGACGAGGAAGAAGCAGAGGATCGAGCCAAGCGCCGTCGCCAGCCCCGCCGGCACCGCGAACGCCGCCAGCGCCCGCAGCAGGCGCCCTCTATATAAGGGCCCGTCCGAGGGCGCCAGCGCCAGCACGAAGGAGGGGATGCCGATCGTGATGAAGGCGGCCAGCGTCAGGTGGCGGGGCAGGAACGGGAAGGCGAAGCCGGGCACGGCGACGAGCAGGATCAGCGCCGCCGCGTACACGCTCTTGGTCAGGTAGAGGCGGCCGAGGCGATGGATGTTGCGGGCGATCCGCCGCCCTTCGGCGACCGCCTGCGGCAGCCGCGCGAACTCGTCCTTCAGCAGGACCACGTCGGCTACCCCTTTGGTCACCTGAGTCCCCGAGCCCATCGCCACGGCGAGGCGGGCCTGCTTCAGTGCTGGAACGTCGTTGACCCCGTCGCCGATCATCGCCGTGTAGCGGCCGGCGGCGCGCAGCGCCTCGACCAGTGCCCGCTTCTGCTCCGGCGCGATCCGGCAGAAGATCGTGTTCTGCTGCGCCGCCGCGGCGAGCGCCTCGGGGTCGTCGGGCAGGTCGGGGCCCTCGACCACGCCGGCCTCGCGCGGCACGCCGACCGCGTAGGCGACCGCGGTCACGGTCGCCCGCGCGTCGCCGGAGATCAGCTTCAGGTCGATGCCTTCGTCGCGGATGAAGGCGATCGTCTCGGCCGCGTCGGGCCGCAGCGTCTCCTCCAGCACGACCAGCGCCAGCGGCACCAGGCGCGGCGGCGGCACGTGCTCGGGGTCGTCGGGCAGCGGGTCGGGCGAGCTGCCGAAGGCGACGACGCGGCGCCCGGCCGCCGTCTCCTCCTCCAGTTTGCGCACCAGGCCCGGCGGCAGCTCCAGCGCCCCCGATGCCGCCAGGATGTCCGGCGCGCCGAGCACGTAGGAAGCCCCGCCCAGCCGCAGCCCGCTCCACTTCCACTGCGAGGAGAAGGGAACTTCGCCGCCGACCCGCCCCGGCTGTGCCGGGAAGGCCTCGGCGACCGTCTCCAGCGTGCGGTTGCGGTCGCCGGCGCTCGCCGCGAAGCGTCCCAGCGCCGCCGTCGTCTCCTCCGGGTCGCGCCCCTCGGCGACTTCGACCCCCAGCAGCCGCAGTTCGCCGTCGGTCAACGTCCCGGTCTTGTCGACACAGATCGTGTCGACCGCGGCGAGGCTCTCGGTCGCGCTCATCTGCTGCACCAGCGTGTCGTGGCGCGCCAGCCGCACCGCCGCCACCGCGAAGGTGACGCTCATCAGCAGCACCAGGCCCTCGGGGATCAGCGTCACCAGGCCGGCAGTCGCCGTCTGCGCGGCGTCGACCAGGTCGGTGCCGCGGATCTGGAAGGTAATCAGCAGCAGCGCCGCCAGCGGCGCCATCGCCCAGGTGCAGGCAACGATCACCCGGTTGACCTCGCCCTGTAGCGGCGAGGGTGGGTGGCGGAACGCTTTCGCCTCGCCGGCGAGGCGGCCGGCGTAGCTCTCCTCACGCACCGCGTCGACCTGGTAGCGACCCGAGCCGGAGATGCAGAAGGAGCCCGAGAGCGCCCGCCCGCCGGGTCCCTTGCGGACGCCGTCGGCCTCTCCGGTCAGCATCGACTCGTCAAGCGTCATCCCGCGGCTGGAGAGCACCTCGCCGTCTGCGACGAGCTGGTCGCCCGGCTCGACCGCGACCACGTCGCCCGGCACGACCTCCTCGGCAGTGAGGCTGACGACGGCGCCGTCGCGCAGCACCTTGGCGTGGGGGGCGACCAGCACCGCCAGCTCGTCCAGCGTCCGCTTCGCCTTCAGCTCCTGGCGAATGCCGATGTAGGAGTTGACGATCGCGATGAAGCCGAAGACCGCGTCGGCGATCAGCCCCAGCGAGAGGATCAGCACGAAGAAGACGCCGATGATCGCGTTGAAGAGCGTGAAGACGTTGCCGGCGACGATGCTCGAGGCCGAGCGCGAGGTCGGCACGTTCGGCGCGCCCAGCTTGCGCAGCCGCTTCGCCGCCTCGGCGCTGGAGAGGCCTCGCTCGGCGGCCGGCTCGGTGGCGGCGGTGCTCATCAGGGGACATTCAATAGGGTTCGCGGCGGATGGCTCTGAAGCTCGGACTCAACCTCGGATACTGGGGGATCGGCCCCGCCGGGGACGACGCGGTCGAGGTCGTCCAGGCGGCCGAGGGCGCCGGCTTCGAGTCGGTCTGGGCGGCCGAGTCCTACGGCTCCGACGCGGTCAGCGTGCTCGCCTGGCTGGCGCCGCAGACGAAGACGATCAACCTCGGCGCCGCGATCATGCAGGTGCCGGCGCGCCCGCCCGCCGCCGCCGCGATGGCCGGCGCGACGATCGACAAGCTCTCCGGCGGTCGCTTCCTCTTCGGCTTCGGCCCCTCCGGCCCGCAGGTCTCCGAGGGCTGGTACGGCGTCCCCTACCCCAAGCCGTGGGGCCGCACCCGCGAGTACGTCGAAGTGGTGCGCGAGATCGTCGCCCGCGAAGGGCCGCTGCAACACGAGGGCGAGCATTACACCCTGCCCCTACCCGGCGGTGAAGGAAAGGCGCTGAAGCTCAACTTCCACCCCGAGCGCAACCGCATCCCCGTCTTCCTCGGCGCGATCGGCCGCAAATCGGTCGAGCTGGCGGCGGAGATCGCCGACGGCTGGATCCCGATCTTCTTCAGCGTCGATGCCTTCGAGCAGACCTGGGGCGAGCACCTCGAGGCGGGCTTCGCCAAGGGCGGCCGGCAGCGCTCTGACCTCGAGGTCTCGCCCTCGTTGCAGGTGGCGATCGACGGCGACTTGGAGGCGGCCAAAAACGTCGTCAAGGCGGGGCTGGTCCTCTACTTCGGTGGCATGGGCAGCCGCAAGACCAACTTCTACGTCGACCTCGCCCACCGCTTCGGCTTCGGCGAGGTCGCCGACGAGGTCCAGCGCCGCTTCCAGGACGGCGATCGCGGCGGCGCCTTCGAGGCGATGCCGGACGAGATCGTCGAGGCGACCTCGCTGGTCGGCACCGAGGCCGAGGTGGCCGAGCGGATCGAGCGCTTCCGCGGCGCCGGCATCGACCGTTTGATCGTCTCCCCAGTCCATGTCGACCGCGCCCAGCAGCTGCACACGATCGAGCGCCTGGCTGCTTTGGCGGCCGGCTGACCCGGCCAATCTCTCATCGCATAACCTTCCGCGCCGCATGAAGATCGGAGTTCCGAAAGAGACCGCCGAGGGGGAGCGCCGGGTCGCGCTTGTCCCTGACGTGGTCAAGTCGCTGAAGCGCAACGAGCACGTCGACGTGGTCGTCGAGTCCGGCGCCGGCGAGGCAGCCGGCCACCCAGATTCCCAGTACGAGGAGGCGGGCGCCGAGGTCGGCGACCCCTCCGTCGCCTGGGGGGCCGACGTCGTTCTCCGCGTCGCGACCCCCAGCGCCGAGGAGATCGGCAAGCTCAACTCCAAACAGCTCCTGATTGGCCACCTGGGCCCCTGGACTTCGGCCGAGACCAACAAGGCGCTCGCCGCCGCCGGCGTCACCAGCTTCGCGATGGAGGCGATCCCGCGGACGACGCGCGCCCAGGCGATGGACGCGCTCTCCTCGCAGGCCGCCGCCGGCGGCTACGCGGCGATGCTGATCGCCGCCCGCGAGTCGGGCCGCTTCTTCGGCATGATGACCACCGCCGCCGGCACGGTGCCGCCGGCCAAGGTGCTGGTACTGGGCGCCGGCGTCGCCGGCCTGCAGGCGGTTGCCACGGCGAAGCGCCTTGGCGCGATTGTCACCGGCTTTGACATCCGCCGCGCCGCCTGGGAGCAGATCGCCTCGCTCGGTGGCCGCCCGCTCGAACTCGACTTCATCCCGGACGCCGAAGGCGAGGGTGGCTACGCCCGTCCCCTGACCGACGAGGAGAACGCCAAGGTAGTCGAGGCGATCGGCGAGAACGCCGCCAAACAGGACGTCATCGTCACCACCGCGGCGATCCCCGGCCGACCGGCGCCGCGCCTGATCACCGCCGAGGCGGTGCGCGGCATGCAGCCCGGCTCGGTGATCGTCGACCTCGCCGCCGAGACCGGCGGCAACTGCGAGCTGACCAGGGCGGGGGAGACCGTGGTCGAGGGCGGCGTCAAGGTCGTCGGCCCGCGCAACCTGGCCAGCGAGATGCCGGTCCCTGCCTCCCAGCTCTACGCCAAGAACCTCGAGAACCTGCTCGGCCTGCTGGTCGGGGAGGACGGCACGGTCAACGTCGACTTCGAGGACGACATCGTCGCCGCCGCCTGCATCACGAACGGCGGCGAGATCCGCAACGAGAGGGCCGCGAAATGAGCCCACGGGAGACCCACCGATGAGCCTGATGACCGAGATAACGATCTTCGTCCTCGCCGCCTTCGTCGGCTTCGAGGTGATCTCCAAGGTGCCGACCACCCTGCACACGCCGCTGATGTCGCAGACCAATGCGATCCACGGCATCGTCATGCTCGGCGGCCTGATCGTCGTCGGCTTCGCCGACGACGGCCTCGAGTACGTGATCGGCACGATCGCCATCGCCTTCGGCGCGATAACATCGTCGGAGGGCTTCATGGTCACCGACCGGATGTTGGGGATGTTCTCCAAAAAGCCGAAGCCGAAGGCGGAGGGCGACGGAGCGGGGGGGCAGGAGTGAGCGCGCTCAGCCAGATCCCCGCCGCCGTGCTCGAGCCCGGCGGCGACGCCGCCACGGCGCTCTACATCGTCGCCTTCTCACTCTTCATCATCGGCGTGCGCCGCGGCACCCACCCGACCACGGCAAAGCAGGGCAACATGATCGCCGCCGTCGGCATGGCGGTCGCCGTCGTCACGACGCTGCTGCTCGACGGCATCGGCAACTGGGGGCTAATCGCCCTCGGCCTCGGGATCGGCACGACGGTCGGCGTTGTCGCCTCGATCCGCGTGCAGATGACCGAGATGCCGCAGATGGTCGCCCTCTACAACGGCGTCGGCGGTGGCGCCGTGGCGCTGATCGCCTGGTCGGAGATCCGCCACGGCATCTCGCTCGGTGAGGAGATCCCGCTCGACGAGCTGATCCCGGTCCTCTTCGCCGCCGTCGTCGGCTCGGTCTCCTTCTGGGGCTCGAACATCGCCTTCGCCAAGCTCCAAGACCTGATCCCGACGCGCCCGCTGGCTGTGCCCGGCCAGCAGGTGATTAACGCGGTCCTGCTGATTGGCATCGTCGTCGCCTGCACCGATATCGCGATCAACAACGACGATCCCTCGCAGGCGATCTTCATCGCCGTCCTGCTCGCGGCGGGGTTGCTGGGCAACCTCGTCGTCCTGCCGATCGGCGGCGCCGACATGCCGGTCGTGATCTCGCTGCTCAACGCCTTCACCGGCCTCTCCGCCGCCGCGGCGGGCTTCGCGCTCGACAACGTCGCGCTGATCGTCGCCGGCACCCTGGTCGGCTCCTCGGGAACGATCCTGACGATGGAGATGGCGACCGCGATGAACCGCTCGGTCGGCAACGTCCTCTTCGCCGGCTTCGGCGGCGCGCCGGCGGGTGGCGGAGGCGGCGACGGGGAGGAACGGCCGCACACCGCGATCGGCGCTCAGGACGCGGCGATCAAGCTCGCTTACGCCGACACGGTCACGATCGTCCCCGGCTACGGCCTCGCCGTCGCCCAGGCCCAGCACGCGATCAAGGAGGTCGCCAACGAGCTGGAGCGGCGCGGAGTCACCGTCAACTACGCGATCCACCCGGTGGCGGGCCGCATGCCCGGCCACATGAACGTGCTCCTCGCCGAGGCCGACGTCCCCTATGAGCAGCTGCGCGAGATGGAGGAGATCAACCCGGAGATGCCGCGAACCGACGTCGCCGTGGTCGTCGGCGCCAACGACGTCACCAACCCGGCGGCGAAAAACGACCCGGACAGCCCGATCGCCGGTATGCCGATCATCGAAGTCGACCAAGCCCAGCAGGTAATCGTCATCAAGCGCTCCCTCAGCCCCGGCTTCGCCGGCATCGACAACGACCTCTTTTACGAGCCGAACACCTCGATGCTCTTCGCCGACGCCAAACAGGCCGCGTCGGACATAGCCGCCGAGATCCAGCAGCTCTAATACGAAGCCCCGCGGCCCCGCACCGCCTCTCGGGCCTGCGACAAAGCGTCGCCCGAGCGCATCCGCCCCCCACTCGTCCCCGCAAATTCCATCCAATGCCTGCCGCCGGAGGGGAGAATCCGGGACGTGCCTGCACTTAACCCACCCATATGGGGGGTGAACTGCGGGGACGTCAGGCTGAGGCGCGCAGGGCGCAACTTGCTCAACGCGAGCGTGCTCTGGCTGCGCTTGCAGCACGGCAGCATGGCCTGGTTTCAAGACGCCAGCTACTTGCTTTCGGGCTAAGTCCACGCGTCATAGAGAGCCGCCTCGCCGCTCGTCGACTTGTACCTATTTATCGCGGCATCTACGCATTGGGTGCGGCGCGACTGAGCCTCCGCGGCGACTGGCTCGCCGCTGTACTTGCTTGTGGCGATGCGGCGGTATTGAGCCATCGGAGCGCAGCCGCCCTGTGGGGCCTCGTCCGCGCGCGCAATCCCATCGAAGTCTCCGCTCGCAGCGGGCGCGGCAGGATCGGCCGTCGCGTTGTTATCCATGAGGGCCGCATCAACCCGGTCGATCGCACGCTCGAAGCGCGGATCCCGGTTACAACCGTCGCCCGCACGCTCTTCGACCTCGCCGAAGTCGTCGACGAGCGGCGGCTCGAGCGGGCCTTTGAAGAGGCGGACCGGCTGAACCTGTTGGAGATGCGCGCTCTCGAGGACGTCTGCGACCGTGGCTTTGGGCGGCGGGCGCTACGGCCGATTCGCCGCCTGATCGGGGAGGCGCGGGAGCCGGTTGGAGGCCGCTCCGATCTGGAGGAGCGCTTCGCTCTCTTCGGCGTCGAGCACGGCCTGCCGCCGTATGAGGCCAATGTCGAAGTTCTCGGCCACGAGGTTGATGCCTTCTGGCCACGGCAGGGACTGATCGCCGAGCTCGACAGTTGGTCCTTTCACAGCCACCGGAATGCCTTTGAGGGCGATCGGACGAAGGACGTGGGGCGCCAGGTTGCCGGCTATCGCGCGATCCGGGTCACCGATCGCCGGCTGAGAAACGAAGCCGGGCAACTCGCGGGCGAGATTCGCCAACTGCTCGAGCTGGGCGCAGCCGAATCGTCAAGGGTCATGTCGCTAGAAGTGGTGTAACCGCCCCCCGTAGGGGCCGGAACGAAGTTCCGGCCACCGCGGGCCCCAGACTCGTCGGTTGACCAGCAAGTCGACTGACGAAAGGAA
>Ga0207669_10000011_pt1 | contig 142774 bp, 124 predicted proteins | sample KBSM33metaG_FD_184329 | JGI IMG/M metagenome (GOLD analysis project Ga0207669, IMG submission 184329) | Miscanthus rhizosphere microbial communities from Kellogg Biological Station, Michigan, USA - KBS M3-3 metaG (SPAdes) (version 2) | ecosystem: Host-associated > Plants > Roots > Rhizosphere...
ACGGCGATCGTTGCAGGTCGCTATCGATCGCCTTGTTGGGATCGATCGTGGTCACCTGCGCGGCGACCGGCCCGGTGATCGTCAGCATCGCCAACGATAGAATAGTCAATAAACGGCGCATCATCGCCCCCAACCCCAACCCATACATGCGATACGCTAAGCCCGGCGGAGATTGCCCGGCAATGAACGCAGCGGCGGTCCGAGTCTATTCCGCGCCCGGCCGAGTCGAAACCCCCGGTTGATCACCTAAGGGACGCTCGCTATAGGCCCGCATTCTGCCGCAGCCGGAGACGTGGGTGAGTGGCTGAAACCAACGCTTTGCTAAAGCGTCATACGGGAAACCGTATCGAGGGTTCGAATCCCTCCGTCTCCGCCAGGTGCCCCTCCGCAGGGGTCCGCAGAAGTCCACCGATATCGACTTTTTCCCTCTGATAACTGACGTTTAGCTGGTCAGCTCGGCCGCGGCTGTCCGCACGCCTCCGGCAATGGCGTGGGTTCAGCGCGTGGCATCGGCTTGGAAAAACGTGGTATCGGAGATGGCCCTTGCTGAACGATGCAAAAGTGCGAGCGGCGAAGCCGCGCGAGAAAGCCTATAAGCTCACTGACAGCAATCGCCTGTTCCTGCTGGTCACACCCAGCGGCGGCAAGCTGTGGCGCTGGAATTATTCGTACGACGGAAAACAGAAGAGCATGTCGTTCGGGATTTACCCGATGGTTGCTCTCGCCGCCGCTCGCGCAAAGCGTGATGAGGCACGGGCCGTTCTCGCAGAAGGCCGCGATCCCTCTGTCGTGAAGAAACTGAAGATCGAGGCAAATATCGAAGCGAGCCGCAACACGTTCGAACGGATCGCCCGCGAGTGGCACACGACATCAAAGCCGCAATGGGCGGCCGTCCACGCTGACGACGTGATCCGAAGCCTGGATCGGGACGTTTTTCCCAGCATCGGCTCCCTGCCGGCGGCCGATCTGAAGCCACCCAAAATCCTGGAAGTGCTCAAGGCTATCGAGGACCGCGGCTCGATCGAAACAGCCAAGCGGGTTCGCCAGCGAATCTCGGCTGTCTTTGTCTATGCCATCGCCAAGGGCATCGCCGAGACAGACCCTGCCGAGAGACTCAGCGCCGCGTTGAAGCCGCTGCGGCGCGGTCGCCAGCCGGCTATCACCAACCTCGAGCAGCTTCGGAAAATGATTGATGATGCCGAAGGGGACTACGCCCGACCAATTACTCGGTTGGCATTACGCTTCCTCGCCCTGACCGCGGTTCGCCCCAACGAGCTACGTGGCGCGCGTTGGGACGAGTTCGAGGATTTGGACGGTACGCTCCCCTTGTGGCGCATTCCCGCAACGCGGATGAAGGGCAATCTTGATCGAAAGGAGGAGCTCGACGGCGACCACCTCGTCCCTCTATCCCCGCAGTGCGTTGCGGTGTTGCGCGCCCTCTGGCCACTCACCGGAGATTGCGATCTGCTTTTCTCGAGCAACCGGCACGCGCATCGCCCGATGAGCGAGAATGCGATCGGATATTTGTTGAACAGGGCGGGCTATCATGGCCATCACGTTCCGCACGGCTTTCGCGCGGCTTTCTCGACCATCATGAACGAATGGGCCGAACGCAAAGGCAAAGCACATGATCGCAAGATCATCGATCTCATGCTCGCCCACGTGCCCAAGGAAAAGGTGGAAGGCGCTTACAACCGCTCCGCTTACATGCCGCGGCGCCGGGAGTTGGCGCGGACCTGGGCGGACCTGCTTTCGACGGGATTGCCCGACCCGCGCGTATTGGTTGAGCGCCCATCGAAGGAGATTGGCGACCACTCGCGTCGGCGGATCCCTAAGTCAGTGCCCGACACTTTCCGATTTCCAGTTCGGTCGGGAAAGTCGGATGGCTGATGGCGATCATTTGGCGCGGCACAATCGGCCGGATGCCAAGACAATTCGCATGCCCTTGGCCCTCGGGAAACATCGGGCGGGTACCAATTTGTGGACTTCTGTGGACGCCTATGGAGCGGGAGGGATTCGAACCCACGATACAATTCGGGTCCATATCTGCCCGCAGCCGTCCGTAGACGTACGCCGAACCAAAGTCAGCGCCACGTTTTCTGCCACGTCACAATCGTTACGGAGTCGAACCAGCACTACGGCTTGCACGCGCACTGCTTTCCGGCGGCTCCCGACCAGAGCCGGTCGCTCAGTTCCGATCTGGCGAACGTCCGATCTTGACGCAAGCAGACGATCACGCTTGTAGAAGCCGATATCCGGCAATGGGTGTATTTTACTGCAGCGCGGTGATCTGGATGAGAACGCATCCATATTGTCACGCTACATTTGCCAGCGTGAAGCCTCACGTGGCGAGTTCCCAATAGCTGTCAATTGTCCAGAACGACGTGTGGCGGGGCATCCGCCAGGTGGCTTATTACGCGCGGCAACCGGGCGAAGGCGGCGGGATAAGCTCCTCGCCTTCCCAAGCTCACCCGTCTGTGTGGTTGGACAGTCCAGCAAATTGACAATCCTCGCAGCTCAATTATTAGAACTATGATTCGTATTTTAAAAACGAGGCGTGAGGGGATTTTGAATGCGCGGCTTACGCAAATATCTCGTTAATGATTTCGCTCGGCAGGAGAGCGATCGGAGCAGCAGCCATAGCTCCGCGCATTTGGCATCAGGCTGGTATCGGAATGTCTCGGCAGCGCTTTGCACTGTGCTGGTCGCGGTGGGCCTTCCCGCGGGGGGGCTGGCGCAAGCGCAGCCGGCTGATGGTGAAGCGATCCCCTGTGCCCCGATGCCAATGGACCAAGCGGAAATACTCAGGGCGTTTCGACAGAGCTTCATAACGCCGGATCAAAAAGTCGATTACGCCGTCTTCACGAACTCGCCCGCCATGCGCGCGCTGCGCCAAGATGAGGAACAGCGGCGATTTTCCGACTACGGCAATCTGTGTCGGTACGCCGAAGCCAATGCGCGCCTGAAGGACAAGAGCGCTCTCGACGTGGTGTTCATCGGCGACTCGATCACCGAGAACTGGGCTCAGGCGGACGTTACGCTGTTCGACGGTCAAAAGGTCGTCGGACGGGGCATCGGTGGCCAGACCACGCCGCAAATGCTGCTCCGGTTCTACGCCGACGTGGTCGCGCTGCATCCCAAGGTCGTGCACATCATGGCGGGCACGAACGACGTAGCCGGCAACACCGGCTATCGAAGCGACGCCGACATCGAAAACAATCTTCGCGCGATGACCGAATTGGCGCAAGCGAACGGCATTCGCGTGATCCTCGCATCCATCCCGCCAGCGGCAGCGTTCTCCTGGGCGCCGGATGTTAAGCCATCGAACCGGATCGCGCGGCTGAACGATTTCATACAGCAATATGCGAAGCGTAGCGGCGCCGTGTTCGTCGATTACTTTAAGATTCTGAACAATGGATCGGGCGGTCTGCGCTCAGATCTCAGCAACGATGGCGTGCATCCAAACAGCCGCGGCTATGGCGTCATGAAAAAATTGGCCAAACAAGCATTGCGAGATGCCAATATCTCAAAATGACACAAAATTGATCTCGATAATACCTGAAGTGATAATAGTTTAGGAAAGTATTGTCCGCACGACGAAACTTCGCGAAAGATGATCTTAGGTGGGGCGATCTCGAGCGAACGGCTGCTTGTCCAGCTATTCGTCTAAAACCCTGCAAGTGTGGTCACGGTCCAGCCTCGGTCGTCCTCGATCAATCTTCCTGCGGTCACGGGCGTCAGGTTCCGCCGAAACCCGACCTTCACGGCAGTACTCCCGAATAACGCCTTTGTCCCAAAATTTGCCGTTTGACGGCCTGCGTGTGACCAGCCAAGCCAACTCGCTACGATGGCGAGCACATTGATCCGGATTGATGTCTCTGATAAACACAGCAGGCCGCTGGTTGACGTGCAATGCGATGAGATCAGGGGAAAAACAGCGCTATCGGACGCGTGGTTTCATGCGTGGTACTTGACGGTTAGAAGCGAAATTAGCGTTGGCAGATGGACGTTTTGTCGCCTGAGTTCGAATCCCTCCGTCTCCGCCAATTGCGCCCTCTCAGGGGCTCCCCAAAACGCCCGTAACCTGCTATAAATGGCCCAGAAATTCGGGATTTTTCGTCCTATCGAATTTCACTCAGTCCTATCGCTTCCCACCGCAACGTGGTGGGTAAAATGGTGGTTATTTGGGAGCGAGGGTATGGGAAAGCTCACCGCGCTTAAGATTCGCTCGTTGGCTGAGCCAGGGCGGTATGCCGACGGCGACGGTCTTTTTCTCGACGTCGCCGGCAAAACATCAGGAAGATGGGTTCTTCGCGTTCAATCAAACGGACGGCGAAGGGAGATCGGCCTAGGCCCGCTGAAGAACATCTCTTTAGCAGACGCGCGCGCGATGCGGCGTTCGTTATGCGCAAGAAGATCGCACAGGGAATCGATCCAGTCGCCGAGCGCAAGCGGGAGCGTCAGGTGATCCCGACCTTTCGCAAAGCTGCTGAGTTGGTCCACGAAGAGCGTGAGAAGGCTTGGAAGAACGGCGAGCATCAGAACCAGTGGCTTGCGACGTTGAGGGCCTATGCTTTTCCCAAGCTAGGCGATCTCTTGGTCAGCGATATTGAGGGGCCGCTTATCCGCGACGTGCTGGCTCCGATCTGGCTTGCAAAACCTGAGACAGCGCGGCCCGTCCGGCAACGCATCGGTACGGTTCTCGATTGGTCTTATGCGAAGGGATTTCGCGCGACTGAGGCGCTAATGCGCTCACTATCCAAAGGATTGCCTCGGAGGCCTCTAACGTCGCCTATGGAATCTTTCAGCGGTTTCGCATCCGAATCCCGCAAGTCGACGCGCAGGTCAGTCGAGTTGGCCGAAGTTGGGGAAGCCCTTTACCAGTCGTGACAGCATTCCGATGAAGTGATCGCGTTCGGGGCTTGCCCAGTCGCGGAACTGTTCGTCCATCCACGCGCGGCGAACCGCGTCGACGTGGGCGAGCAACTCTGCGCCGGCAGCGCTCGGTGCAAGATAGCGGATACGGCGATCGTCGGCCTTGGTTCGCCGTTCGATGAGTCCGAGCTCCTCGAGTTTGGCGACCTGCCGGCTGACGGTCGAGTGATCGCGACCGACGAGATTTGCCAGCTCGACGGTGCTCATCTCCTTGTTGAGTCCGATGCGCGACAAGAGCGGCAGCAGCGCTCGGTCGAGCTTCACGCCCGATCCTGCAACCAGACGCGCATCGACGTCGAAGCGGTTCGTTAAATCGGAAATCCCGATCAGCGCCAGATGTAGCTCGTCGTGCCAGTCCACAGTCCGTGCATTATACATAGAGTCTTGCGATGCCAACCCGAACGGTGTAATAAGTCCGTGCATTTTGCACGAATAGGAGAGGGCGGTTTGCCTGACATACTTGTGGTTGGGGGCGGACCCGTCGGACTGACGCTCGCGATCGAACTGCGGCGACGGGGAATATCGGTCCGGTTGATCGACAGCGCGGAAGGCCCGTTCGGCGGGTCCAGAGGCAAGGGGATTCAACCGCGGTCGCTCGAGATTCTGGACATGATGGGGGCGATCGATGACGTGCTCGCCGATAGCTCTCTCTATCAACTGATGAAACTCCATATCGGACCACTACGCATCAAAGCGAAGTCGCTCGGGACGAGCCACGCGGCGACCACGGATCGTCCTTATCCCAATATGGTGATGGTCGCGCAGTGGCGGACCGAACTTGCTCTGCGCCGGCGGCTCGAAGAATTGGGCGGCGCGGTCGAATATGGGGTTGGCCTCGAAACCCTGACGCAATCGAGCGGCGAGGTCACCGCTCGTCTCACCAATGGGGAGCAGGTTACCGCGGCCTATCTTGTCGGTTGTGATGGAGGCCGAAGCCCCACCCGAAAGCAGCTGGGACTACAACTTATCGGCAGCGCTATCGACGACCGAACCATGATCGTCGCCGACATGGAGATCGACGGGTTGGATCGTCGCTATTGGCATGTCTGGCCGCGCCGGTATGGCGGTCCCGTCGCCTTCGCGCCGTTGCCCAATTCGAACCTCTGGCAACTTCAGGCGTCGGAGAAGATCGCGGATGCCGGACTTGAGAACGGCGTCTATCGGCTGACCGGCAAGCGCCCCGGCAAGGTCGTCTGGCAGTCTCGCTTTCGTCACCAGGCGCGCATGGTTGAGCGATATCGCGTCGGCCGTGTTTTCCTGGCCGGCGATGCAGCGCACATTCATCCGCCCTCGGGCGCGCAAGGACTCAATACCGGTATTCAGGACGCCTTCAACCTTGGCTGGAAACTGGTGTCCGCGCTCCGCACCGGCGACGGGGGCATTCTCGATACCTACGAAGCCGAGCGACTGCCGATTGCCGCGGAAATGCTCAACCTCACGAGCAAGCTGCTTGCCGACGGCTCGAACAAGCGTGGCGAACTGACCAACCAACTCGGGGTCGGATATCGCAGCAGTCCTTTGTCGAAAGGGGGGGCGATCGGTAACCTCTTTCCCGGCGACCGTATGCCGGACGAACGGCTGGCGGACGGCAGGCGCCTGCTCGAAGTCCTCCGCACCGGCAACGCCGTGCAGATTTTGCGGCAGGATGGCCGCAAGATTCTCGTCCGGCCTGACGGCTACGTTGCCGAGGTGATCGTGCCGGACGTGACCTCCTACTTTGGTTTCGACGTCGAGCACGTTTCGCCCGAGTATTCCGACTAACAGTCTAAATAAAACAAGAAAATATCGGGATGTAGGCGCGGATAATCGCGCGAAGGCAGTCGCTGGCGGCGGTCAGAAAGCGAAAAGCTCGACCGCCGCCGCCGCGACTCTCAGGAGAGGATCGCAACAATGGCTATATTCGACAAATCGCTGGCGACAGCGCTCAAGATATCTTGCGCTTGCACCGCCTTCACGGCCGCGTCGGCGGCCTGGGCTCAGGACCGCGGCAAGCCCCCGGCTCCTGCGCCGCGGACCACCCAGGAACCTGCCCTCGCGGCAACGCCCGATGTGGGCGGGCGGGATGACATTATCGTCGAAGCCCTCAAGCAGGGCGCCGGCACGGTGATCGAGGCGCAGGCGTTCATGCCGGGGCGCAGCATCGCGCCCAGCGGATCGCGCTGGTCTCTTCGGCGCTGGGGCGTATGCAATTCAGGCGGCTGGCAATCGATCCGAGCATTTCGGTGTTCGCAAGCCTCGATGCGGCAGAGGCCTGGCTTTGCGACGGCGCCTGCCCGCCAGGACGGCAGAAACCTGACAAAAAGCTCGAAAATGGACTGTTCAGCCCGCGATCGTACCACCGCCATCGACCAGGAGTGACGATCCGGTGACGAAGGGATTGGTCGCCACGAAGAGGATCGCCTTGGCGACGTCCTCGGGCCGGCCGATCTTGCCTACGGGGAGGCGGTCGGCGACGCGTGCAAACATCGCGGTGCGCGTGCCTTCAGGGAGGCGATGCCAGAGCGGCGTGTCGATCGTGCCCGGGGATACGCTGTTGACGCGGACGGGCGCGCGTTCGAGCGCGAGTCCGCGGGCCAGCGCGTCGACGGCAGCGTTGATGGCGCCCTGGAGTGCCGTCCCGGGCGTGGGTCTGTTGGCAAGGAACCCGGACACGAAAGTGATCGACCCGTGATCCTTCACCGATGCAGCGCGGGCAACGCGATAGGCGCCGAAGAACTTGTTATCCATCGATGCCGTCGCGTGCGCCATGTCGAGATCGGCAACGGTGCCGGTGCGAGTGGCGGCGGCCGCGATCACGACATGATCGAACGGCTGTTCGGCGTCGAAAAATGCAGCGACACTTGCATCGTCGGTAATATCGAGCGTGGCGCGCGCGGGGCGCGATACATCGGCGCCCGCGGCCTTGAAGGCGTCAGCCGTCGCCGAGCCGATGCCTCCGCTCGCTCCGATGACAAGCACCCGTTGCCCCGACAAATCATTGGTCATTTTGCCTCCTGACGCCTTACGCGGTGTAGCCGACGGTCTGACCGATGCGCTTGTCGGCATCGGCTGCCGCCGATCGTTCGGGATGGCCCAATATCGCGTCCGACAACTTTTCGGCCAGCATCAGCACGGGTAGGTTGGTGTTGCCGCGCGGAACGGTGGGCATGACCGACGCATCGGCCACCCGCAACCCTGACGCGCCCTTCATCCTGCCGCGCGAGTCGACGACCGCCATGGCATCGTCTGGCGCTCCCATGCGACACGTGCCGGCGTGATGCGCGATCGGTGTCACATTGGCATCGATGAACGCGTTCACTCGCTCCGCGCTGGCCGTCAGCGACTTGAGGTCGAATTCGCCCATCGTCGAAACCGCGCGGTCGCCGACGCCGGGGACATAGTCGAACATCGCGGCAATGGCCTTCGTCCGGATGTCGTTCCAGCGCGTCATTGCGTTGAACCGGGCGGCGTTGGCGAGACGGCTCGCTGCGACCAGCGGTCCGATTACGCCTTTCATCTCGGGTGACGCGCCGAGGTCGAGCGCACGGCCCAGGCCTTCGACCAGCCGCGCCCGATCCAGCGGGTTCTCCAGCAGATTATATTCGACAAGCGGCGCTTCGGGCGAGGGTCCGAGACCGACACGGCCACGCGATGCCGGAGCCATGAGAATGGGCGTAATGTTCGCCAGTCTGCGGGCAACGGCATGCCAGGCGACGCGGGTGCTTACCATCAGCGCCATATCGCTAGAGGCGCCACCCGGCACGGCAGAGGAATATCGGAACATCGTATTGTTATGGTTGCGTTGCGGCCGCTTCTGTACGGCGCCGTGCCGGAGATGCGCGAGCGTCAGAAGCGCGGCATGGTTCTGAAGGTTGGCGCCTACGCCGGGGGAATCGCATCTCGGTTCGATGCCCGCGGCCTTGAGGACGGCGGGGTCGCCACAACCCTCGCGGAGGAGGAAATGAGGTGTCAGAAGCGCACCCATGCAGAGGATCGTCTCATTGGCGGCCACGACTTCCTCGGCATCGCCATGGGCGATCCGGGCGCCGATCACGCGGTTGCCCTCCCAAAGCAGCCCTTTGGCAGTGCTGTCGGACATGATGCGCAGGTTGGGACGCGCTCTCACAACGGCCGTCAGGTAGGAAATGGCGCTCGATGCCCTGCGCTCGGTCGTTCCCGCGATCGGCAAGGAACCGTAACCGTCGCGAAAATCCATGTTCATATCGGCGATGAACGGCAGGCGCTGCGCCTCTGCGTAGCGACCGGCGGCCCGCGCCAGTTCGGGCCAGTCCTCCCGGCGGTGGCGCCGGATCTCGGTGGGTCCGTCGCGGCCATGCCCGGCGCCGGAAAAGTCCCGGTCGTTCTCCAGGCGGCGGAAGTAGGGCAACACGCCGCTCCAATTCCATCCCGCGGCGCCGAGCTCTTCCCAGCCGTCATAGTCCAGCGGGGTCCCGCGCAGCATGATCATGCCCATGATCGAAGAGCCGCCGCCCATGACGCGCGCCTGAAGCAGAGGGGCGGCCCTGGACGCATTGGCGGTCAGGGTGTGCCCCGCGATCGGCCAGCGGTAGAGCGGGTTGCCGTAAGACGTCGGATACGGATCGAGAATGTCGGAAGGAACAGCGCCAGGCGGCGTATCCACGCCCGCCTCGACGAGCAAAACCTTGTTCCCCGGCGCCGCGGACAAGCGATTTGCCAAGACGCATCCCGCCGCACCGCCGCCCAAGATCACATAGTCCCAAACGTCGACCATCCGACTCCTCTCCGTTTGCGATCGGCTGCTGACTGGTCGCGCAGCCGAGCCCGGCATTTGACAAGGATCATGGGGCAAGCCGGTTATGGATGCAACCAATTCGGTTGAACGGATTGACGTTCTCTCGCGCGAACCTTCCGCTGGAATCAGGTCACGAAGTCCATAGCGGTGTGGCCTTGGAACTACGGAGCGCCACGGTGTGGACATCGAAAAGGTCGCATTGGTTGACATTGGTTTGTCGCGTCGATAGCCACGGCCTGAATTTCGCGCATGCGGGAATGGGGAACAGGAGATGGATTTGGCGACCGGAAGCCAACAGGCGGCAGCCTCCAGTGAGACGGAGATGAGGGTGTGGGTGCTCGATGGTCCGAACGAATTGCGGCTCGCGACCAAGAAGATACCGGTCGCCGGCCCGGCCGAGGTCGTCGTCCGGATCGATGCGGTCGCGGTGTGCGCGACCGACCTGGATGTCCTTTCAAACGGTCCGCCCGCGCTGATCAACGGCGGATTGCCGTTCCATCAGAACTTCACGCCGGGTCATGAATATATGGGGACGATCGCGGCGCTGGGGCAGGGCGTCGACGAGTATAGGGTAGGCGACCGGGTTGCGGTCGAGATCCATGCCGGCTGCGGCCAATGCCGGCGTTGCCGGTCGGGCATGTACACGTCGTGCCTCAACTATGGTCGCAACCATGGCGAGTTGAACAAGGGCCATCGCGCCAACGGTTTCACCTCTGATGGCGGTTTTGCCCAATTTGCGGTGAACCACATCAATACGCTGGTTCGCGTACCGGACGATATGTCCGATGCCGAAGCGGCGCTCGCGGTGACGGCGGGCACGTCCATGTACGGTCTTACCGAGCTTGGCGGGCTCGTTGCCGGCGAGTCCGTCGTGGTCATTGGGCCGGGCCCGATCGGCCTGCTCGCGGTTGGCGTAGCAAAGGCGCTCGGGGCGAACCCCGTCATCCTCATCGGGACGCGCGCCAACCGGCTGGAGATCGGCGGTAAACTCGGCGCCGACGTGCTGATCGACGGCCGCAATGAGGACGCCGTCACCCGAGTGAAGGCGTTGACCGGCGTCGGCGCGGATTATGTGATCGATTGCGCCGGCACCGAGGCCTCGATCAACGACGCCATCCATATGACGAGCCGGGGCGGCAAAATCTGCCTCGCCGCCTTCCCTCACGGCCTGGCCAATATCGACCTCGCGCATGCGGTGATGAACAATATCTATCTTTACGGCATCCGGGGCGAGGGCAAGAGCGCCGTTGCCAGGGCGATGGCGTTGATGGCGACCAAGCGTTTCGATGCCACCCTGATCCATAGCCACACCTTCGGCATGGCGGATCTTCCCGAGGCGATCCGCTATGCCCGCGAACGCGTCGACAATGCGATCAAGGTGGTGGTCACGCCGCAAAAGGATTGATCGCAAGGCATGCGGCGCGACGAAATGCCGCTGCATTCGAGAAAGCTTCCCCTTTTGTTCAACCTCACATAAGGTTGTGCAACCAATGGAGGCCATTTTGACCGATCGCAGCGCGCAATTGGCGAACACCTATTTGCTCTCGACGGTTCGCAATTGGTTGACCTCAGCCAATCTCGGACCAAGTCTGAAATTGCCTCCCGAGCGGGATTTGGCCGCCCAGTTTTGTGTGACCCGGGCCGAAATCCGCAAGGTGCTCTCGGTGCTGGAGGAAGAGGGGCAGATCAGCCGTCATGTCGGCAGAGGCACTTTCCTCGCGCGCAATCCTCCCGCCCAACCCTCAAGCGACGACGACCTCGCGGCTCAAACCAGCCCGCTCGCCGCCATGCAGGCCCGGATCATCATCGAGCCGGAACTCGCCGGACTGGCGGCGCTCAGTGCCTCGCCGGCGCAGCTTGCCGCCCTGCAGGAGTTGTGCCGCAACATGCGCGAAGCAACGACATGGGAGCAATATGCCGAACTTGACTGGCAGTTCCACAACATGATCGCCGAGGCGACCGGCAATGTCCTGCTGATCGAATTCCAGCGGCTGCTGAACGGCGTGCGCCGATACGTTCTGTGGGGCAGCCTGTTGAAGGAAGAGGACGGTCCCAAGGGAGACTATCATTCGTTCGACGAGCATGAGCAGATCGTCCAGGCGATTTCGTCGCGCAATCCTAAGGCAGCGGTGCTCGCGATGCGCAATCATCTCGGCAACACGCGCAATCAGATGGTTGATTCCAGCTTCAGCATGGGCCGGCTCGAGTCGGCGTAAGCGCCGGGCGAATGCGGGCGAAAGGTTGCGCCGTCCGGTCCAAGGAGGCGGGCGTTTTCGCGGTGTCGCATCCTGCTGAGAACTCGGAGCAAACGCTCTTTCGCAACCATGTGTTGACCAATTTGGTTGAAGTCCCTAGGCCTGTTCCTGCCGTCCGATCAAACGAGGCGGCCGGAGGAGAGGGATGGACGCGCTTTCAACTCGCGCAGAGACTGCGCTGCACGACCAGTCCGCCTATCCGCCTCGCCGCCAGGCCTGGACCTCGTGCATCATCCTGACGCTGGGCTGTATTCTGGCCTTCATGGATCGCGGGATCCTCAGCCTGTTCGTGGTACCGATCCAGCGCGACCTCCATCTTTCCGATACCCAGATGGGCCTGCTCATCGGCTTCGCCTTTGCGGTTTTCTGCGCAATATTCGGCCTTCCGGTCGGTCGCCTGGTCGACACCGGGAACCGCAAGAGGATCGCGGCGGCGGGCGTGCTGATCTGGAGCGTCGCCAACGCGGCCTGCGGTCTGGCCGGGAACTTCTGGCAACTCTTCCTCGCCCGGACAGCGATTGGCGCAGGTGAGGGCGCCGTAAGCCCGGCATCCATTTCGCTGCTCGCCGATTATTTTCCGCCCGATCGTCGCGGACTGCCAATGGGTATTTTCTATAGCGGCATGCATATCGGCGGCGGCGGCGTGCTTTTGGTCGGCGGCGCCATCTGGCTATCGGTGGGCGATCGCATGATCGACGTGCCGCTGATCGGCATGCTTCACTCCTGGCAAGTCATCCTGATCGCGTTCGGGGCCCTGGGCTTCATCGTCGCGCCGCTGACGCTTGCCATGCGTGAGCCGCCGCGCATCAAATCGGGTCTGAAGATCGACAAGGACGGTGCCACGCTCGGCGACACGTTCCGCTTTTACAAGAGCCACCGCCGCGCGCTGCTCGGCCATCACGGGGGGTTCTGCCTCAACAATTTCGCGATCCATGCCGGCTCGGCATGGTTGCCGGCAATCCTGATGCGGAGCCAGGGCTGGACGCTTGCGCAGACCGGCGTGACGTTCGGGACGATCCTGCTGATCGTATCGCCGCTCGGTACGATCTCTGCAGGCTTGCTGGGAGACCGGCTGGTCGGGAGCGGCCGAGCCGATGGCCGGATCATCGTCGCGGTGATCGCGGCGTGCGGCCTCGGCGCCGCCAGCCTGATCATCGGGCTGGTCCATGATCCTCGCCTGGTGATCGCATCCCTGTTCATCTTCACCTTCTTCAGTGCCTTCTCGCTGCCGCTTGGTCCGGGGGCCATCCAGGACGGCATCCCGAACAAGATGCGCGGTCAAGCCTCGGCCATCTACGTCTTCGTGATCAACGTCATCGCGGGCGGCCTGGCCGCGGTCCTGGTCGGCGCCGTCACCCAATATCTGTTCAAGGACGCGATGCGGACGAACGAGGCTTTCGCGCTGGTTGCCGTGACGTGCTGTGCGGGTGCCGCGCTCGTCCTCGCAGTGACGCGACGGCCCTTTCGCCAACTGGTCGAAACGCAGTTGGCCGCCACCTGAGGGGTGGGCGGGACGTGCGGTACCGTCGAGGAGGGCGGGCGGGTCCGCCCGCCATTAGTTTCATCGCTCCGCGCGAGGCAAGATCAGAGGTTGGCGATGGATAGCGGACTGCACGTTCTGGCTTACGAAGGCGACCGCCAGCTCGCACCGCTGGCGCCGGCCGCCGACCTGTCGGAGGAATCGCAGGCGGCGCTTCGCCAGTTATCGCTCGAGCGGCTCATCGCCTATGGCGTTCACCACGCCGATGCGATGGTCCTGCGCGGCCGCGTACAGGCCGGCGAACCATGGCAAGAGGTCGCCACCAGTCTTGCGTCGAGTTTGACGGCGCCTCTGATGCTCGGCGCGGAGACGCCTGCAAGCAGGATCAGCCGGCGGTTCCGGGCGTCGGCTCTTCTGCGCATGAGCCAGATGATGATGTTCGACGACAATGAGGAGCGCCGCTCGATCTTCGCGGAAGCGGCGCGCCTCTTCACGGAGGCATCGGAGCTCGCCGGCGATCGCCAGCGCATGATCATCGATTGCCGTGGCTCGCCGTTGGTGGGCTGGCTCTATCCCGCAACCAATGCGGTTGGGCAGGCGATCGTCATTGGGGGCATCGAGGGTTGGGCGATGGATTTTGCCGAGATGGGCGCGCAGTTCGCTCGCCGCGGCGTAACCACGCTCCTCCTCGACGGGCCTGGCCAGGGTTAAAGCCGCCTGACCTTCAGTCATTTGCTGGGGCCCGACTGGGAACGCGCTTATGCCTGCGTGGTCGATGCCCTCGAGCGGCGCGCCGATCTCCCGATCGGCTTCGTCGGGAACAGCATGGGCGGCGCGGTCGCCGTTCATATTGCGCGGCGTGACCCGAGAATTGCAGCGGTTTGCGATAACGGCGGATCGAGCACTCCCGGCGGTCCGCGCCCTTTCAACAGCTTCTTTCGCAAGATGATGGCCCATGTCGGAGCGCAAACGCCTGATCAATCGCGCGCCATATGGGGAATGGTCGATCCGATCGATTCAGCCCATCCGATTTCCTGTCCGATACTGGTCGTTCAGGGCGGTGAAGACCCGGTCGTAAGCATGGATCACGCCCAACGCATTTTCGACTTCGCCGAATCGGACGACAAACAGCTCGTCCTTTTCTCGGACGGCGATCACTGCGTGTACAACCATTCGGACGACAAGCACGCCCTGATTGGCGACTGGCTGGCGTCCCGCCTCACCGCCGCGCGCTGACGGTTGGCAGGCAACGGCCGCCGGTTACATCTGCCTCACCGGCGTAACTAATTTGACCAAATGGGTCTTGTACAACGAGAGGTCAATGGTTACACCAATTCAACCAATATGGAGCTTCCCGAACAGAGGAGGCGCGGCGGGCCCGAAAATGGGTCTCTAGGGAGGGGTAGGATGAAGGCCATCATGAACACCAAGACTCGCGCGGCGATGCTGGCGGCCCTGGCTGCAACAACCGCGTCCGCGGCGTCTGCTCAGACCGCGCCGGCCACCGGCAGCACTCCCGCGGACTCGCGGAACGCGAGCGACCCTGTCGCCGCACCGGCACCCCAGAGTGCCGCACCGGCGGACGAGCCCCAGAATCAGGCCGCCGACATTGTCGTGACTTCCCTCAGAAACAACGACCGGCTTCAGAATGCGCCGGCAGCCATCTCGGTTGTCACCGCCGACACGGCCAAAGCGGCAGGCGTGGTCAGCCTCGCCGACGTCAGCAAGGTCGTTCCGTCGCTCCGTTTCGAAACCGGCATTCGGCCCGGCGTACCGACCATAGCGCTTCGCGGCATCGCCGCGATCCAGCAGGGCGAAGCGCCGGTGTCGATTCTGGTCGACGGCGTCCAGGTACCGTTCCTTTCGATCGCCAACCTTGATCTGCTGGACATCACCAGCGTCGAACTGCTCAAGGGGCCGCAGGGGGCGCTGTACGGGCGAGGTGCAATTGCGGGTGCGCTCGTCGTCAACACGCGCCAGCCGAACAACGACCTGCGTGTCGCGGGCCGGTTCATCGCGCAGGAAGGCGAGGATTATAAGGGAATCGTCACCCTCGCGGCACCGCTCGTGAAAGACGTTCTGTTCGCCAAGGTGACGGGCTCCTACCAGAACCGTCGAGGCTTGCTCTATAACTCCACGCGCAAGGATTATGGCGACTATGTCGATTCGGCTACCGTGGACGGCGAAATCCTGTTCACCCCGGCCGCGGGCACGCGGGTGCAACTGTCGGGGATGTACACGAACGGCACCGTGGGGTCGAACTATCTCGAGCTCACCACCATCCCGGGCCTGACCGACTTCTCGACCAGCCTGAAACAGAATTTCAAGAATTACGATCAGCGGCGCCTGGTCCGCGTGTCGCTGAAGCTCGACCAGGATACGCCGATCGGCACGCTGACCATCGTCGGCCAATATGCAAGAGCGCGCGACTTCGTCGTGACCGATATCGACTATATCCAGGTCGCGGGTCGGTACAATTTCAATCCCGAGCTCGACGAAGCGAAGAACATCGATGCGCGCCTGACGTCGAAGGGCAGCGGCCCGTTTCAGTGGATGTTCGGCGGGATGTATCAGTACCGCACTGCCGAGAACGACGTGAACCTGCGCGCCGATCCCAACGCGACGACGCCGCAGATCACCGCGATCACTGATCAGTACGATGTCAGTAAGGCATGGGGCGTCTATGCCCGCGCTTCGTACGAGATCGTGCCGAGCCTGACGCTGATCGGCGCGGTTCGCTATGACCGCGACTGGAAATACGACGTGCTCAAGAACGTCGCCAATACGGGCATTTCCGCTCCGTTTGATGCCTGGCAGCCGTCAGCGACGATCAAGTGGCAGGCGCAGAAAGACCTGATGTTTTACGCGACCTTCGGGCAGGGCTTCCGCAGCGGCGGCTTCAATGCCGCGACCGTGCCGTTCGCACTGGTCGGCGCACAGCGCACCTACGCAAAGGAAATCTCTCGCAACTACGAAGCCGGCTTCAAGGCGCAGTTCCTCGACAAGCGCATCACGCTCAACGCCGATGCCTACCGGACCGACTATGACAATGCGCAGTTCCAGCGGACCATCATTGGCGCGACGTCGTTCCGCTTCATCACCTCGATCCGCAAGGCGCACGTCGATGGGATCGAGGCTGAACTGACGCTGCGGCCAGTCGACGACCTGACCCTGGGGGGCAGCTATTCGCTGAGCGCGTCGAGGATCGACGATTTCAACGGCACATCGCTGTATGTCGGCAATCCGCTGCCCAACGCCTTTCATGACAATGAAACCGCCTATGTCAGCTACACGCCGCGCTTCGACGATCACTATAGCGGCTTGCTCCGTATAGACATGAATCGGCGCGGCTACATCTCGTACAACCTGTCGAACCTCGTGAACTTCCAGCCCGTGACCACGTTCAATGCGCGCCTCGGCGTCAAGAACGACAAATGGTCGCTGTCGGTGTTCTGGAACAACATCTTCGACAAACGCTATCCGGAATTCGTCTTTCCGGACTTCATGGGAGCGCTTCAGGGCCGGCTCGCCAACCAGCCGTCACGCTTCGGCGTCGAGCTCAACCTCGAGTTCGGCGGCAAATAGAGCATTCCGACTGGCCCTCCGCACCGAAGCTGAGCTTTCGGCGCGGCAGGGCTTTTTTGTATCCGCCGCGTGCCGACGTCCCGACGGAACTACGGGCGGTCGGAGGAGTGGGTGGGACGGACATGCGAAGGCCCGACCTGGTCGACCGACGCGACGCCGAGATGGAGCAGCGATCGCGCGAGTTCACCCTTGAGCAGCTTATCGCCTTGAGCGCGCCAGCGCTTCCGCCAGCGAGCATGCCATAGAGTGCCGCCCTGCCGACGAAATTGAACGCCGCCCCGCTCGCATGCGCGATGGCGGCATCCGAACCGCGGCGAATTCCGCCATCGAAGAACAGGAGCGGACGTTCCGCCTCCGCCATCGCCCCGACGATGGCGTCCAGGGCGTCGAGCGACGCGATCGCGGCATCCAGCTTGTTGCCGCCATGGTTCGAGACGGTGACCGCGTCTGCGCCGACTGCATGCGCGCGGGCCACGTCGGCGCCGCAGAGCAGCCCTTTCACGACGAGCTTGCCCGGCCAGGCACGACGTATGCGCTCCACCTCGCGCCAGCCGGCGCCCGAAATCATCTGGCTGCCGACGAATTTCAGGACATCTCGCGCCGAGGCCCGCTGACCGACATAGCGCGCCCATCCTTCCAGCCGCGGAACGCGTCCGACGCGCGCCATCGCCATCGTCCAGGCCGGGTGTGTCAGGCACTCCCAGGCGATTCCGGGCAATCGCGCGAGGGGCAGGGGAAGGGGCGGCCTGATGCCCGTCCTCGAAACATAGTCGGGCGCCGGCGACACCGGCATGTCGACCGTATGCACGAGCACGTCGACCCCGCAATCGCGCGCCCGGCCGATGAATTCGTCGGTGATCCGCGTATCGCGAGCTGCGTAGAGCTGTTGCCACACGCGGCCTGGCGCCAGCCGCGTTATCGACTCTATGTCGGCCACGGTGCCCATCGAGAGCATGAAGGGCAGGTCGGCTGCGACCGCCGCCTCGGCCAGCGCGCGATCGGCGCCGGGCCACATCTTTCCGGCATAGCCGATTGCCGAGATCCCGAACGGAGCAGCGTAGCGGCGGCCGAAAACCGTCGTCGAGAGATCGGCGGTGACCGGTTCTTCGGCCACTCGCGGGACGAGAACCCGCCTCGCAAAAGCATCGACATTGGCGCGCTGGCCGCGACCGCTTTCGGTGCCCTCCTCGACGGGCTGGAAAACAAACTTCGGCGTTCGGCGGCTCGCCAGCATTCGGAGATCGGCGATGGAGACTGCGTCGCGAATCCTCACGACACACCTCCGGCCGGCGCCATCAGCGGTCGAGCCTCGATCGCAGCCAGTCGCCGATCAGCGCCAGCTTGTCGTCGGGATGATTGTAGACGCAATGGTCGCCGTCAGAGAATATCACCATTTCCTTGTCCGGCGACGCCGCGCGGTCGAAGAGGAAGGTGGCGTCCGCGTTGGTGATGAGCGGATCGAGCCCACCCTGGATCACCAGCAAGGGGGCTTGGATCGGATGTTCCGGATCGGTCGGCCGGACCGTGCTCCAGACGGCGACGGCCTCGTCTTCGCTGACGTTGCCGACATGGGCAGTCATCTTCAGGAAAAAGGTGGCGTTCGCCTTGGCCATCGCCGGCATGCTCGTTCCGCCATTGTCGCAACAGGCGACAATCCGGGAATCGACGGCGGCAAGATGCACCGCGAAAGATCCGCCCATGCTGTTTCCGACCATGCCGATCGGGAGGTGAGGGGACTGCTGTTCCATCCAGTCCAACACGTCGCGATAGGTGTCGACCCAGTCGCCGCTCAGATAATGGCCGAGGAGCAGGCGGCTCTCGCCCTGACCGGGGCCGTCGAGGACGAGAACCTCGAGATTCCTTGCCGCCAGCGCGACCCCCATCTCGGCAAAGTCCATCGCCCAGCCTTCGACGCCGCCGATAACGAGAACCTGGCCAACCGGTGTGTCCGCCGCGGCGAAATGCCAGCCGATCAACGGCCCGTTGCGGGTCTCGATCCTGACGTCACGCCGGCTGCCGTCGGCAAGCGCCGCCTCGCGGAAGAGCTCGCCGGCGCGAGCGAAAATTGCTTTGCGCTCGGGCACGTCGGTCAGCATCATCATCTGGCTCATGCGCAACAGCGCCGAGGATCGATAGAGCCGATTGATCAATGTCGCGCCGGTGGTCGGCGACACGATGGATTCCGGCGGATTGAGGCAGGTTTCAGCCAGCTCGGTCGCCGTTTCCTTCCATGGCTCGCCCGAGGCGACCCGCGCACGCAACTCGATCGCGTCGGCGTGATGCACGCCGTAGGCCATCAGCCGTTCAAGCGACAATTGCCTGAGTGCTGCCTGCGACTCGGGGGGCAGGGATTCAGCGGGCTCGCCGTGCGCAAGGGATCGCCGCCCCGAGAACTGGCGCACGACCATACCGACGGCATTCAGGTCTGCAGCGCTCGCCATATACGTCACTCCTTCGCGCTCCTGCGCCCCGCCTTGTTCAGGCAGCGACGCCCATTGCGGTCACCAGCCTCGTTTCGAGCGTCGCGGCCTCCTCGGCGCGAAGGCCGGAGAGCGGCGCCACCACTTCGCGCCACGCCGGATCTCCCATCCTGATCGACAGGACGTGCTTGATTCCCGGGACCAGCGGCAGGCCGTCAAAGATAGCGCGGACCGCGACCGCGCGCCGTAATGCCGCCTCGTCGCCCTCGTGGAAGGCCGTGGCGCAATCGCTCGCGGTAAGGTTGGCGGTCGCCGAGATGCAGCCGGCAAAGGCTCCCGTTCGTGCCTCGAGCAGCGATCCTTCGTTCGACGGGAAGACATCGAGAGCGGGCGACAGCGCGGCAATGCTGCGCGCGTAGGTCAGGTCGCCGGAGGAATCCTTCAATCCCGCGATCCGTCGCCCGAACGTCTCGATGAGCAGGTCGACCAGTTCGATCGTATAGGCGATACCGCTCAGCGCCGGGAAATTGTAGAGATACAAAGGGATGTTGCTCGCAGCGGTGGCGCCGGCGATCGCGCCGATATAACGCACGATGCCTTCGTTGCTCACCGGCTTGTAGTAAAAGGGCGGCAGCAGCAGCGCGCCGGCAAATCCGAGCCTGCCGGCTTCCGCGGTCAACAGAACCGCGTCACTCACCGACGCAGCACCGGTCCCCACCATGAAGCGCGAGAGCGGCAAGCCCGACGACGCGACGGCGTTCATGACGGCCTTGCGCTGGGTGACGTCGAACGAGGTCGCCTCGCCGGTGGTGCCCAGCAGGTTGATCCCGTCGCACCCTCCGTCGAGCAGATTTCGGGCATGACCGAGCAAGCGCTCCATGTCGGGCTGTCCGAGGTCGTCGATGGGAGTGGAAATCGCGGCAATGACGCCGCGAAGGCTATGATCGGACATGGAGCATTCCTTGCTGGCAGAAGAGTTCGGGGCGATTACGAGCGGACATCGGCGTCGGCCGGTGCTGCCGACAGCGCCGCCACCGCCGCCGCGGCGCATTCGCGATCCTGTGCGGGTGTTCCCGACGAGACACCGACCGCGCCAACGACTTCACCCTCCACGACTACGGGTATGCCGCCGCCGACGATGCAGATGCGTCCGCCCAAAGCGGCATTGAGACCGAACAGCGGGGCGCCGGGCTGGCCCAGTTCGGCCAGTTCGTGCGTCGGTCGGCGCGCCGACGCGGCGGTGAAGGCTTTGTCGATCGAGACCTGGATCGAGTGAATCTTGCCACCGTTCATGCGTTCGAACGCGAGCATCGACCCGCTCTCGTCGACGACCGCGATGCACATCGGTACCCCGATGGCTGCTGCCTGACGACGCGCGCCATCGATCAGCAAGCGAGCCTCACCGGCATCCAGTCGATTGACCGCGTACATAGCCTCTCCATGATGTCCGCCATACTTCTTCGGACCAATTTGGTTGCGATAGCTAAAGAACCTGAATCGCGCAATAGCGTGCCTTTTCATCGAGAGGAGCTGTGCCAAGCGTGTTGATCGCTGTATCCGCATTGACCAAATTGGTCGAGAGTGCCAGATTGGCGTCGTGATGGATTTGAGGCCGCCGGCAAGGCCGGAGCACGCATTGGTGACCGCTGGCCCCGGAGGCTGCACGGAGCCGCGAGGAGAGTGTTGATGGATCACACCATAATCGTTCAAGCTCCGGCCGGGCCGCCGCACGACCCGCGCGGGGCGTGGCACGAGACGATGCAATGCGAGTTCGAGGCGAATAAATTCAACGGCGCCGTCGGGAACCTGCTGGTTTCCGAAGCCGACAATTGCCGGGTCTGGCATTTGCATTTGCCGCCCGGTGGCCTGCTCAGCTTTCACCGGCATGTGCTCGATTATTTCTGGACGGCGGTCACCGCCGGAGTCGCGAGGGGCTATTATGAAGATGGCCGGATCGTCGACGTCCATCACTATCCGGGCGAGACTCGCCACTTCAAGCATGGCGCGGGTGAGTATTTCGTCCACGCGATCGAAAATGTCGGCGACACCGAACTCATCTTCGTGACGGTGGAGTTCCTGCCCGGGGACAACCCGCCGATCGACATTCCCGATACGCTGCGCCTCAGCAAGCAACGGGAAGCTGCGGGCCTGGTCGATATAGCGCATGACTGAGGCCGGAAGCGTGCATTGGGCGGTAGCGCCCCTCGATCGGCCGCGCATCGCCGTCGGAGACGGATCCGTCTTTCCCGTCCATCGCATCTGGTGCGTCGGCCGCAACTATTCCGAGCATGCGCGAGAGATGGGTGGCGATCCCACGCGCGAACCGCCATTCTTCTTCGCCAAGCCGGCTGACGCGGTCGTGCCGTCTGGGGCGGAACTGGAGTTTCCCCGGGCAACCACGGATCTTCATCATGAGATCGAGCTTGCCGTCGCGCTGGGCGCGGGCGGGTCGAACTTGTCGCCGGAGCAAGCGCGCGATCGCATCTTCGGCTACGCCGTCGCGCTCGATATGACTCGTCGTGACCGGCAGGCTGAAGCCAAAGCCACGGCGCGGCCCTGGGAGATCGGCAAGTCGTTCGACCGGTCCTGTCCGATCGGCACGATCGCAGCCGCAAGCGAGATCGGACACCCGGTGTCGGGGGCGATCCAATTGCAGGTCAATGGCGACCGTCGTCAGTCGGGCGACCTCGCCGACATGATCTGGTCGCCGGCCGAATGCGTGGCGGCGTTGAGTGCGATCGTCGACCTTTATCCGGGCGACCTGATCCTGACCGGCACGCCGGCGGGCGTGGGGGCGGTCCACCCCGGCGACGAACTCACCGGTTCCTGCAAAGGGGTGGGTAGCCTCTCGATACGCTACAGCCGCTGATCAGGAGGCCAGGGACAGTTATGCTCATCATCGATGCCCAAATCCATCTTTGGGCCAATCCGGGTGGTCCACCGCACCATCGGCAGACGCCTTACACGATCGAGGACTCCCTGAAGGACATGGACGAGGCGGGCATCGCCCGCTCGGTCAATTGTCCGGCAATCTGGGATGCGGAGTCGAATGACTATGCGGTTGCGGCGGCGACACAGCATCCCGACCGCTTCGCGACACTCGGCTGGTTCCCGTTGGGCGAGAGCAGGTTGCCCGAATTCGTCGCGGATTTTCTTGACCAGCCCGGCATGCTCGGGCTGCGCTTCGTCCTGATGCAGGCTGAAGCGCTGGCTGACGGCAAGCTCGATTGGGTGTGGGAAGTCGCCAACGACCTCGGCCAGCCGGTCGCCTTGATGGTGCCCAAACCGCTGCTGCCCGAACTGGGAATTCTGGCAAGGCGCTATCCGCGGATCAATTGGGTGGTCGACCATCTCGACATCGGTCCGTTCGAGAAGCTGCCCGACGCCGCAAGCCATCTCGACGCGCTCATTTCGCTCGCCGAACATTCGAACATCGCCGTCAAGGCCAGCGGCACGCCGAGCATGAGCAATCAGTCCTACCCGTTCGCCGACGTCTCGCCGGTGCTCCGGCGCGTGTTCGACGCTTATGGCCGCGAGCGAATGTTCTGGGGTACCGATTTCACGCGAATGCACATCACGCTACGAGAGTGCGTGGATATGTTCACCGAGCACCTTCCCTGGCTCAAGGGCGACGATCTCGAGGGCGTTATGGGCAAGTCCCTCGCAAGCTGGCTGAACTGGTCGCTTTGATCGGCCCTGGCTGAACGCCTGCGGGACGAGTTCGACGCTCGGCTCATCTTTTTCACAGATCAAAGACAGCCAAGCACTTGAATTTCGTATCCGATCGAACGCCAGAGCTTGTCGTTCCAAATGCACCGAGCACAATTCCGGCCAGGTAAACCGACCGGCTCCCGATAGGTCGACGTCGCTGTTGGTTTTTTGCGAATTCCCTCGGCTCGTTCCAGGGATGCATACTGTTCGCCTTCCGGGAAAAAGGCGAAGGTGATGGAGTTCGTCTCCAACGCACCAGATGCGGATTGCTCTGACAACACTGCCACGGCCAGTCGATCCGGCCGTCTCGACAAACGGTCACCACGATCGTTCTTCAGAGAAGAGCATCCAGCCCATCGATCATCAAGCCAAGGCCAAAGCTGAATTCATCTTCGAGCGGCACCGGCAAAAATGCTGTCAAAGCAAACGTGGCTGGGAACGCCAGCTTGTCCAGTCTACCCAATTCGCTCAGCTGATTCCCGTGCGGATCGTCGCCAGAAACCCCATCGGAAAGTTGGATTGCAAACCCGAGAACGTAACGAGCAAGCGTCGCATAGGCGCGCGCAGCGAGTGGGGCCGGAAATCCGTTGGCAAGGAAGTTCGCGAGCGCGCGTTCCCGCTGGATCATTGCCCGGGGTCCGCTGGGCACGAATTCTACGAGTAGCCGGGCGGCGCCCCTGTGACGGGCGAGCACCGCAAACATATGTTCGGCTAATTGCCGGCAAGCGTCTCGCCAGTTCGTTCGTTCGTCGAAATCGACTGTCATTTCGCCGAACAAAAGGTCGGTAACTTGGCCAATCAAGTCCGTGCGGCTGCGAAAATGGCGATAAAGCGTCGCAGTGCCGGTATTGAGCGAACCGGCCAGTCGACGCATCGTAAGGGCATCAGCACCCTCATCGTCGACGATCTGCAGGGCGGTAGCCAATATCCGGTCGAGCGGCAGCGGCGGACGTCCACGGGACGGTCGTTGCGACGCCGCCCCAGTCTCGACTGCCACCCGCAATTTCGCCAAATATTGGCTCCTTCATTCAATGCGCGACGCGCTTGGTGCGCTGGCCGATTTTCATGTGGTGGACGCTTCGGCGCAAGTCTGTTTGTCGGCGCCCGCCGGTCTTATCGATGTTGATCGCGGCTCTGCTTGACTAACGTCCGATGCACAACCCGCTGTGCCACGCCATGACGAATGCGCGGGAGAACCTTTCGGGACTCAAGCATAGCGACGAGACGGGCGCCCGACCTGTGCAGGTCATTACGTACACCATCAACATCCACGCCGACCAGCGCGAAGTCGCGTTTGCGCCACTGACCGGCGATCATGACGGCTTCGATATTTGCGGTGCTCGATTGCAGGACTGCGGCAACGGGATTGTGTGCGGGCCACAGATTAAGCGCACGCGTGTCGATCACGACGATATCGGCCTGCATGCCGGGTTCCAGTCGACCGACGTGATCGGCAAGGCCTAACGCTCGCGCGCCCTCTACCGTTGCCCACCCGAGCGCCTGTTTAGCAGTAATAGTCGGCATAGGCGAAAAGAGGCCGGTTGTTTCGCGATGTCGCGCGTGGTCCAGACCGCGCTGCTGCGCTAACGCGATCCGCGCCGCAATTTGCACTTCGCCAGACACTACGCTGTCGACATCGGTGCCGAGCGAGGGTGCCGCGCCCAGCCGCAGCAAGCGTCCGGTAATCGGAATGCCATGGCCTTGACCGAGTTCATTCTCGGGCGTCACGGTAAAGGTTGCCCCAGCATCGGCTAATGTAGCGAGCCAGTCGTCCGGTATATCATTCCCATGGACGATGTTGGTCCGAGGCCCGATCAGCCCTGCGTCGCGTACCGCCGCCCATGCGGCACCAGGCCGCCCGCCACTTTGATGCATCGACACCAAAAGGCCGCGTTCGTGTGCGGCGCGAAAATCAGCCAGCGCCACCGCGGCGCTCGACAATTGCGGCCCGGGGATCGCCATGCCGAGCGACAGCAGATCGTGACGTGCGATTGGCCCGTCGAGCAGGCGGTCGACTTCACTGATCGGGTGCGGTCCCTGGCGCAACCGATGTGGCATGCCATGCAGCAACACCGCCCGGATGCCCGATGCAGCCAATCCTTCTACGGTTGCGTCGGCATGGGCGGGGGTTCGAGTGTTGTGTGACCAGTCGCCGAGCGTCGTCGTACCGCACCCAATCTGATTGAGCGCGCAACCATAAGCGGCAATCCGCATATCATCAGGCGTAAGGTGCGACGACAGTCGGGCATGTGCGCGCACGAGATATTCTTCCAGCGTCCAGTCGATTCCAACGCACCGCAACGCCGCCTGCCAACTATGCAGGTGCGCATTGATCAGCCCCGGAATGAGAATGCGGCCGGAAAAATCGATCGTCTCCGCGCCCGCAGCCGGCAGATCTTTTGCGATCCCGGCGATCTTTCCGCCCTCGACCAGTACATCGAGCCGCTCGCTGTCGGGGTGCCCTGATGCCATGGTGATGACCGTCGCACCGCGAAGGACGATACGGTTCACAGCGCGCGCTCCGTAGCTTGACCATCGGAGAGCGTCACGAAGCTGCTGCGGAGGCGCGCACGCTCCGGAGCATTCAGACTGCGATCCTCACCGGCTGCCAGGAAATATCTCATTGGTTTGCACCCGATGGCCGGTTCTTAGCGATACTCGATCGCGGATCATCGTCCTCGACCTCGAGCGGCGAATCCAAATCAGCTTTGCTCCAACCGACCATAACGGCTACATTGTATCCGTTATTATAGCTTGTCAATCGTGCGAGGAATATTCTGCAGGTTGATGTCGCGGAATCAGAAAAAATGACAAGAAATAAATAGCTTAGTATGATCCATTATATTCGCGGCGCGAAGCGGTGCGGCCTCTGGTGTCGAGCCCGCAGATAGCGGCGAAGCACGGAACCGCGACTCGCGCTTGCGCTGCCGCAAACTGAAAGGACTATCGATGCTGACTGCTTTTGAGGGCGGACCGGCGATATGGTCTGGTAGACAGATTTACGACCCTTCGCGCACGGCATTCTCGACTTTGCCCTTGGCGACGGTGACGCTGATCCCGCCCCCTTCACTCACACGCGCGATCGCGCCGCCCGCACCCAGCGCGACACTCTTTTCTATTGCGTAGGTCACTGCCTTGGCGAGATCTGCCTCGGTCTGCAGGAGATACGTATCGCCTCTGTCGTTGAGGGCCTCGACGGGCCGGGAAAGGCTGCTGACGCTCATTTGAGTTCCTTGTGAATCCCACGGTTCGCAGAACGGGGCCGACATGCGTCCCCGACCCTCTTCGTCGACTATGCATTTATAGGAAGGGTTTGCCTGGGCGGTTGCCTGACGGGCCCCAGCTTGTTGTCTGAGAGTGCAAGTTGCAGCGGACGAACGTTACCTCTGGACGCACAAGGCCCGTGCAGTGCCGCGTTAGAGGTTCGAGGCTAGGTGGCAGAAAGCGCGTGATTCGCGAGTGCCGCAGCGACTACTTTCTGCAGGTCGCGCGGCGTCGTTGCGGAAAATGTACGAATGGCAAGCTTCGGGATCGCGCCGAACCACGCTGAACGACCGAAAATAGGGCGCATAGCGATCGCCAGTCGTGTCACGTCGCTCCAATAAATCTTTGGCCAAGTGGTGGCTAAAATTTGGGGTGACGACCGGCCGGATGAGACATTTACAAGCAAAATCAATCTTATAGAGGGGAATCGGAGATTCCCCTGTCTCCGCCAGCGGGTGATGCCCGCCATTCCGACTGATTCTAAGCGCCTTGGTCGCGGGCCAGGGAAACGGCGCGCCCGGCTCGATGCCGGACGCGCCGTCAGGATGCGGGCCGCCTGCTATCCGGGGAGGCGCGACCCGTACCGGTCGGTTATTGAGCGGCGTCCTTGACGTCGCCCTTGCCCATCGCCGAGACCAGCGCGCTGCCGGAGCCCGAGAAGTTCGCGGCCGGCAAATCCGCCGTCTTCTTGCCGACGCGGACCAACACGCTTTGTACCGTACCGCGAGCGGTCGAGCGCACCGACTGAACGGTCCCGATCGCCCGGCCCTTGGCGTCAGTGACGGCCATTCCAGGGTTCACCGGGAAAGCGCCCGCGCTCGCAGCACCACTGCCGGCCAGGGCCAGGTTGCCCGTGCCCGAGGCCGCGCCACCAAGCCCCGAGAGCGCGCCCGCGCCGGCGGCGTTGCCGCTGCCCGATGCACTGCCGCCGAGCGACCGAGCCTGGGACGATAGGTTGCCGGTTGCGCCGCGCGCGCGCTCCGTCGCGGCGCCGGTGGCGTTCCGCGCCCGATCCGCCGCGCTGCGCGTCGCATCGCTCGCGCGCGAGGCGGTCCCGCGAATTGCGTCCGTGCCGACCAGCTGCGCGTCGATGCCCGTGCCGGCGCTGCCTGCTGCAGATCCGCTGCCGGTCAGCGCGCGGTCGCCGATCAAGCTGCTGTTGCTCGCGGTCGTATCGGTCGAGCTCGAATTGGACGCGCTGACCTTGCCCTTGCGAGTATCGACGCTCTTGTGAGACCTGCTCGAACTGCGCGTCGAGGTGGCGGTGTCGGTATCGACCGGCATGCGATCGATCATACCGCCCAGCGAGCCATTGCCTGAACCGCCGAGCGATCCGGTGGCCCCGCCAAGCGTGCCGCCGAGCGTGCCCCCGAGCGTGCCGCCGAGACCGCCACCGCCGCCCAGCAGCTGCGCCGAAGCGGGGGTCGCGGCGACCGCGATCGCGAGTGTTGCCGCACCAAACAGGATTTTCATCATGATCGTTCTCCTTGTTTCTGCCCGGAGAACGGGGCCCGTTGCGGTTTTAATCCCGCGGTCCGTAAAATTATTTCGCGGGCGTCCGACAATCGCCGCAGACCAGGCCGCGACCATAGGCCTTGTCGGGCCCGCGCGGTCCCAGGTCGCGCGCGAGCGCATCGACGCGTTTGAGCGCAGCGGCGATCGCGGCGGGCGATGGCGTGGGATAGAAGCGGGCGATCGTCGCGGCCGCCAAGGGTGCCGCGAAAGACGTCCCCCGTACTCGAAAGGTCCGACCGGCAACGCCCGCGGCCACCATGTCCGCACCGGGCGCCGCATAATCGAGATGGCTGGCGCGCCCCGCCTCGATCAGCACGCGGTCGCGCCCGTCGACCCCAGTCACGGCGACCACGCCCGGATAGAGGCGGGAAAGCCCGGCGGCGCGGCCGGTCCATTGTTGCCGACGGCCGCCACGATCACGAGCCCGCGCGCCTGTGCCGCCGCCACCACCTTGGCCAGCAGGGGATTGGCGGGGCCGACCAGGCTGACCGTCACGACCGACACGCGCTGCTGAACCATCCAGCCGAGCGCCTTCGCGATCGCGGTTGCGTTGCCGCCAGCGGGATCGCTGCCATAGACATCGGCCGAGGCGATCCGTGCGCCTGGCAAGCCGCCGCGCACACTGCCTGACCCGCTGATCAGCGATGCGACGGCGGTGGCATGGTCATTGTCTCGCGGAGCGCCGGCGGCGAATCCGGACGAGATGGCGGCCCCAGCAACGCCGCCATCGATGACGCCGATCAGCGTGCCATCGCCGCTTGCGACCGCAGCAGGGCGACCGTTCATCACTCCGCTTGGCATGTGGAGTTGATCCGCGCTTACCTCGCCGCCGAGCTTGCGAATTTCTCTTATCGCCGAGACGAGAGACCGTCCGTCGGGAACCGCAAGGCGAGCGAAGCCCACGCCCAGCACGTCGCCGCGCTCGATCACCCGATAGCCCTTGGCAATTGCCGCGGCGATCACGGCGTCCTTCGGATCATCGACGACGACTTCCCCGGCGCGTGCCGGAAATCCGTCGGGGTCGAGTGCGATACGGTCGGGATTGTCGCGGACCAGTTGCGCGATCGCGGCGCGGCGCGCCTGATCGAGCATGCGCGCCGCCTCCGAGGGAGCGCGGAGCACGTCGTCGGCCAAGCCCCGCGCGGCCGGCAAGCCCGGCACGTCGAGCGGGAGGCCGGGAAGCCGGGGTACGAGCTGGGCGCTCGCCGCCGTCGCGCCGGCGAGCACGATCAGGGCAATGACCATTTGACGGAGCACGCAAATCCTTTCGCCTGGCAAAAATCATTCTGCGTGGATTAAACGGGCGGCGCCATCCGTTTCATCCATACGAAGGGAATTGGCTTGGCCGCTTTCGAAAACGAGATGCTCGCCGTGCTGCCGCGCCTGCGGCGGTTTGCGCGCGCCCTCGCCCGCGACGCGGCGGACGCCGACGATCTGTGTCAAATGACGGTCGAGAAGGCGTTGCTTGCGCGGGCGTCGTGGCAGCCTGGAACGAGATTGGACAGCTGGATGTACCGAATCATGCGCAATGCCTGGATCGACACCGCCCGCGCTCGCGGCAGAGCGTCGGAGACCTTTGTCGATGCCGAGGCCGGGGCGGCAGTGGGCGGTGACGGCGGGGCCGAAGCGCGTGTGGCGCTTGGCGAGGTCGAGGCGGCCATGCGGCGATTACCGGATGAACAGCGAGAGGCGGTCGCGCTCGTACTGGTCGAGGGCCTTGCGTACAAGGAAGCCGCCGAGGTGCTCGATATTCCCATGGGCACGCTCACCTCGCGACTTGTGCGGGGCCGCCAGGCGCTGATGCTCGACCTTGGAGAAGCGGCATGACGATCGAGCCAGAAATGCTGATGGCCTATGCCGATGGCGAACTCGATCCGCTCAACGCCAAGCGGGTCGAGCGTGCGATCGCCAGCGATCCGGCGCTTGCCCGAGAGGTCGAACGTCACCAGGCGCTGCGCCAGCGGATCTCGGACAGCTTCGCGCCCGTTGCCGACGAAGAGGTTCCCGACCGGCTGGCCGCTCTATTGAAAACCAATGTTGCCGCTCTGCCGGCGCCCAAGACGCGCCCGATCCTGACGCGGTGGCGCGCGGCGGCGGCATTGGCGGCGTGCCTGATGCTTGGTCTGATGGTCGGCATCGGCGTGTCACGTGGACCCGTCTCCGCCGGTGCAGGCGGGCTATACGCCTCGGGATCGCTCGCCGCGGCCCTCGACGATCAGGTCGGCGGTGCCAACGGGGCGGTGAAGGTGGCGGTCAGCTTCCGCGACAAACAGGGTTCTTATTGCCGGGTGTTCAGTTCGAGCGCGGCGGACGGCATTGCCTGTCGCGACGCGTCCGGCTGGGCGCTTCGCCGCACGCAACAAGGGGCGTCGACACAGCCTGGCGACTATGCGCAGGCGGGATCGCCCGATCCCGACCTCATGGCAGCCGCGCAGGACATGATGGCCGGCGAGCCGCTCGACGCCAAGGCGGAAGAGACGGCGCGCGGAGCGGGCTGGCGCTAGGAACTCGGCCGATCAGGCATCGGGTTGCGGGGATTTGTTTAAGGAGCCGCCAGAGCACCGACCCGTCGAATGACCGGGGCCTGTCTCGGCTATAACCATCACCCCAGGGAAAGCTGCTGTGTCCTGCCGGCCAACCCCGACTCCCCCCGCGTCGATAGATCGGCGGATGTCGGTTCAGGCCCGCGCAGCGACGACAGACGCGGATGATCGTCGCGCCGGTTGAAGCTGAGCGAGCGTCCGATCGCGTTGCGTCGGGTGACATTCAGTTTTTCGAGGATGGTGTGGACGTGATTCTTCACCGTCGCCGGGCTGATCTTGAGCGAGCCGGCGATCTCCTTGTTCGACAGTCCATGATCGATCAGGCAAGCGATCTCGCGCTCGCGGCGGGTGAGCGTTGCGTTCGGCTGCATGTGCGCTTCAGACAGAGCCGCGATGCGCTGAACGAGCAAGGCGGCCAGCGTCGGCGAGACCACCGCTTTGCCCTCGAGCGCCAGTAGCGCCGCCTGGGCAAGGTCGTCGATCGTCCCCTCGGCGCCGACAAAAGCGCTGATCCCGGCCTCGGCACAGGCGATCGCTTCATCATGGGTGGCGACGCCGAACCCGATGATCGGGACGCCCGCCAGCATCGGCAACAGCGCGCGCGACAATGTCAGCGCGGCGGGCCGGGACATGTCGAGGAAGACGACATCCGGATCCCTGTCGATGATCACGTCGAGCGCGTCGGACGGATCGGCAACGCAGATCGGAGCGAACGCGCCAGCGCGCACCAACCCCGCAGCGACGCCGTCGCGATAGAGCAGCACATCGCTGACGACGACCGCTCTGTGTGCAGACTGCTGCGTCAAGTCAACGCCCCCGCTGTTCGAGTCGAGTAGGCGGATCAGATAAGATGTTCCGACCTACAATAGTAAACGCCGCAGTTATTATCTGCGGTTCGTTGCGAATACGTGACCCGATAAGCGCAGATTAGTCTGCTTCTTGTGATTCGGGAAGGTCTCATATGCTTGTATGAGCCCATCCGTGCCATTGGACAGGCGAATTACAGCCATAGTGAACCTATTGTCGTCGAGGAACTGGACCATTTGATCTGGACCATGTGGCGTCGAACCGGACGAATCGCCCGCAGCAAGCGACCAACCCGGTTTTCGCGGCCAAGTAGACGACAAGATTGGAAAAAAGGATCGGGACCGTCGCGGGGACCGCCTTCTGGCCCGGAGCGCTCATGCGCGGCCCGCGCCATCCCCTAGCATCAACCCGCTGCATTGCGTCCGAGGGGCGCGCCCGAGAGGTCCGATGCAAAGGATTCGCGTGATGCTTCGCGACATGTCGCCCATGCTGTCCTCGCTCGTCGCCGAGCAGCTCGGCGATGTCGAGCTGGTCGAGCCGCGGCCGGGCGTACCGCTGGTGGAAGCGGTGGCGATCGGTGAGATCGACGTTCTCCTGGTGCGCGCGGAGACCGTCGCCGATTGCGAGGCCTTGCTCGGCGACATCGCCCGTGCCGCGCCGATCGGCGTGGTCGCGATCAGCCGCAGCGGCCGTTCGGGCACCGCCTATCGACTCGACAGCCGGCCGGTCGCGGCCTCCGCCGAAGGGCGGCTCGACCTGATCGGCGCGATCGCCCTGGCCGCCGGCCAGCCAATGAAGGTTCGGCACTGATGGCCAGGCACCAGGCCCTGGCCGCGATCGGCGCCGCGATCTGCGGTCTCGTTACGGAGCGCTATCCGCGCGACGAATTCGACTCACTCGACGTCAAGCTGATCCAGTTCAGCGACATCGAGAAAGGTCTGAGCGGCGATGGTTTCGGCATCCTGTTGTGGCGAGTCGCGATCAACCTGCAGCGCCGCGCGCGCGGTCCGCGCACCGACATCTTCGGCAATCGCTTCCGGCCGTCGCTGCCGGTCGATCTCAGCTTCCTCATCGTCCCCTATACCAATGATGCCGAAAAGCATCTGCGCATGCTGGGCTGGGCGATGCGCGCGCTGGAGGATGCCGGCACGCTGACCGCCAGCCAGCTCAACCATTACCTCCAGGAAAGCGACATCTTCGCGCCCGACGAGGATGTCGAACTGGTCTGCGATCCGCTCGCGGTCGGCGACCATCTCTCGATGTGGGATCGGATGCGCAAGCATCCGCCGATCGGCGCCTTTTACCTGGTGCGCATGGCGTTGCTCGACAGCGACCAGCAGATTCACGAATATCCGCAAGTCGTCGAACGCGACTTCCAGGCCGGAGCGATGGCCGATGGATGAGTTCGCCGATCCCGCCTCGGTCGATGTCGTCACGCTGGCGCAGCCGGTGGCGCTGATGTTCCGCGACGCATCGGACCTCAGCCAGGTGACCGACGGTATCGAGGTCACCGTCCATGACAGCAAATTGCCGCTGACCAAGCGCAATCTGCAGGTGGTGCCCTCGGGATGGTGGACGACGCCGCGCCTGCCGGGGTTCGCCGGATGGCCCTCGGACCGCGACCGCAGCTTCGTCGTCGAGGTGAGCGACGCTTATGGCCGCTATCTGCCGACTCGCTTCGGGTTCGATATCGGCAAGGCACCGCCGGCGCTCCGTCCTGGCGCTCCTGGCGCGATCAGTCCCTGGGTCAATTGGCCCGGCCTCAATGCCGCGCGCACCCGGCCGATCCGGCCCGACCAAGCGCCGGCCGGATACCAGCCCGATTATCTGCCGCTGTTCCCGACCGTCGCCCGCGCGACGTCCGGCCCGCGCGCCGAGATTCGCGCGCAATTGATGGTGCTGGCCGCCGACAATTCACTGAGCCCGGCGCGCTGGGCGGCGATGACGGTGCAGATCGGCACCAAGATCGTCGGTCTGGGGGTCGCCGATGCCGGCGGCGCGCTGGTCGCCGCGTTCGGCTACCCGCCGTATCCGGCGCAGACGCCGTCGAGCGACCCGCGCCCGGCGATCACCTGGCCGGCCACTATCAGCGTCTATTTCGACGACCTCGCCGATCCCCAGCCCGATCTTGGACTGATCCTGAAGCAACTCAACGGCACCGCGGTGACCGCGCTCGCCAGCCTGCCTGCCGTCGCGCTCGGGCCGCAGGACCTCACGCTCGGCCAGCCGCTGGTGCTCCGGACCGCGCTCTCGCCCACCGAAACTGCCTCCAGCCTCTACCTGAAAACCGCATGAGCTGGCGAAATTGAAGACGAAGGAGACGCCTTATGCCTGAATATCTAGCGCCGGGAGTCTTTGTCGAGGAAGTCTCCTTCCGCGCCAAGTCGATCGAGGGGGTGAGTACCACCACCACCGGCTTCGTTGGCGCCACTCGCTATGGCCCGCTCGATATCGAGCCCGACATCGTCACCTCGCTGGTCGAGTTCGAGCGCGTTTATGGCGGCAAGCAGAAGCTCGCCTTCACCGACGCGGGGCTGCCGGTCGACAATTATATGTGGAACGCCGTGCGCGCCTTTTTCGAGGAAGGCGGCAAGCGGCTCTATGTCGCCCGCGCGTTCGATTTCGGCATCGACGGCGACGACACCGCACAGCAGATCGCCACCAAGATCGAGAATGCCTACGCCAAGGTCGTGGCCCCGGTGCCGCCGGCCAATGTCGCGATCCGCGCCCGCTTCCCGGGCCTCGCGGGTCAGTCGCGGGTACGGCTGATGTTCGCCGTCTCGCAGAACCGGCTGACGATCAGCGACGGCAAGGCGGTGCTGCAGGCCTCGGCCCATCGCGACGTGGTCTCGGTCACCGGCGCCGACGTCAACACCGTTGCCGGCGAGGCCAAGCTCTACGTCCTCAATCGCAACGACCAGAACGACACCTGGACGTTCGACGACGAGAGCGGCGTCCCCGCCAACAGCTTCGAACTCCAGCATCTCGCGAGCCAGCCGACCGCCAAGGTGCAGACCGTCACCGCTACCGTCTATGTCGAACCGACCGTCGAGGGGCTGCCGTTCTTCGCCGCCGCGGGGCTCGCGCTCGACACCGGGCACCGCATTGCCGGCAAGCCCGATTCGTTGTTCGACTATTTCGCCGCCGAGCCCGCCAACCTGTCGGACTCGCGGATGATCCCGATCGTCATCCGTGCGCTCACCGTCGCCGAGGCGACCGTCGAACGCGACAACGCCACCGCGGCGCAAACCGCCGCGGGAGCTGCCGTCACCGCCGCGGCGGGCGTGGTGGCCCAGAAAACGCAGGATCATCAGGACGCGCTCGACGCGCAGACCAATCTGCCCAACAACGCGACCGCGCAGCAGAAAGCGGACGCGCAAAAAGCGGTCGACGACACCCAGAAGGCGCTCGATCTGGCCACTGCGGCGAAGGCCGCAGCGGACGTCGTCAAGGCCAATGCGGACCAGGTCAAAGCCGCGGCCGATGCCGCCTTCGCCGCCGCCAATGTCAACGAAAGCCCGAGCGGCCTCGCCTTCCTCAGAGGCTATGTCGTCCCCGCGGCGCTGGCCAACCGCTTCACCCTGGCGCAGCTCGGTGCCCTGGCCGATCCGACCAAGCCCGACATCGTGATGGACGCGCCTTTCTATCTGACCGGGGGCAATGACGGCGTGATCCCGCGCCAGGCCGCATATGAGGGCGAGGAGGATGCGACCACCAACCGCAAGTCGGGGCTGGTCGCGTTCGAGGATATCGAGGACATCTCGATCGTCGCCGCACCGGGCTCGACGTTCGTCGACACCGACGCGCAGGCGGTCGCCAACGTGCTGATCGCACACGCGCAGAACATGCGATACCGGATCGCGGTCCTCGATTCGATCAAGGGTCAGTCGATCGCCGATACGCGCGCCTATCGCGCCAAGTTCGACAGCTCCTATGCCGCTTTCTATTACCCTTGGGTCCGCATCATCGACCCGGAGACGGGACAGGAGAACAATTACCCGCCATCGGGCTTCGTCTCGGGCATCTACGCCCGGAACGACATCAATCGCGCGGTCTACAAGGCGCCCGCCAATGAGGTGGTGACGCTCGCGCTCGGCTTCGAGAAACAGATCAACAAGGCGCAGCAGGAAGTGCTCAACCCCGAAGGGGTCAATTGTTTCCGCTATTTCGAGGGGCGCGGCATGCGCCTGTGGGGCGCCCGCACCATGTCGAGCGATCCCGAATGGAAGTACGTCAATCTGCGGCGCTACTTCGCCTATCTCGAACGCTCGATCGACAAGGGCACGCAATGGGCGGTGTTCGAGCCGAATGGCGAACGCCTGTGGGCCAACGTCAAGCGCACGATCAGCGATTTCCTGCTCAACGAGTGGCAGTCGGGCGCGCTGCTCGGCGACAAGCCCGAAAAGGCATTCTTCGTCAAATGCGACCGTTCGACGATGACGCAGAACAATCTCGATAACGGGCAACTCGTCTGTCTGGTCGGCGTCGCGGCGCTGAAGCCGGCCGAATTCGTCATCTTCCGCATCGGCCAGTGGACGGCCGACACCAAGGCCTGAGGGGAAGCATCATGGCTGTCAAACGCGACCGTCCCTACGTCCAGTTCAACTTCCTGGTCGACCTGGGCGATGGGAATACCGAAGGGCCCGATGCCGGCTTCCAGGAAGTCTCGGGCATCGGGATGGAAGTCACCGTCGCCGAATACCGCACCGGCAACGCGCGCGAGAATTCGGTGATGAAAGTCACCGGGCTCAACAAGATGACCGACGTGACGATGAAGCGCGGCGTCATCGGCTCGCTCAATCTCTACCAATGGCTCGACGATATCCGCAACGGCAACCAGAACGCCCTGCGCAACGTCACCGTGCAGCTCCAGAACGAGGACCATACCGCGGTCGTCGCTACCTGGAAGCTGCTGCGCGCGCGGATCATCAAGAACACCAACGGGCCGTTCAACGCCAAGGGCACCGACGTCGCAATGGAAGAGCTGACGCTCTCCTACGAACGGCTGGAAATGGAGTGAGCCACGCGTGAAGCCGCTCGCCCGCCTTCCCGGCATCTATGTCGACCGCGTCGATCCGCCGGCACCCGAAGGGTTGCCGCGGATGGACGTCGCGGTCTTCGTCGGGCTGGCGGCGAGCGGGCCGGTACACCGCGCGGTGGCGCTCGAAAGCGTGGCGGCGTTCGAAGCGGTGTTCGGCGGCGACGTGCCGCTGGCGTTTGACCCGGGGCGGGGGGAGACGATTGTTTCCAACCTCGCGCGGAGCGTGCGCGCCTTCTTCTCGAACGGCGGACGACGCTGCTGGGTCGTGCGCGTCGCGATGACCTCGGCGTTGGCCGATCTGTGGGGAGCGGCGGATGGCGGCGCGACGCGCTCGAGTTTCGCGCTGTCGGGCATTCTGGCCCGTGCGCCGACTAGCGGCGGGGCGGGCTCAACGGTGCGTCCGGCGTTGCTGGCGGCGCGCAGCCTCGGCTCCTGGGCGGACGAGACCTCGTTGTCGGCCCGCGTGCTGCGCGAGAGCGTCGTGATCGACGCGCCCAAGGCACTCGCCGCTCGCGGCTTTACCTTCGCCGACCGTAGCGGCCTCGCCACTGGCGACATGCTCGAACTCGCCGCGCGCAACGGCTCGTCGGTGCGCTACGCCAAGGTGGTACGCGTCGACAGCGGCATTGTCTGGGCGCTGTGGATCGCGGGTTTCGTGCCGCTCGATACCGGCGGCGCCAGCGAGACCGGCCAGGCCCAGGTGGCAGGCGATTCCCGGCTCTACGACGCCACGCTGACTGAGGGCGAGGAGACCTCTCTGACGATCACCGAACCGGTCGCCAGCAGCCCGCTCGTCCTCGGCCGTTGGGTCAAGTTCGAACGCCAGGGCAAGGCCGACTGGCTGATGATCGACCGGATCGATCCCAAGGACCGGATGACCGCTATCGGCCGTGCCTGGCGCCAGGTCGGCTCGCACATGCCGCAAGGCGATTTCGCCGCGCGCCGCTGCACGCTCGAGATCGCCGAGAATACCGGCGACGCGCGCAGTTCAACCGCCGGCATCGGGCTGGCCCGCGAGCATCCGGCGGCGATCCAGGCGGTGCTCGACGACGACCTGTTCTACGCCCCTGCCGACAGCCGCGCTGCCGCGCGCCGCGCCGCCTTCGCGCTGACCGAAGCCGAGCGCGTGCGGCTCGCCGCCGCGACCCCGCGGCCCGAGGCCACCGCGCTGTTCGGCAGTCCCGACTTCACCACCGCCGACCGGGTGGCGCTGCGCACCGGCTGGCTGCCGCTCGGGCTCGGCGCGGCGTTCGGCGAACCGGCGCGTGCGATCCATTCGGGCGCCGATGCGCTCAAGCGCGACGGGCTCGACACGATCGACGAGCGGCTGTTCCTCGACCCCCGGCTTGCCCCGCTCACCTTGACCGGGCTCGCCGCCGAGGCCGAGCGGCTGCGCGACCTCGAAGACGAGCAATTGTTCGGGATCCATGCCGCGATCGACATTCCGAGCGATCTCTATTCGCCCGCCAGCCTGATCGCGGTGCCCGACGCCGCCCAGCCGGCGATCGCGCCCGCCGCCGACCGCCATCAGCCGCCCGCGCCCAAGCCCGGTGAGCCGAGCCTGCCGCGCTGGAGCAACCATCTCGACGGTTGTCTGCCCAAGCCGCCCGCCGGCACGCTCAACGGCCCCGACTGGAGTCGCTTCCTCGATGGCGAGACCGAAGTGCTCGCAACGCCGCTCCTGGTCGATCCGCCCACCTCGTCGCCCGATGGCAATTATGCGATCGAATGGCAGGCTGACGTAGCGGGCACGGTCTATGTGCTCGAGGAAGCCGCCCGGTTCGATTTCGCCGACGCCGCCGAAATGTTGCGCGCCGCCAATGCGACCAGCTTCGCGGCGACCTCGCGCGCCGAAGGCACTTATTATTACCGTCTCCATGTCGAGCGGGCGGGCAACACCAGCCAATATGCTGCGTGCCGGGTGGTGGTGCGCAAGACCGGCATGGTCGTCGTCGCCGACGATGCCGACGCGCTTGGCGAACGGCTGCGGCGGGTCCAGGTGCCATTGCTGCGGCTGTGCGCGGCGACCCAGGATTTCTTCGCCTTGCTCTCGTTGCCGCGCGATTTCCGCGCCGCCGAGGCCGGCGATCACGCCCGCGCGCTGGCCCAGCTTGCCCGCGGTTTCGGCGGCACCGATGCGCTCGGTGCCGCGGAGAGTCGCGCGCTCAGTTATGGCGCGCTCTATCATCCCTGGTTGGCGACGCAGCAGGGTCAGGGCCTCTCCGCCACCGCGCCCGACGGCGCCATCGCCGGGCTCTATGCCCGCCGTGCCACCGCGCGCGGCGCGTGGATCGCGCCGGCGAACGATATCCTGGCCGATATCCTGGGACTCGACCCGGCGATCCCAGAGGGCGACCTTGCCGGCCTCGATGCGGCGCAGGTAAATGTGGTCCGCCGCCTGCCGGCGGGCTTCACAATGCTCGACGAGGACACGCTGTCCGAGGATGCCGACTGGCGGCAAGTGCATGTGCGCCGGCTGATGATGCTGATCCGCCGCGCCGCCTTGCGCCGAGGTTTCACTTATGTGTTCGAGCCCAATGGCGACGTTACCCGTCGTGCCGTCGAGCGCAGCTTTTCGACGATGCTCGACGATCTCGAGACGCGCGGCGCGTTCGCCAGCGCGCAGCCGGGAGGTGCCTGGCGGGTGCAATTGCCCGAGGCCGCCAACAATCGCGACGAGGGCAGGCTGACGGTCGAGATCGCGGTCGCGCCGGCCAACGCGCTGCGCACGCTCATCCTGCGGCTCACCCAGATCGGCAATCGCCTGACCATCGGGGAGATCGCCTGATGGCCGACAACGAGCCGCTCATCTATCCGTACACCAACTTCAGCTTCTCGGTGGAAATCTACCCCGATGGCGACAGCGCGCCGCTGGTCGGCGGCGCCTTTTCCGATTGCGACGGCCTCGAGATGACGATGGACGTCAAGACCATCCGCGAGGGCGGCGCCAACGACCGCGCCTATCGCGTCGCCGGACCGGTCAGCTACGGCAATATCACGCTCAAGCGCGGGATGACCAATTCCTACGATTTGTGGAAATGGTTCCAACGCTCGGTCCAGGATCCGGCGCTGCGCGCGGACGCCGAAATCGTGCTGACCGCGCCCGACGGCCCGCGCACCGAACGCGCCCGTTTCCAGCTCTATCGCTGCCTGCCGATCAAGCTCAAGGCGCCGCCGCTCAACGCCAAGGACAGCCAGATCGCGATCGAGGAATTGCAGATCGCCTATGAGCGGTTCGAGCTCGGCCAGATCGCGGGAGGTGGCGCATGACCACCCCCGCGCTCGTCAAGGCCCAGCTCATCGAGATGAAGGAGGATCTGAAGTCCGAACTGCCCGAGGGCGAGGGCGGCAAGAAGATCGACGTCCAGTTCAACCCGGATTCGATGAAGGTCAGCTTCGCCAACCAGCTGGTCCAGCCGTCGGGCGGCGACCAGTCCGGCGGGACCAGCGGGCGCCAATTCGTCGGCGCGGGGACGACCAAGCTGGCGCTAACCCTGTGGTTCGACATCACCCAGCCGGCCAAGACCCCGGTCGACGACGTGCGGCGGATGACCAAGGACGTCATTCACTTCATCACGCCCCGGAAATCCAAGAAGGATCCCAAGAAGATGACGCCGCCCGCGGCGCGCTTCGTCTGGGGCAGCTTCATCTTCGACGGGCTGGTCGAGAGCCTCGAGGAATCGCTCGAATTCTTCTCGCCCGAAGGCAAGCCGATCCGCGCCAGCGTCGCCATTTCGCTCAGCCAGCAAAAGATCCTGGTGTCCGATTTCAGCGCCAACGCCAACGCCCCCCAGCGCCCCGGCCAGCGGCCGATGACTCCCGCCAAACAAGGCGATTCGATCCAGGACATGGTCAGCGGCCAGGGCACCGGCGCGGCGGGCGGCTCGGGCGATACGGCAGGTGGGGGACCGGGCGGTGGTTGGCAGGGGGTCGCGGCGGGCAACGGCATCGAGGACCCGCTGCGGCTGCAGCCCGGCGCGTTGGTCGACCTCAGCCTGACCGCCGATGTCGGCGGCGGGTTCGGGGTGGGCGGCGCGGTCGGCTCGCCGCCCGCGACCGGCGCCAGCCTGCCCTCGCTCAGCATCTCGATCCAGCCGCCACGCGCCCAACTCGGCCTCGCCTGAAGGAGCAATCATGTCCGTCGTCATCAACGAATTCGAAGCGGTCGCCGAAACCGCCCCACCCCCAGGAGGCGGCGGCGGTGGCGGCGACGCCGGTGCCGGCCAGACGATCAAGCCGCACGATCTCGTCCGCCCGTCCTCGCGCATCGCCCGCCGCAAGGCGCGGATCTGGGCGCACTGAGGGGGGATCGGATAGATCATGGCGACCGCCGTCCAGAGCCAGCCGATGCAGTCCTCGCGGCCGTCGATCGAGATCGACGGCAAGCCGCAGCCGCGGCTGGAGGCGGCGCTGGTTTCGTACGAACTCGCCGACCGCATCGACTCGATGGCGCGCGCCGAACTCTGCTTCGGCAATTGGGGCGGCGAGGATCAGCCGGGGTTCCAGCATTTCGATCGCAAGACGATCGAATTCGGCAAGGCACTGGTGGTCAAGCAAGGCGACGCCAAATTGTTCGAGGGGCGGATCACCGCGATCGCCGCCGAATACCCGGAAGGCGCGACGCCGCAGATATCGGTGCTGGCGGAAGATCGGCTGCAGGACCTCAGAATGACGCGGCGCACGCGCTGCTTCGCCCAGGCGTCGCTCGCCGATGTCGCACGCTCGATCGCGCAGGACCACGGCCTGACGCCGCAAGTCGACGTCAATGCGCCCGCCGTCCCGCTGCTCGCGCAACTCAATCAGAGCGACCTCGCTTTCCTCACCGACACCGCGCGCCGCTACGATGCCGACGTCCATGTCGAGGGGCAGACGCTGATCGTCGCCGCGGCGCGCCAGTTCACCGCCGCGAAGCTCGCCTGGGCAGGGACGCTGCGCTCGTTCAGCGTGATCGCCGACCTCGCCAATCAGCGCAGCGCCGTGGTCGCGGCCGGCTGGGACGTCTCGCGCAAGGAAGCGATCAAGCACAGCGCGGCAAAGGATGCCGCCACCCAGGAAATCGGTCAGGATGAATCCGGCGGCGACATCCTCTCCCGCGCGCTCGGCGACCGCGTCGAGACGCTCGCGCACCAGGTTCCGGCCAATGAGAGCGAGGCGCGCCAGGTCGCCGAGGCCGCCTATCGTCACATGGCGCGCAACTTCGTCACTGGCGAAGGTGTCTGCGAGACCAGCGCTCTGGTCCGCGCCGGCGCCAAGCTCGAGCTTTCCGGGCTCGGCCCGCTGTTCGACGGCGCCTATCGCGCGCAGTCGGTGACGCATCTGTTCGACCCCGAACATGGCGCGCGGAGCGAATTCCGCTGCAATCGCGCCGGGCTGGGACGCGCGCAATGAGCGGCGGGCTTCCCCATGACGAGCGGCTCTACCAGCAATGGGACGAGCGTACGCCGCGCGGCTTCGGCGGCCTGTGGCACGGCGTCGCCCCGGCGACCGTGCTCGACAACCAGGACCCCGATGGTCAGGCGCGGGTCAAGGTGGCGCTGCCCTGGACGCCCGATTCGGGCAGCGCGCGCTATGAGGCCTGGGCGCGGCTGGCGACGCTCTATGCGGGACCCGATTGCGGCAGCTTCTTCGTGCCCCATGTCGGCGACGAGGTGCTCGTCGCGTTCGAACATGGCGACCCGCGGCGGCCTTACGTCCTCGGCATGTTGTGGAACGGCTCGGACTCGCCGCCCGAGAAAATGAACCGCCAGAACACCCACAAGACGCTCAAGTCGCGTAACGGCGTGACCATCACGTTGCTCGACCAACAGGGTCAGGAATCGCTGATGCTGGAGACGCCGGGCGGACAGAAGATCACGCTCAAGGACGGACCCGGATCGGTCGAGATCGACGATTCGAACGGCAATTCGATCAAGATGGAAACGGCCGGGGTCACCGTCACCGCCGCGATCAAGCTCACCGTCAACGCTCCGATCGTCGAGGTCTCCGCGTCGATGGTCAAGGTCAGTGCCGGCATGTCGACCTTTTCCGGCGTGGTCCAGGCCGACACGGTCATCACCAACACGATCATCGCCGCGACCTACACGCCCGGCGCGGGGAATATCTGGTGAGCGCGCTCGACCATCCGGTCACCTGGGCCTCGCCCCGCCCGCTGTGGCGCGGCGCGGTGCGCCCGTCGCGCGCGCCGTCGATCCTGCGGTTCGCGCAGGACGACTTCATGGAGCAATTGCTCGGCTTGCTGGCGAGCGACCCCGCCGCGCTCGGCGGGCATGTCGCGCGGTATGAGACTTGGCGCACTGCGGCCGCCGCGCTGGCGACGACCGATCATGTCGAGCGCGTTCCGCTCCCCGCCCCGATCAAGCAAGCGCGCCTCTCGCGCCTGCTCGGCCGCGCTGGCGACCCAGCGCCGGTGTCGCCCGAGCCGGCCAAGACGCTCAAACTCTATCAGCCCGCCAGCCAGCGTTTCTACGTTGCTGCCGCCACGCTCGCCTGCGCGATCCCCGGTCTGCCCGACCGCACGCCGACCGGCGGACACGAGCGTACCGGTTTCGTGCTGCGCCGCTTGTTGCCGCGGACCACCCAGGTCGCCGACATGGGTAACCTTGCCGAGTTCGCCTTCGTCAAGGCGGCCGACGGCGTGCGCTGGCAACTCGTCTCGGCGGACGATCCCGCGCAGCTGGCGCCCGGCGAGGAACTGCTGCCAGTGTTTCCGCTCGCGCATGGCGACAGCGCGCAAGTGCGCCGGCGGATCTGGGGCGGACTGGTGCCGGTCGGGCGGCGCGAGGAATATATGGCCGGCAAGGTCTCGCGCGATGTCGTTAGCCTGGTGGCCGGCCAGACCAGCGCGCTGCGCCCGCCGCCACCGGCACCGCCGCGCGACAGCACGATCGCGCGGATGACCGAGTTCAAGATGGATGTCGCCGAGCCGTGGAAGATGATGATCCGCACGGCGCAAAAGGCCGCCGGCGACATCGCAGCAGATCGCGGCGATCCTGACACGGCCGGGGTTGATGATGTCCGCCGCCAGGCCCGGGCGCGCGAGGCGAACCTGAAACTGCAGATGCAGTCGTGGCTGATCCTGCTCGACTTCACCAAATATCTGCAGCGCAATCTGCTGACCGTCTACACTGCGGTGAAGGGCAATTCCGCGGCGGGACTGACCGGCGGCAAGCTCACCCTGTTCAACTGGCTCAAGCAGACCCTGCCCGCGGGCGATGTCGACGCGCTCAAGAAAGGGTTTCGCGACTTTGGCAGCGCGGCCGATGCCTTGCCCTATGACGCCAGCCTGTTCGACGCGTTGCGCGCGATCATCGGCAATGGCGACGGCAGTGTCGAGGCGCTGCTCGAGGCGACGGAGACCGTCTACCAGGCGAGCACCGACGCCGCGACTAAGGCGCTGTGGCCGGGCTTCCATTGCCTGCTCGCCGGGGTCGGCAGCGACGGTATCGGCGGTGGCACCATTGTCAGGGGGCCTTTCACATTGGTCGCCTCGCTCGCCGACAAGGCGACCCCGCCGCTGCCCGATTACCCGGCCAAAGACGACCCGTCGGGCATCCTCACCGCGCTTCCTGAGCTCGCACCGTCGGGTACCTTCGACATCAACGACATCGACAAGGTGACCGCGCTGGTCGCGCGTGCGCTCGACCGCAGCGACGAGAGCGGCGCGCGGCCCGTCCCGTTCGCGCAGTCGCTCGCCGCCGACATGGCGGAGACCGCGCCCGATGCGGGGCTGTTCGTCATCCGCTTCGTCCACTTGAACGAGGATTGCGGCCCGCTCCACCCGCCGACCTTGTCCGAGCCGACCGAGCGGTTCCAGCTCGCCAGCTATTTCGACCCCGACGCGCCGGTCCGCCCGATCCGCATCATGCTGCCCGCCGACACCAGCCCGGCGGGCTTGAGGAAGCACGCGCGCGGCACCGCGTTCGTTATGTCGAACATGCTGTGCGGGCAGGTCCAGCGCGCCAAGGGCATGGGGTTCATCGACCTGGTGCTGAGCGTGCTGCCCTGGCCGCTCAACAAGGCGCTGTCCAAGAACGATGGCGGCGGCTGCAAATCCGGCACTGTCGACATCGGGATGATCTGCTCGCTGTCGATCCCGATCATCACGCTGTGCGCCTTCATCCTGCTGATCATCTTCGTGTTCTTCTTCGAGCTGATCTTCGCCTGGCTGCCGTTCTTCATGCTGTGCTTCCCGGTGCCGAAGCTCAAGGGCAAGCAGGGGGGAGGGGCGTGACCAGTCCCTTCGGCAAGTCGATGGCCTTCCCGCCACGCGTCGGCGCCAATGGGCGGATGCTGTGGTCCGAGGGCGAGGACAATATCCGCGAATCGATCGCGATCATCCTCAAGACGATGCAGCGCGAGCGCGTCCAGCTGCCCGGCTTCGGCGCCAACCTCGGCAGCTATCTGTTCGAGCCCAACAATGCCGGCACCCACGCCCGCATCGCGCGCGACATCGAGGTCGCGCTCGGCCAGTGGGAGCCGCGCATCGCGCTCGACGACGTCGCGGTTGCCGCCGACTCCGGCGATGCCGTCGTCACCATCAGCTATCGGCTGGTCGCCAGCGGCGCGGCCGAAAGCATCGCGGTCGCCGTGCCGCTTGGTGCGCAATAGGGGAGCCCGGAACCATGCCGCTTCCCGCCCCGCCGATCGATAACCGTCGCTATCAGGACCTGGTTGACGAGCTGATCCAGCGCATCCCGGTGCACACCCCCGAATGGACCAATTTCAACGCGTCCGATCCTGGCATCACCATCGTCCAGCTGTTCGCGCACGTCACCGAAAGCCTGCTCTATCGCGCCAACCAGATCCCCGAGCGCAACCGCGCCAAATTCCTCTCGCTGCTTGGAATCCAGCTCAACCCCGCGCAGGAGGCGCGTGGGTTGGTCGCGTTCGACAATGCGCAAGGGCCGACCGACACCACGCTGATCCAGGCGGACACCGAATTGCTCGCGGGCAAGATGCCGTTCCGCACCACCACCAGCCTCGACGCACTGCCGCTCGAGGCCAAGCTCTACGTCAAGCGGCCGCTGGCGAGCGTCGACGATGCGACCACCGATTATTACAACCTGCTTTACGCCTCGTACAATCGGCCGGCACCGCAGACGCTGTCGATGTACGAAAGCGTCGAGGTGACCGGCGGCGACGTCGTCGATCTCGGTGCCAGCGTCGATCGCGCGGTGTGGATCGCCTTGCTCGGCCGCGATGGCGACCAGGACGCGGTGACCACCGCGCAGCCCGATCCCTGGCGCACCCTGCGCGGCAAGCTCGCCAGCCGGGTGCTGTCACTCGGTATCGTGCCCGAGGAGCCGATCGGCACGCGGACGCTGGGCCCGGTGGCGCAAGGCGCCGCCAACAGCAACGTCCTGCAATATCATATGCCGAACGTCGTCGTACCGATCCCGCGGGTCAACGACGCCCCCGCGCCCGGCTATCGGCAACTCACACCGCGTGCCGATTTCGACCCCATCGCCACGCCCGGAATCGTCGAACTAACCTTGCCGCCCGCGTCGGGCATCGGCACTTGGCAGGATCTCGATCCGCTCGAAGCGGGGGTCGGCGAGCTGCCGCCGTCGATTGACGACGCCAAGGTCGCCGGCCGCGTGGTGACCTGGCTCAGGATCAGCGCGAGCAGCGGCAGCGCGCCGCGCTTCACCTGGATCGGCGTTAACGCGGCGCAGGCACGCCAGATCATCCACGTCACCTCCGAACGGCTCGCCGATGGCGACGGCACGCCCGACCAGATCCGCAAGCTGGGCCGAGCACCGGTGCTCGCCGGCTCGGTCAAATTGCTCGGCTTCGTCGGCCCGACCCCGCGCGACTGGCAGCCGATCGACGACATCCTCGCTGCCGATCCCGAGGTGCCGGTCTATCCCGCCAAGGCAAGCGCTCAGCCGCTGACCGATGTCTTCGTGCTTGACGCCGAAGCCGGCACGATCCGCTTCGGCGACGGGCTCACCGGCCGCCGCCCGCGCGCGGGCGAAGTGCTTTATGCGAGCTACGATTATTCGGAAGGCGCCGAGGGCAATGTCGCGGCGGGGTCGATCACCGCGGGACCGATGGTGCCAACCGGCATCGCCGCGACCAACCCGGTGCAGACCTGGGGCGGCGCCGACGCGGAGACCGTCGCGCAGGGCGAGAAGCAAGTGCCGCGGGTTATCCAGCACCGCGAGCGACTGGTCACTGCCGACGATTTCCGCACGATCGCCTGGCGCGCGCCGGGCGTGTCGATCGGCCGGATCGAGGTGCTCTCCGCGACGCATCCCGACATCGCGCCGGTCGCGGCGGGGACCGCGCCGGGTGTCGTTACGCTGATGGCGATCCCGCACGACGATCCGCTCCATCCCAACGCGCCGCGCTCCGACGCGCGGTTCATCGATGCCTTGTGCGCCTATCTCGACCCGCGCCGGCTGGTGGCCACCGAATTGGTGCTGCGCGGCGCCGATTATCTCGGCATCTGGTTGTCGATCGGGATCGAGGTCGAAGCGAACCATCAGACCGCCGAAGTGATCGCGGCGGTCAAGGCGCGGATCGAGCAATATCTGAGCCCGCTGCCTGACCCGAAGGTCGCGCTGCCCGAGCTGCTGGTCCCGCTTTATGCCTCCGAGACCGACCCGGCGCTGCGCGGCTGGCCGCTCGGCAAGCCGGTCAATGCGCGCACCTTGCTCGCCGAGGTGGCGCGCGTCGCCGGGGTGGTCTCGGTCGCCGACGTGCTGTTGGCGAGCGGCAACGGCCCGGCGGTCGACCAGGTGGCGATCGCCGGCCTGCAATTGCCCGAGATCCTCGGCATCTCGGTAGTCGCGGGCGATCCACTGCCGCTCGACGCGGTGCGCGGCGCCAGCCCCGGCACGACGCAAAATCCGCCGCGTCTGCCGGTCCCCGTCGTTGCGGAGACCTGCTGATGAACGTCAACGGCTCCCGCTATCACCTGCTCTACGGGATGGATGACTGGGGCGACTGCACGGTCATGCTCGCGGGCAAGCGCCGCAAGCTGGCGGCGCAATGGAAGCTCGCCGCGCCGCCCGAGGACGTGCCGGCGTGGAACGACGACCGCGGCTATCTGGGGCTCGCCCAGCTCGACGCGGAATTGCCGGCGACGCCGGGCGAACGCGCCTATCTCCCCGCCGATCGCCGCGGGCTCGCCGCCGACGCTTACGGCAACATCTACGTGGTCAGCGACAGTCGCCACGGCATCGACGTCTTCTCGCGCGACGGCAATGCCACCAGCACGTTCTGGCCCGTGAACGCGCCGACGCGGCGCGTGCGGCCGGGCGACTTCACCGCCGCCGATCCCGACCCGGGGTTCGATGGCGCCATCGCCGGGCTGGCGATTACCTCGGACAGCTATCTCGTCGCCGCTTTCGCCACCGGGCTGCTGCGGTTCGATCTGGTCGGCGGCGGTCCGCCCGAGCGCTTCGCCTTTCCAGCGTCGCTCGGTCCGATCGCGCCGACCGATCTAGCTCCCGGCCCGTGCGGCGGGGTCTGGCTGCTCGATGGTGCCGCGGCCAAACTCTATCGGCTCGATCGCAACCTCGCGTTCGTCGAGGCGGCGGGCAATGCGCCGGTTCCATCGGTGTTCCAGCCGGAAACCGGGCCGGCGACGCGCAACGACCGGCCGACCGGCGTCTCGATTGTGCCGCTGCCGGGCGGCGTCGATCCGCTGGCGATCGCCGCCACCGACCATTTCGAAGCGATCGTGCTGTGCGCCAATGGCGACGCCACGCGCCTGCTCATCGTCGCGCCCGGCGATACCGCCGCCAGCGTCCTGATCGACGTGCCGCATGCTTGCTATTGCCTGGCTGCGCTGCCGACCAAGGCGGGCGAGGATTTGATGCTCGCCGATGTTGACGGCAATCAGGCGCATCGGATTTTGCTCACGCGCCCCGACACCGGGTTGTCGGCCAAGCTCGATCCGACGACGATCGCGATGCGCCGCTTCGGCGGGCGCGGGCTCGTCGCCGCGAACGGCTATGTGCTCTACGACAGCGGGCCGATCGATCCGCTGTGGGTGCCGCTGCTCGCGCAGAAGCGGCAATCCTTCGCCAGCGCCAACACCTTCCTGTCGCCGCGCTTCGACAGCCAAGTCCCGCAATGCGTCTGGGACCGCATCCGCATCGACGGCTGCATCCCGTCGGGCACGTCGGTGACGATCGAGGCGCGCGCATCGGACGATCTCGCGCTGATGGGCGCCGCGACGGAGATCGGCTGGACGCTGCAGCCGCGCCCCTATCTCAACCGCGACGGCGGCGAACTGCCCGGCAAGCGCGATACCGCCGGCTCGGTCACCGATCCGGTGGCCGGCGTCGGCTGCTGGGATTTGCTGCTTCAGGGCGTGACCGGCCGCTATTGCGAGTTGCGCATCACGCTCGGCGGCGACGGGCGCTTCACCCCGCATCTGCGCGCGTTGCGGCTCTGGTATCCGCGCTTCTCCTGGCCGGCGCGCTTCCTCCCCGGCGTCTATCGCGAGGATCCGGCGCCCGCCGATTTCCTCGAACGCTTCCTCGCCAACATGGAGGGGATCGACACGGTCGCCGAAGGACGCATCGCGGCGGCACAGATCCTGTTCGACACCCGCATCGCGCCGGCCGACACGCTCGACTGGCTGGCGGGCTGGTACGACATGGCGCTCGATCCGCGCTGGGACGAGAATCGCAAGCGGTTGTTCGTGCGCAACGCCGCGCGCTTCTTCGGCTGGCGTGGCACCGCGCGCGGGATCGATGCGGCGCTGCGGCTCGCGTTCGACGCGGCCCCCGACGACTGCCTGTTCGCGCTCGAGCAGGCGCAATGCCGACCCGCCAATGGCGTGCGCATCGTCGAAGGCTTCTCGACCCGTTCGCCGCTTCCCGCCTGGCCCGCGGGCGAGGCCGACGGCAGCCTGCCGACGCAGGACCTGGCGAGCGCGACTTGGTCGCCCGCCGAGGGTGCACAAGGGCTGGCCCGCCGCTGGGCACTGGCGACCACAGGCGTGGTGCCTATGCAGCTTCCCGCTAGCGTCGACCTCGATCTCGCCGCGCACAGCGAAGGCGACTGGCCGACATTCGCCGCGGCGCAGATCGGGTTCGTCCCCGCCGCCGGCGCCGCCGAACGTGCGCGCTGGATCGCCTTCCAACAGGCGAGTGGGGTCGCGGCGCCGATGACGACGCTGCCGGTCGGCTCGGTGCCCGCCGCGGTGCAGGACGCCTGGCGCGCCTTTACCGCGCTTGCCTCGCGCGAGCGGACGTTGTGGGTGCGCTGGCTGACCGAAAGCTATCGCCGGATCGGCCGTCTCAACGCTGCCTGGAACGCCGCCTGGGACGATTTCGGCGAGGTCGCGCTGACCGATCGCGTGCCCGATACATTGGCCGCGATCCGCGACTGGCTGGTGTTCGAGGGCCAGATCCTCGCGGTCGATGCCAGCGCGCATCGTTTCAGCGTGCTGCTGCCGCGCCGCTCGGTCGACCAGGGATATGACGAGGAGCAGGACATGCTCGCCGTCGCCAAGCGCCTCGTCGCGATCGAGAAGCCCGCGCACACGACGTTCGATGTCCGCTTCTATTGGGCGATGAACCGCATCGGCGAAGCGCGCGCGGGCATCGATACGCAACTCGGCCAGGGAAGCCGCGCACCCGAGCTGGTGCCGACGGCGACGATCGGCCGCGCCTATCTCGGGGCAAGTTTCATCGGCGGACCGGGCGATCCGGGTCCGGCAAGGAGCGTGCTCGCATGTTGACGCCAAGTTCCACGCATCTGGGGGAGCGATAACCATGGGATGCGCCTGCACCACTTTCTCGCCCGTGCTCGGGGTCGCTCAGGCTGACCCGACGCGCCACGTCAATTTCGTCACCGGCATGGTGCTCGGGGTCGACGATTACGCGCAGGAATTCGCCTATCACGCCGAGCGCGCCAAGCGGATCGTGCGCGAGTTCCTGGGCTATGGCACCGTCTCCGGGCTCGCGGTCAGCCTGGAGGACAGCGCCGACGGCCCGCGCGTGCGCGTCGCGGCCGGATCGGCGGCGGCGCCGAGCGGGCAATTGATCTGCGTCGGGCGCGACCAATGCGGCGAGATCGATGCCTGGCTCAAACGCCCCGAGGTCAAGGCCGAGCTCGACGCGCGTGCCGACGGCGCCAACACGCTCGACCTCAGCATCTACCTCACGCTCTGCTACACTGATTGCGCGGTCGACGCGGTGCCGATCCCGGGCGAGCCTTGCCGCAGCCCGGACAATCTGATGGCGCCGTCGCGGGTGGCGGACGATTATGTCCTCGCCTTCGCGTTCGACCCGCCAAGACAGACCGAGGTGGACGCTCTGGCCGTGCTCGACGCCTGGCTCGCCGCCGCCGAGGCCGCAGTCGACGCCGGGGGCGAGAACAGCCCGGCCAATTTCGGGCCGCTGCTCGCCCGCGCCAAGGCGCAGATCATTGCCGCGCTCGGCATCGCCCCCGGGCCGGTCGACCCCGGCGACCTCGCACCGGTGGTGCTCACCGCAGCGGCCTTTCCCGCCTTCGTGCTGGCGATGCGCAAGGCGTGGATCACGGTCCTGCGCCCGCTGGTGCTCGCGCAGAGCTGCGGGTCGCTCGATCTTCCCGCGAACGATTGCCTGTTGCTGGGCGAGCTTCGCTTGGAAGCGACGCGCGGGATCATCCCCGACTGGGCCGCGCCATTGATCGCCGACATCATCCTCGACGAGGACAATAGGCCGTTCATGCTCTCGACGATGGCGACGCAGAGCCCGCTTGCGCCGCGTCTCGCGCCGCCGGCCACGTCGGAGACGCTCGCTTTCTACAACGACGCCAGCCCGGACTTCAAACCGAAGTGGCCGGTTTCGGTGATCGTCGCGGCCGGCGCCGCCGACATGATTCTGGTGCTGCCGGTGGGCGATGCCAGCCAGGCCAAGGGCGATACGCTGACCTTGCAGCATGTTTCCGCCAACAAGCTGACGCTCACCAACGCCAAGACCCAGGCCGCCGATCCGTTCGTCTCGACCAAGCGCGGCAGCTATCGTCTCACCTATAACGGCAGCGATAGCTGGGCAGTCGTCGTCCTTGCCGAGGAGCAGCCCTGATGGCCGACATCCTCGCTCTTCAGCAGCCGGTCGGCGACGGCGGTATCGAGACGGTCAATTTCTTCAACGGCCGTCTGCTCACCGCCGCCGATATGTCGCGCGAGCAGGACGCGCGGCGCCAGGCTGATGCCCGGCTCGGGCTCGCGCTCGGCGATGGGGTTGCCTTCGGGCTCGAGGTCAGTGCGGGCAGCGTCGTCGACGATGCCACCGGATCGCCGATGCCGTCGGTCGGAATCGCACCGGGCCTGGCGATCAACCGCGCGGGGCAAGTGTTGCGGCTCGGTTATGACGAGCAGGTGCGGCTGTCGCGCGTCGGCGCGAGCAACCCGACCCCGGCCGGCAATTCCTTTGCCGATTGCGTGCCGGTGATCGGCGGCTCCTATGTGGCGGGGCAGGGGCTCTATATCCTGACCATCGCCCCGTCGGAAATCAGCGCGGGGCGCGCGCCGACCAACGGGTTGTCGGGGGCCGCAGCCGCGTGCAACATCGACCGCGTGATCGAGGCGGTGCAATTCCGCCTGCTCGCAGTGCCGCCGCATCTCTATGCCCAGCTCGACGCCGCCGCGCCGGGATTCCGCAACAATGTCGCTTATGCCTGTTTCGGTTCGGGCGTGACCGCGTCGTGGGCGACCGCGCTGTTCGGCCAGGTGGGGCGCGACGAGGGCCTGATCGACGACATGCGCGGCTATGGCCTGACCGATTACGACGTCCCGCTCGCGATCCTCGCCTTTGCCGGTGCCGCGAGCATGGTCTTCCTCGACGCCTGGGCGGTGCGCCGGCCGGTCAGCGCACCCGACACGATGCTCGGGCCGCTCCCCTCGCTCGTCGCCCCGCGCCGGATCGCCACCGGCAAGGCGATGCTCCAGCAATTCCAGGCGCAACTAACCGATCTCGTCGGCACCACGGGGACGCTCGGCGCGGTGACGGCGAAGACGCATTTCCCGACCTTGCCCCCGGTCGGCCTGCTCCCGTTCTTCACGTTCGAGATGGTCAAGGCCTTCTTCGCCGGCATGGAAGTGCGCGGGCCGCAATATATCAACGCGCCGCAACTCGAGCCGCTGGTCCGCGACAGCCTTGCCGTGCCGGCCTTCGCGGCGAGCGCGCCCGAGGTGTTTTGGCTCTACGCCGTCGCCGACAATGCGATGGCGATCGAACTGCCGCCGCCGCCCGACGCGCCGCCACCACCCGCGCGCTATTACGCCTTTGCCAGCGCCAACCTCGCTTACCGCGCGGACGCGCGCTTCAACCTCCACCACTGGGATTACGCCAACCTCGCGCTGTCCGCGTGACGAAAGGTTTCGGATCATGACCCTGACTCTCTCCGAATTCCTCGATGCGGCTGGCGGTCTTCTGACCGAGGACCAGAAGAACCAGCTCATTACCTCGCTGCTCGACACGCAGGTCAAGCAGGTGAAGCCGGGCGACCTCATCACCGCCAATGTGTTTAACCAGATGCTGGCCGACATCGTCGATCTCGCGGTGCGCGTCTCGGCATTGGAGGGTAATGCCGGCGGGCCGGAGGTTCCGGTCATTTTCAGCATCTCGCCGAACCCGGTCACGGTCGGGTCGGACATGACGATCAGCGGCGACAATCTCGATGCGCGGTATCTGACCACTATCCAGGTGGGCGACAGTCGCATCGCCACCGGCCTGCTGAAGATCGGCAGCAATGCGAAGCAACTCGTCTTTTCGACTCCAGGAGTCACCGGCGCGACCCCCGCCGGCATTCCGGTACAGGTAATTGTCGCCAACGATGCCGGCACGGCGACGAGCGCCTGCGTGGTGCGCTCGGGGGTCGCGGCCAATCTCGCCGCGACGATCGGTGCGGTGATCACCAAGGCGCCCGCCGCGGCGCTGGTCAAGAATACCGACTATGAGTTCGACCTCGATCTCACCATCGAAAGCTCGCACGCCGAAACCTTCAACGTGACGCCGTTGCTGGCCGTAACGCCGGCGGCAGGATGGACGCTGGCGGTCACCGACGGTGGCCAGGCTTCAGTACAGCCGACCGTCGGCGTTCCGGTTACGCGCAAGGTGGTCGTGAAGCTGCATACCGGCGATCAGGGCACCGGCACGTTCTCGCTGCAGTTCGCGGGCACCAGTTTCCCGTCCTATCACGGCAGCTCGATCGCCTTTCCGATCGCGATCGGGGCGACCACCGACCCGACCGATGGTCCGATCCAGATCAAATCGGTCGCGGTGGCCGGCGATCAGACTCAGAAAACCTTCAAGAACGGCGAGATCCTGATCACCTCGAACCTGCTCCAGTCGGGAACGCAATCGGCTCGCACGATCCGGCTCACTGTCGAGCTCGCGATCGAGCCGACCGGAGCCAATGCCGTCTATGACATCTCGCTGGCGACCGATCCGCCGCCCGCTCAAGGCCAGCCGCAGTGGACCGTCACGCTGACCTCGCCGCCGGCGGCCACCCCGCAAATCCAGCAGCCCCCGGGCGGCGCGGCCGTGTTGCTGACCGCCACCATCTTGGCGAGCGGCGCCGACGCTCCCGACGTCAAGTTGGTCGTCGGCGTCGCCGGCCAGGGCGCCTTGCCCAAGATGACCCAGAAGCTGGGCCTGCGCGTGATCGATGGAACGACGATTCCCTGATCAAACGACGGCCCGAACGACGAACGCCTTTGAAGGAGTGAAGCCATGAAGACCACCACGCCGCTCTTCCGCCCGCGATTGCTGACCACTGCTTCGACATTGCCGCTGTTCCTGCTGCTGACCGGGTGCCCGCCGGCCCAGCCGCCGGCGCCGGGCAATGTCTTCGATCTCAATTCGCGGCTGGTGTTTCCGCATACCAATCAAGCGATCACGCTCGATGGGCAGGCAGCCGAAGCGGCGTGGGCGGACGGGTTCGACTATGAGCTCGAACAGGGTTCCACCAAGCCCGACGGCACGTTGCGCGGCGTGGCGACCGAAAGCGATTTCTACGTTTCCGCCAAGTTCAACGGGGATCCTTCCTATGACGGCTACGACAGCGTCGTGTTCCTCATCAACCCGAGCGGTGCCAACAACAATTACCACCGCATCATCATCCAGCCTTGCGGTACGAGCGGTGCCGGTTGCCCCGGCGACGTCCCCGGAACCGGCCTGACACCGGCGATCCAGTATCAGACGGGAACGTTGAGCGGCTCCACCGTCAACTGGACCGGCCCCGTGCAGAACGGCCCCCCGCCTGGCATCGAGATCAAGTCGGCCAACATTCCCGGCGGCACCAACAACAGCTGGTCGATCGAGATGAAGATCGCCAAGAGTTCGCTTGGCGGGTTCACCGACAATTGGATGGGGATGCTGGTCAACGGCATCGTCGCCGACATGAATGCCGAGACCGCAGTGGTCTATTCGTGGCCGGAGAACGCCTATATCACCGGCGAGATCGATGCCCCGGGCGGCACCGGCTATCCCGACGTGGCGAAGTGGGGCGAAGCGACGCTATCGAAGGGTTTCGGCAACGGCGTATCTGTTGCCGCGTACGAATTCGGCTCCAACCAGGCCAACCCCTCGCAGATCGCGCTGGACAAGCCCAACAGCTTCTATGCCTGGGCGATCAACAACACGTCGACTGCCGGCACCTTGGTCCCCGCGGCGGACGTCAAGGCGACCTTCACGATCGCGAACTTCGGCCTTAGCAACGCCTGGGCCAATGTCCCGGGCAATCCGGCCGGTGCGGTGACGATCCCGGCCGCCGGCGCGCATCGCTATGAAACCGCGCTATGGAATCTCTCTGCCGCGGAGGTGACGAACTATACCAATAACCCGCACCAGTGCATCCGCGTGACGCTGACCAGCACCAATCCGGGCACCGTGATCGTGCAGCCGAGCGTGCAGAAGAACATGGACTTCGTGACCGTCAACTCGCCGTTCGAATCCAAGGCGACGCTCGACGCGCGCAGCTTCGGCCAGTGGATGGCCACCGACAAACCCTATTTCCGCCTGCGCGAGGAATTCCTCAACCTCGAGCCGGAGCTGGACTGGCAGACTCGCCTGGCCGGGGCGGAGCAGCGCGGCAAGGACACATGGCTGGTCCCGGCCGGCGGCGATTCCGGTAAGCTCGGCGTTTGGGTCAATCCGTCCGACAAGCTCCAGTTGCCCAGCACCCGCGTCGCGCTGAAGCCCGGGACCGGCGGTCCGGGCACGCGGCCGATGGTGGCCAAGGTCGAACCGGGTTCGCTCGTGACGTTGCTCGTCGATGGCGACCTCAAGCTAGGCCCCACTGTCGTTAGCGGCGGCGGCATTAGCCTCGAGCAGGCGCGCGGGGCCAAGATCGACCTCGGGCGCGGCGAGCTTCCCCAGAACGCGCCGGACCGGATCGGCGCGGTGCTCGGCTCGTTCGATAATTTCGCGACGACCTTCGTGGTCGGCAACGGCGTCACGCTGCGTGTGCCCGCGGGGGCATCGGTCCTGTCGCTCAAGATCAACGATACCGAAAAAGGCTATACCATGCAGGGCGGCGACGGCTTCTCGGTCCAGGTGGTTCCGGGCAAAATGTTCCCCTGGATGACGTATGCCTTCCCGCAACTGGCGACGAACGGGCGCGGCAAGGGGCCGACGATGCTGCCGCTGGGCGCGAGCCTGCCGTCGTGGATCGCCCACGGCTATTATCCGACCAACAATTATATCGTGATCAACAAGAAGCGGCTCAAGATCGAGCGTCCGGCGGGTTCGTTCGGCTATTCGATCCGCGACGTGGGGGTAAAGCGCGGTCTGGGGACAATCGGGACGTTTAATCCCGCAACGACCGTCATACGCTGATCGGTCATGATTAGCCTGGCCTCCCTTGCTCCGAGCGGCCTTGCCGTTGGCCGCGCCCGGCTTGCCGGGCCGGGGGCAAGCCGCTCGCTGCTCGAACAGGCGCTGGGGGAGGTCGCGATCGATCGGCTCGGGCTGGGACCGGAGGAAGTGCTGTACATCCCGCGTCTAGCCGGTCCGGCCCGGCTGCGCGCGGGGGCGACGCGGCATTTCGCGAACGGACTCGGGCTCGTCCTGGGCGAGATCGTCGGGCGGGCGGCGCGCGATCCTCCCGGTGGCGCCGCTACCGACCAGCCATGCCGCTTCAGCAGTCGCGCCGCCTTCGCCGCCTGGCTGATCGGGTCGGTGCTCGAACGAGGGGCTGTCGAGGCGGCGACATTGGTGCGCGCCGCGACCGGCCGTACGAGCGTTCAGGACTGGTGGCGCCGCGACGTGCTGAGTGAGGGGCGCCGCCTCGTCCCGGTGCTCGTCCGCCTGGCCGAAACGGGAATGGCAGTGCGCTGGCTCGTCAGGCTGGAGCCGGCCGAAGTCGACCTTGCGACGGCTTCGCTCGCTCGCGATTATGGGCTGGCGCTCGGGCAGGCCGCCGATCGCGAGGCGCCATCGCGCTCGCCTGGCGCCCGGCCCATTCCGTCGATCCACCGGCACGATACGATCCCCGATCGACAAGAGCACAAGGCGACCGAAGACGTCCGCTCGGCATGCGCGGCAATCGCGGCACGGGGGGAGCCGCTTACCAACCTGCCGGCCGCCGCGCGTGCGTTGCTCGTCGCGGCCGTCGTCCTGGCGCGAACACCGGCAATCTCCCGAAACGCGTTGGCACAGGCGATCACTCGCCAGGTCGATGAGGTTCGCCCGGCGTCGAACCCGGCGCCGCCGGTCCGCGTCACCAGCGCCGCACTCGCACCGGCAGCGGTGCAGGACGGCGTGAACGCTCCTTCCCCGATTCCGCGCTCGCCCGACAAGGCGCCGCACCGGCCAATCGTCATGCTGCCTGCGCGCGACCGCGTAGCGGCACCGGCGATCGCCGAGCGGCGCACACTAGTACTCCCGGCCGATCCCTCGACGGTGGCCGCCTCCGCCAAGTCCCACGCCCCGACCGCGACGCAACCCGCCTGGAATCCCTTCACGGATCCGATCGATGAGCCGATCCCGGCAACATTGTCCGAGCCGCTAACGACCTTCGACACCGGGTTCGGCGGCCTCGTCTTCCTGATCAATGCCTTCCTGGCGATGGGCCTGTACCCCGATTTCACGCGCCCGCTCGACGCGGCATTGCCGTTGCCGCCACTGGCGCTCGTCGATTGGCTGGGGCTTCACTGGTTCGGCGCGCGCTATCGCCGCGATCCGCTCCACCGCTGGATCGCGCGGCGCGGGCCGCAATGCCATTTGCCCAGACGCTGGCGCGTCGAGTCCGAATGGCTGGACCCGTTCCCCGGCGGCCGCGCCTGGCACGACGGGTCGACGCTGTGGCACTCGGCCGGCTTCGCGCTCGCGAACCGCTGTGCGGCGGCACCGGCGCGACGGCTGGCGCGGACGCACGGTGTGCGGTTGGGTTCCGGCACCCCCGGTCGATCCTCGGCGCGGGCAGGGCACGATCCCGATTGGCTGACCAGCCTGGCCTTGTTCCTGGCTGCGCGCTTGCGACGGGCCGCGCCCGATGGCGCGCTGACGCCGGCGGCCTTCGCGATCCCGGGACGTGCCGTCATCGACGAAGCGCGGCTCGACGTGCACTTCGCGCTCGCTGCGCTACCGATCGCGGTCCGGCTTGCCGGGCTCGATCGCGATCCCGGCTGGCTTCCCAGTGAAGGTCGCGACCTAAGGTTCCACTTCGCATGACCCGCCCGCTCGCCTTTGCGTCGGCTCCCGACGCTGCCACGCATTTCCGTCTGACGGTGTTCGGCGCGGTGCTTCACTTGATCGAGCAGCGCCCGGAAGCATGCGCCGACCTTCCATTCCTTGCCGCTTATCAGGCCGAAATCGCGCAATTGGTGGGGCGTGACACGGCGCCTCGGGCGGCGGAATGGACAGCCGCGCTCGACGCGATCGACAGGGATGCCGCACTCCCGTTCAGCCGCCTGGCGCGAGCTGGCTTCGCGCCGCTCGCGTGTCAATTGCTGGCGACGCTGGCGATGATCGAGGAGGACCCCGCGCTTGCCTATCTCGTCGAACCCGACGGCGGCCTGCCGACGCTCGGCGGCCTCGTCGCGCAATGGCGCACCGCGGCTGATGGCGATCGCGCCGCCGCCGTGCGCGACGCGCTGCGCGACCTCGAAGCGGCCGGGCTGGTCGAGGTCGCCGATCCCGAAGCGCTGCGCGGCGATCGCCGGCTGCGTTTGTCCGGGCCGTTGCTCGATATCCTCGCGGGGGCGCCACCGCGACTCGACGGCGCGCGGTTCGAGGCATGCGCCGCGTTGCCTCAGCCCGACGACTGGATTGCGCCCGCTGCGGACGCGATCGATCCATTGCGCCTCGGCGCATTGATAGCGCGCGATCCTGCCCGCCTCATTCTCGTTCGGGGCCCGGGGCGCAACGGCCGGCGCATGCTGCTGCGCGCCGCGGCACGGGTCGCCAGGCTCGACGTGCTGATCGTCCCGCAGACGATGTTGACCGATCCCGCGCAATGGCGCTGCGCGGCGGCAACCGCGCACCTTGCGGGCGCGATGTTGATCGCTGCGGTCGAACCCGCGCCCGGCGAAACGCTGTCGATCCCGGCGCATCCGCTGTTCACTGGCCCGATCGGCATCGCGATCGGCGCGAGCGGATCGATCCGCCAGGAGGGGCTGGCGACGACGCTGGCGATCGACTTGCCGTTGCCCGACGCCGGTGCGCGCACCCGTCAATGGCGAGCCGCGGGGCTCGGTGCCATTGCCGCCGAATTGACCACCTTGTCGATGACGCTCGGCAATATCGCCTGCGCCGCACGGGGCACCGCCGCTGCCGCCGAACTGGCGGGTCGGCCCGGCGCACCGACTCGCGACGACGTGCGCGCCGCCGCGCGGTCGTTGCGCGACGCCCGGCTCGACGCGCTGGCGTCACCGGTCGACCATCGTGGCGAGCCCGAGCCGCTGTTCCTCGATCCGCGCGAGCGCGAGGAATTCGAGGCGCTGCTTCTGCGCAGCCGCCACCGCGAGCGGCTTGGAGCCGATCTCGGCAATGGCCGCGGCGTGCGCGCGCTGTTTGCCGGCGCCAGCGGCACCGGCAAGACGCTCGCCGCGCGCCACATCGCCGCGCGGCTCGGCAAGGATCTCTACCGCATCGACCTCGCCGCGACGGTCAGCAAATATATCGGCGAAACCGAGAAATGCCTCGACCGCGCGCTGTCCGCCGCCGAGGAGCTCGATGTCGTGCTCCTGCTCGATGAAGGCGATGCGCTGATGGCGCGGCGCACCGATGTCGGCAGCTCGAACGATCGTTACGCCAATCTCGAGACCAATTTCCTCCTCCAGCGGATCGAGAGTTTCGAGGGGATCATCCTCGTCACCACCAACGATGTCGAGCGCATCGACCAGGCCTTTGCGCGCCGGCTCGACGCGGTGCTGACCTTCCGCTCGCCCGACGCGGTGATGCGGCGCGATATCCTGTCGCGCCAGCTCGGCGAGCATAAAGTCAGCGCGTGGCTGATCGACGACGTCGCCTGTCGCTGCGTCCTCACCGGTGGCCAGTTGCGCAACGTCGCGCTGCACGCGCGCCTCCTCGCCATGGAGCGCGACAGCGGGCTGGACGATGCCGCGCTGCGTGCTGCGCTCGAGCGCGAATATCGCAAGACGGGCGCGTTCTGTCCGCTCAAACCCCTGCTCGCCGCCGCGGGCTAGTCGATGGCGACCGCCGCCGCCGCTACCTCGCGTGCCGTCGCCGAGGCCGATCATGGGCAGGAGAGCGGGGCGACGCACGCGGCCGCCGCGGCGAAGCGGCTGCACGCGAAGGTCAAAAGCAAGACCAAGCATCGTCGCGGCAAGCATGATCGCCACCACCGGGGACACGGCCACGCGCACGATCCGGCGCACCCGCTCGGCGGCCCGGAGCGATCGGCGCTGTTCGCGCGGACGGGAATCCAGCCGGCGCTGCTGATCTCGCAACCCGGCGACGCCGCCGAGGCGGAGGCCGACCGCGTCGCCGACCGCGTCGTCGCGATGAAGGATCCGCCGGCCGCGCCCGCCCGCGCGCGCGGTGGCGATCTGCAGCGCAGCCCGCTCGTCGTCCAGCGTGCCGCGGCGCGGGCGGCCGCGCCCCCGACGCCGCAACCCGCGGCAGAGAATGTCGCCGACGCGGCCACCGAGGCGGCGGTCAAGGCCGAACTGTCGGGCGGCGCGCCGATGGCGGCCGACGTTGCCGGTTTCTTCGGCCGCCGCTTCGGCGCCAATTTCGGCGATGTCCGCGTCCATACCGACGACAAGGCGGCCAACCTCGCGACCCGCCTCGGCGCGCGTGCCTTCACCTACGGGCGCCACGTCTTCTTCAATGGCGGCCAATACAATCCCGACAGCGAGGACGGCACCAAGCTGATCGCGCACGAGCTGGCGCACACGATCCAGCAATCGGCGGTGATTCAGCTCAAGGAGGACGCCGCGTCACCCCCGCGCGTCACCTCGCGCTCGGCGCCTCAGGCGCAACGCGGGATCGTCTCCCGGGCGCTCAACTGGATTGCCGACAAGGCGAATTATATTCCGGGCTTCCGCCTGTTCACCATCGTCATCGGGGTCAACCCGATCAACATGTCGACGGTCGAGCGGTCGGGCGCCAACATCCTGCGCGCCCTGATCGAGTTCATCCCGGGCGGCGGCCTGATCGTCGATGCCCTCAACAATCACGGCATCTTCGAAAAGGGCGGCAAGTTCATCGAGGACCAGTTCCATTCGCTGGGCATGGTCGGCTCTGCGTTTCGTGACGCGTTGATGGAATTCATCGACTCACTGAGCTGGAGCGACGTCTTCCACCTCGGCGACGTGTGGGATCGCGCCAAGCGCATCTTCACCGCGCCGGTCGACAAGCTGATCTCGTTCGGCAAGGGCCTGGTCGTCGGCATCGCCGAGATCGTCAGGGACGCCATCCTGAAGCCGCTCGGCCGCTATGCGGCGGGTATCATCCCCAAGTTCGACCTACTCGCCGGCGTGTTCGGCAAGAACCCGGTTTCGGGCGAGAGCGTGTCGCCGGCAAACGCGCTGATCGGCGGCTTCATGACGCTGATCGGGCAGGAAGAGATCTGGGCCAACATCCAGAAATCGGGCGCGGTCGGCAAGGCGTGGAACTGGTTCAAGGGCGCGCTGTCGGGCGCGCTGGCGCTGGTCAAGACGATCCCCGACCGCTTCATCTCGACGCTCAAAAGCCTGACGATCTTCGACATTGTCACCATCGTTGGTGCCTGGGTCAAATTCGGGAAATTGTTCCTCGGTTTCGTCGCCGATTTCACGGGCTGGGCGCTCAAGCAAGTGCTCAAGCTGCTCGAGATCATCCTCGAGGTCGTGGCGCCGAGCGTCATCCCCTATCTCAAGAAGGCGGGCGCCGCCTTCAACACGATCATCAAGGCACCGGGCCGCTTCATTGGCTTCCTGGTCAAAGCCGGCAAGGCCGGCTTCAACATGTTCAAGACCAACATCCTCGCGCACCTCCAGCGCGGGATTCTGGACTGGCTGCTGGGCTCGCTGGCGGGTGCCAATCTCTACATTCCCAAGAGCTTCGCGCTGCTCGAACTGCTCAAATTCGGGCTCTCGGTGGTCGGGGCGACCTGGGAGAATGTCCGCGCGAAGCTGGTCGCGGCGACCAACGAGACCACGGTCAAGGTGTTCGAGACAACCTTCGATCTCGTCAAGACATTGGTCACACAGGGACCGGCAGCCGCCTGGGAACAGCTGCTCGAGACATTGTCCAACCTCAAGTCGATGGTGATGGATGCGATCATCGATTACGTGAAAGGCAAGGTGATCGAGATCGCCATCGAGAAGGTGCTCTCGTTCCTCAATCCTGCCGGCGCGTTCATCCAGGCAGTCCTCGCGATCTATCGTACGATCACCTTCATCGTCGGCAAGCTGCAACAGATCGGCGCCGTGGTGGCGGCGCTGATCGACGGGATCGCCGCGATCGCCGCGGGCAATATCGGCCCGGCTTCGGCCAAGGTCGAAAGCGTGCTGGCGCGCGGGCTCAGCCTGGCGATCAATTTCCTCGCGAACTTCGCCGGGCTGGGGAACGTCAGCAAGAAAATAATCGAGATTATCAACAAGATCCGCAAGCCGGTCGACAACGCGCTCGACAAACTGGTGACCTGGATCGTCAACAAGGCCAAGGCGCTGGGCAAGTCGATCCTTCAGGCGGGCGTTCCCGCGGATCCCAATGCGCGGTTGAAGCTCGCCATCCGCGATGCGAGCCTGATCGCCAAAGGACTGGGAAAGAGAATCTCCCGCGACAATCTCGACCGCGCGCTGGGCGCCGTACGTACCCGCTATGGGCTGACAGCGCTGCAGGTTTCCGAGCGCAACGGCGTCTGGTCCGCGACGGCGTCGATCAATCCGACACTCACCGCTCAGATTGCCACGACTCCAGCGGGCACGCCCGGTGCGCCGCTGCCCGTCCGAACCCCTCCGTTGCCCGCATCGACTACGGTGATCAGTGTCCGGCCGAGCTTCCGCAAGGGACGCAATCTGCAGGGCGAACAGGTCGAATATGATCGCCAGGTCGGCATGCAGCAAGGAGGCATCAACGCCATGAGCGTCAGCGAGTGGCAGCGTAATCGAGCCAGCTATATCGCGCGGCGCACGGCCCCGGGATCGCGGTCGGGTCGCGATCCGGCGTCGGCTGTCGATCAGGCGCAGCTCCGTGTACAGGTTCTCGATGAGATGACGCGCCGTCTTCAGATGCCTTTGCTCACGCCGACGACTTTCCCTGCCTTGGGCATGTACGAGCACGGTGCAGTGACCACGATTTTCGGCGGAGGTTCTCCCGCCGAACGGGCCGCCGGTTTCTCGGCCGGGCGAGCCGCAGGACTCGCCGCCGCCTGGATGCGCACCCAGCATGCGCTTCATTCCCCCGATCAGGTCGCCGGCGGCTCTCGCCTGAACGCCGCCGGCGGCGTTTCGCCGGACCGGGGACTCACGGGCATGGGATTGGCCAATGTCAATATGAGCCTTGGCGCGCAATGGAAGGACCGCATCGCAAACCTCGACAGCGATCTGAACACCTTTCTCAATTCGGGTGTGCCGGGCGGGCCGGTCACCCTGGACGCGGAAAAGCAGAAAATCCGGATGAACGTCAGTCTTCTGCCGGTGGTATAGGAATCCAGGATGGACGACGAAGAAGACTTTCCCGCTAAGTTCGATGCGTTCGCTGGCAAGCCCACGCGTTATGCTGCGTTCGGTGCGGAAGATCGCGAGCGACTGAACGGACGGTTGCCCGAAGCACTGCTTCGGCTGTTCGAGCGCGACGGCTTTGCGTCCTATCGCAAGGGAGCGATCTGGACGTGCGATCCCGATCGCATGCTCGAGATCAAGCAGATCTGGCTCGAGCGCTTTCCGAGCGCCGAGATTTTCATGCGTACCGCCTTCGGTGACTTCTTCTTTTGGGACCAGCGTTACGTCTGGACGTGCACGGTGAACAACTCGCAGATCCTCTATTCGAGCCTCAATGTCACCTGGTTCCTGAGTTCGATCCTGCCCAACAGCGGCTTCTTCCGAAGCCTGGGCCTGCCCAAATTCTCCAATCTCGGCGCGAAGCGATGCGGCCCACTGGAACCCGATGAAGCCTATATCTGGGTGCCCGCCTTCGCTCTCGGCGGCAGCTCTGAAACGTCCAGCATCGAGAAGGGAAAGATGGCTGTCGCCTCCGACCTGTTGCGGCAGATGCAGGAACCTTTCATCGATCAGAGGGTCGAACTGGAGTCCTGAGGCACGTGCCGCTCCATCAAACCGTAAAAGACGCTAATCGCGACGCACCGTGACGAGCCGGGCGCCGCGGACGGTCGGAATACCCGCGACTTTGTTGAGGAGAATCTCCGCCCGTTGATCTTCCAGCCGGCCAAGGTCGATCGAGAGTTTGAGGCTGACCCGGTGCCGGGTGAGCGCGATGCCGTAAGGGATTTCGTCGAATTGCGCGACGAGGCCGAGCAGGCGCGGCAACAGATTGGGGCAGATGTCGCCGCTGACATGCAGCCGGACGAGATTTGGACGAGCAGTTTTGGGCGCACGTTGGGCGCGGGTTTGACCATGAGACACGCAGAACGACCTTCACGAAATTTGGCAGGACCGGCGGGGCGCTTGATCACGCCCGGCCGACGACGCGCCGGATCAGCCGACCCGGCCGATGCTAATTCGCGCTTGGGGGCCCCGCATTCGTGCGCGCGCAGGGTCCGGGCGAAGGCGCCCGGCCGCTACGTAGAGAATCGCGCGCTTGGTCATGCTGGTCGTATAGAATCGCATTTTCGCTTTGGCCAGCCGGACATCCGCGGGCCAAGCCCACGAAATCCGCGCTTTGGCGATTTTGTCGACCGCGATAGATATCCCTCGCACGGGAAATGGTGCCCAGAAGAGCTTGGTCGCTGGGCGGCTAAGCGGTTGATTTCGCAGTCAAATCATAGACTTGCGAAGTCGCCAGAGGCATCATTAGCACGATCTGAATTCGTGGAAAAGGCTGGACCTGCTTGGACGTCCAGCTCGGGTTTCGTCCGCGCTCTGCGTTGAGAGCAGCTACGTGTCATTGTCCAGGGACGCGCTCCGACCATCAAGCAAGACCTTATATCTTATGATTGAGTTAGCCCCCTGGGATATCTGTGGCATGATTTCCAAGGTCGCTCGTCGGTAACGAGCGCGGCACTCGTCGCCGTCCCGGACAAGTAAAGAGGCGTATGTACAACGAGGATTTGATAGCCGATCAGCGCGATTGGGCCGAAGCCGGGTTGATGACGGCACGGCAGCTGTTGCCACTCATGTCGCCTGTCGGCCGACATGCGTGGTCGTCGGCAGAACGACAAACCGTCGGCAACCTCCTTTCCGCGACTGCTCGGGCAACGGAAAGCGCGCTGCTTTTGTGCGCATTCGGTCAACTCTGGGATGCCGAGATTTTGGCTCGATCGGTCTTAGAGGGATCGCTGAAGTTCGCTTACCTGGTGCAAAGCCCCGACACCTTCGATCAACGCCACGAAGAGTACGCATCGCACCTCTTCAGCATTGCGGTCATGAAGGATCACCAGAAATCCGCGGATCTGATGTCCGTTGTCAAGGATCCGGAGCATCCGCAGTGGCGACCTATCAAAGACCGCCTGCTTTCGGACGAGGAGCTTTCGGAGCTTCGCTCCACCTACGACCGCGTTCACCGTAGAGAATTAGAAAACCGATGGGGTTTTACGGGCTTGGTCGGTGAGTTGTCGCGCTCAGGTGACCCGCTGTTTCGCAATCTCGGAGGCTTGGCGCACACTTACTCAATGGCCAGCCATATTCATCACATGGACATGGTGGGTGCGTCCATTCCTCTCGACCGCGACATGCGTTCCGCCGAGCGCCGCGAGACGATTCATTCAGCTCATGAGGGACGGCTGATCTCCGACGTTTTGATCTTTCTCTACCTGCGGCTTTGCGTCGGCTATCGCTTCGTCGGGGCCGACATGGCACCGCTTGCCGAGGCGAAAGCGGCGATCGATGCCGTAGGCGCGGAGTTCGACACCGTCCGCTCGACATGGATGGACGTCGAATACCCAACCGACGATCAAACGGAGTAACTCTGCGCTCCCATTTGGTCTTCGGCCTATGGTCCGAATCGGCTAAGTTCGTGCCGGGGGGATGATGACCAAGAAACTTGCCGAAACGCTCTCAACGCACAGCAGCGACCTTGCTTTGCTTCTGGGCAATGGGATCAATCGATACAGAAGTTCCGCGCAGCTCAATTCCTGGGATGCGTTGCTCATGAAGGTAGCATCGCAATGTGCCACCGGAGTCACGACGGTTCCCAAAGGCACCACGCTCACCGAGTTTTATGATGTGCTGCGTTTGGCGTCCGACGAACGCAAGCTGGATCTGGCGGCGGAGTTCTGCAAATTGATGCAGGATTGGCGACCGGTCGCGCATCATCGGCGCGTCACGTCATGGGCCGAAGCACGTTCGGTCCCGGTGCTCACCACGAACTTCGACGAGGTGTTGAGCGAGGCGGGGCAATACGCCTTTCGCAGATTTCGCAACAAAAGCTTCACCGACTACTATCCATGGGAATGCTACTTCGCGCCGGCAGATTTGGCCGACCCGTGCGCGGGATTCGGAATCTGGCACGTGAATGGGATGGCGCGCTACCGCCGAAGCATCCGTCTCGGCCTCACTGACTACATGGGGTCCGTTCACAGAGCCCGCGGCTGGCTTCACAGATCGGACGATCGTCTTTTCGGAGAGAAAAATCAGGACCGCTGGCCGGGTGCCGAATCCTGGATGCATGTCGTATTCAACAAGCCGCTCCTCGTGATCGGGCTGGCACTTGAAGAGAATGAAGCCTTTCTCCGCTGGTTGCTGATCGAGCGGGCGCGCTACTTCAAGAAATTCCCGGGGCGACGCAGATCTGGCTGGTTCGCGTACAAGCCGGATCAATCCGATGATCGGGAGGCTGGTAAGCTATTTTTTCTGCGCGCGGTCGGTTTCGAATGCATTCCGGTCGACAGCTACGACGACCTCTATGCTGACACAACCTGGGCGATCTAAACCATGCTCCGCGCAGAAAGCAGGTACTATGGCATATGGCTCACGAGAGGCTTGAGCGGGGCAACGAGCGAATGAACAGCATTGCCTTCTCCGGCCTGAAGAATGCCGACCTGATCGTGGACGCGATCTACGAAAGCGATCGCAACTCCACGACCGTCGGTTCGGAACCGCTGGCGCCATTGACCGGCACAGGAAATCAGGGTGGGTTTCGCTTCTCTGGTAGCATCGCGATGCCGGAGCTCGTCGTGCTGTATACGACCATGTCGGAGGCCGATTGGCCCGATGCGATCGACGAAGAGAACGGCCTCTTTTACTACTACGGCGACAATCGGCGGCCGGGCTTCGAGCTGCACGATCGGAAGTCCGGTCGCGGCGGAAATCAGATCCTGCGCAACGTCTTCGAATGGACACACGGCGATCCGAGCGAGCGTGCCAAGGTCCCGCCGTTCCTGATCTTCTCCAAAGGCGAAAGCCGCAGAGACGCGGTGTTTCGGGGCCTGGCCGTTCCCGGTGCCGAGCACCTCGACGCGGGCTCGGATCTCGTCGCGACATGGAAATCGATCGAGGGTCAGCGGTTCCAGAACTATCGGGCGGTATTCACGATCCTCGACGTCGCTCGCGTGGACCGGAATTGGCTGAACGCCATCCGTGCAGGCGACAAGCTGGGGACCGTTTGCCCGAAGCCTTTCCGGCAGTGGATCGAGACCGGGCGAGCGAGAGCGTTGCGTGCGGAACGCGTGAAGCGGACTCGCTCGTCTGCTGAGCAATTGGGTCGCACCCCGAACCAGCGGGCGGTCGCCAAGGCCGTGTATGACTATTTCTCGGGCTCGCCGGTCGCGTTCGAGCATTTCGCCGCGGCCGTCGCGCGAATGATGGACGCGAACATCGTCAGCCTCGACGTCACGCGCCCGAGCCGTGACGGCGGACGCGACGGAATCGGTCGATATCGCGTCGGTCAGCCGCAGAATTGCATCACCGTCGATTTCGCGCTCGAGGCGAAGTGTCATGCGCCGACATCGGGCCTCGGCGTGAAAGTGCTTTCTCGCCTGATCTCTCGGCTGCGACATCGACAGTTCGGCATGTTGGTGACGACGAGCTTTCTTGCCGATCAGGCCTATCAAGAGCTGATCGAAGACGGCCATCCTATCATAGTATGCGCTGGAGGCGATATCGCCGAACTTCTGATCGACCGTGCCGGCGTGGCGACCGCGGCCGAAGCCGCCGAATGGTTGGCTCGCACGTTTCCGCTAGTGCCGAACGCCGCCGTCGAAGGCGCGTCGGTCGATTAAGCCGCAGCCGACTTCTTCCGATTCTTCGCCTCGGGAACAGGTCGAGCACGATCACAGGCATCGACGATGGCCCTCACCAAACGGCGCGGGTTGCGCGCGGCATTGCGGGACCAGTCTGACACCGCGCTGCGGACCTCGGCGCCGCAATCGCCCGTTTCCGGATAAGCGTCGCGGTACATGCGCTCGACCACGGCGGCGAGTTCCGATGCCTCCTCGTCCGCGACCTTGGGCGGGGCGATCAACTCTTCCTCGCCGTCGCGCCACATCTTCAGGAAGCGGCGTCCGTCGGCCGAGGCCTGCCAATAGATATCGGACCGGGCGTCTTCCCGGACGACGCGAAGGAAGCGTTCGGTGATACCGAACACGCACCATGTCCCGGGGGCGTCGAGAAAGCGGCCAAACGCCTCGTATGCGGTCCCACGCGAGCGACGGTTCCATAGCTGATCGATCGTCTCGAGTTCGTCGAACAGCAGCACGGTACCTTTGGCGCCGGCCGCTCGGACGAAGGCTGTGGTCCAATGAAAGCGAACCAACGCCTTCGTGCGACGGTAGCCGTAATCGGAATGCGCGATATCGGTCCCCGTAAGTACCCTCCAGGCCGCGCTGGTTCCCATAAGAGCAGTCTCTCCTCGGCTTGAAAGCGCGCGCAAGGTACTCGCCGCCTGCGCGATATCTGCCTGGGATCGATCCCCGATGGTCGCCAGCGCTTGGCCGGCCTTCTTGTCGTCGCGCAGCAACGATCCGATGACGGACCGGATGCCGCGCTCTTCGCCGAACGCGATGTTGCGCGCCATGAATGGCATCATGCGCTGCGGATAATTCGGCGGGCATGTTCGTGCATTCAGCACGGCTTCCATCGTCGCGAAACCGCTCTCGAGCGCAAGCGCGCGAACGAGGCGGATCGAGTGCGTCTTGCCCGAACCCCACTCGCCATTGAGAAAGAGCGGGGCCGGCGTCTTTTTCTTCTCGAGGGTCGACAACGACGCGCCGATGGAATCGATCAGGTCGGTCGCGCCAACAGTGAGATGCCTGATCCCCAGGTCCGGAACCGAGCCGGCCCGCAGGACGCGCATCGCCGCTCGGGCCGCCGAGTTCATTCGTCGATCTCGCGAAGGATGCTGGCGGCCGCATCGGAGACGAGAGTCGATGCCTCGCTCGCTTCGAACGCTCCGGCTTCCTGCCTGGCTCGCTCGAGTTCGTCGACCACGATGCGGGCGAGCAAGCGCGGCTTCGCGATACGGACACGCGAAGCGACCACTTCGGTCATGAGCTCGTCCAGATACTGGTCGGTTAGCGCTCCGTCTCGCGTACCGGGATAGGCGATGCGGTGAATGGCTGCGATGCGCCGCGCCATCGCCAACATTTCCTGGGCATCCAAGGGAGTGCGGTCCAGATCGACCACCGTGCCGCGCCAATTCAACCGATCGGACACCGGCTGGATGCGCGTGGCCAGCGCATCGTAGCGCGGAAAGTAATCGGGACCTTCGAACATCTCGGGTGTGGCCGCGAGGTACATGCAGAGATGCTTGAAGCCGCCCTGACCGCCGGCATGGTCCACGTACTCGCGAAGCGCCTGAAGCGATTGCTCCTGACGTTTGCGGGTGCGGAGTTTCGCCAACTCCTCTATCTCGTCGATGCACAGGACGAGCCCGGTGAACCCGGCCTCCCGAATGAGCCAGAGAATGCCGCGCATCGCCTCCGTCGCATTGCCGCGCCCGATCGGTGAAAGCGGGGTCGTTCCGGCCATGCCGCCGCCGAGCGCGGTAGGCTTGCCCATGTATCGGCGCGGGATCGACATGCGGTCGCCGTCGGCCTTCAACCAGCGCGTGACCGCGATCATCGTCTCGTTGTCGTTCTCCGTCTGCGCGCGGGCGAAGGCCGTCAGCGCGTTGACGAAGTCCGCCGACAGGCTCGAACGGTGGAGCGTCTCACCGAGCCGGCGGAAGATCCTCGAGTCCGCGTCGAAGGGTCGCGTGATGCCGTCATCGCGGATCCCGGCCGCACGGCGCAGCACGCTCGCCCATTTTTCGAGCAGATATCGCGCGGGGTCGACATCGCCGCCATCTGACGCACCGGGCATCACGAGTTTGGCGACCAGCGCTGGATACAGCGTCTCGAACCGATCGATCTCCACATGATCGGATCGGCATTCGAGGTGGGCGGTCGCCCAGCCCATGTCCCGCGCTTCGTCCTGGACGACGCCCAGGAAATGACTCTTGCCCGCACCATAAGCACCGCGAACGAATTTCGTGTCCGAGTGACCATCCTCTGCGACTTCTTCGAGCAGCTCGCGTTGGGCGGCGAGCCAGTTCGCGTGGCCGACGTGGACGTGCCGCACGCCCGTCGCGATCGTCGTGCCGCGGGTCAGGCTGCGGACGATCGCGCGAGCGAGCGCGGGCGCCATATCGTCGGTGCCGCTCACCGGCCGCGCGCCACGAATTCGATGCGGCCGACGTAACCGAAACGCCCTTCGCCCGGTTGATAGACGAACAAGGCGTCCTTCGGGTCGAGTGGGGGCAGCATGCGCAGCTCACTTCCGTCGCGCGCGACGCTGGCGCCATCCTCCAACATCTTCGCCAACCGCGCTCGGAACTGATCGACCGAGAGTCCGACGAAACGATCGGCGCGCGCATCCTTCCAGAAGCGTTGCGACTGAACGTCCATGACGAAACGGCCGTATAGCTCCAGGATCGGGATCTGTCCGCCTTCGGGTCGCAGGGCGGCGTGCGAGCGGCGCAACTGCTCCAGCATATCGTGTGCGGAAAAGCCCTTGGGTACGAGATCGCGGATCGCCAGGCGAACCGCATCGCCGATCGCATCAATGTCGGTCGCGTCGATGGCCTGCCCCGCGACGCGGACGATGCGTTTCGTGGTCTCGACCCGAAGCTCGATGCCACGTTCGACCTGAAAGGTCGGCCAGATGCCTTCCAATCGCCAACCGTTCGTTCGCGCCAGGTCACCGATGTCGGCTTCCAGCTCGGAGAGCTTGCGCGCGACAGCGTCGTCCAGATCGGCGATCAAACGCTCCAGGGCGATCACCGTATCACGGTCGATTGCCGACAAGGCGCCGCGCGCCGCTTCCAAGAGGCGCACCGGTGACGCTTTCTGGCCGAAGAGCGTTTCGAATGCCGCAACCGGCCGCAGCCGGCTCGACACGACCGCAGCGGTATCGTTCGATGGGTTCTTCTTCATGCTTCATCACCCCTGGCGGTATCGTCCGCCGCTTCCCATTCCAGTCGCTCCGGAAGAACGGCGACCACTCGCTCCGCGAAATCCTCGCAAAGCGATACGAACATCTTGTCGAGCGTGTTTCCGGACGCGAAGAACACCTCGCCCTGGAGTAGTCCCCCCGTCTTGATCGCCAGCATCATGCGGTGGAAGTCCACCATCTCGATCGCCAGCCCGTCCTCGACGCCCAACGCCATCGCCATCAGAGCGACGCTGTCGAACGGCGTGTGACCGACCGACCGCCTGACCGTGCGATATCCCCGTGCCAAATAAGTCGCGATCGTCCTCGTATCGGTCCGCCGCTCCGGTGCCTCGATGTCGAGATAGGCGTGACACGACACCTCGGCGAAACCATCCCACAGGAACGGCGCGCCGCGATCGCCCAGGCGCTCTCGAGCCGAGGTCCAGCGCGATGCAATCGGTGTCGGATGCCAACGCCACTTTCGGCGTGCTTGGAGATCTCCGGCTCGCCGACTTTTGGCCAGGAATCCGAGATCGACCAATTGTTCGAAGCGGGGGATCGTCTGGTGGTCGGCGTTCTTGTGGGTTCGTCGCGGCGCGTTGCCGGACGCCGCCGCCATGAGCGCCTTTCGTTTGGCCGCCGGGTTCATCGGCCGCGGGGCGCGTCGACGATTTTCCGTCCCGCCTTTGGGCGGAGCCATGTCCAATTCCTCGCAGATGGTCGCCGCCAGTTCGAGCGCGGTCCGGTACGCCGGAATCTCCGGCGGCCTAATGTCGTGCTGCGCCTTGGCCAGGACGGACGACAGCGCGACCGCGAGCATCTTCGCGGCGTCGATCGTCTCGATATCTGCATCTTCCGCCCGTCCGCCGATAGCGTCGATCAAGGCCAGAGTGACGGTATCGATCTCGATGATATGGTAGAGGAAGAAGAGCCGCTCGACCGTCGTAAGGGAGAAAGGATTCCAGGCGTTCGGGTCGCCGTCGAGAAACGCGTCGACGCCTTTGTCCGCGAATAAGGCGTGCAGCGTCAGGCCGCGCTCCGAGATCTGGTTGCCACGTCCGAGCAAGCCTACGTTACGCCCCCAGTCGACGATCTTGTAGGTCGTCGGGGCGGTGATCGCGAACAGCAGCGACGGCAGGTCGGCATCCACGATCAGGCCTTCCGCGACGGTCGGCGTCTTCTTCGCGTCGACCGAATGCCGCCACCACTCGTTCTCGTACCAGGTCATGCGCTCGCCGACCCGCGCGACGAGGTTGGCATGAGCGCCCGCATCATCGAACAGGGGGCGCCGCAAACGGCGCAGTATCGTCTCGGTCGGCACGCTTCGCCGTTCGGTGCCGAGCGCCGCGACCAGTGCCTTGAGGAACCCAAGACGCAAGTAGAAGTCCTGGAACTTCGTCCAAGGCAACGCGCTGCTCAAAACGCCTCTCCTCCGTGGGCGACGTTGCGCGGTCGGACATCGGCGACCACGAAGCGGTGAACGTCGCTGACCGCACTGGAGAAGATCGCCTGTCCGACGTCCAGACTACGGATCAGGTCGGGCAGATCGAGTTCTCGATTCTGCAGCCTGACCTTGGCGGGGCGCGCGTTTTGGAGAAGCCCGCACACCGCGGCGATGTCGTCGGCGACGCTGAGGCGGTGAACGATGAACGTGTCGATCTGGCTCGCCGCCTTTTCGGAGACCGCGCCCTTCGGACGTTGGGTCGCGAGCCAGAGGGACAGGCCGAAGTTACGGCCTTCGAGAACGAAGGAGTCCAAGGCTTGGCGCGCGGTGCTGCCACCCTGCGCAGGCATCAGGATCTGAGCCTCGTCGATCGCCAGGATCGTCCGCGGAACGTGCTTTTCGAGTTCGGTGGTGAGCTGTGCGGTCATGGTGGCGTCGTCGGTCTTGAGTGCGAGACGCCGGCGCAGCTGGCTGGCGTGCATGCGATCGGCTTTGAGCTTGCGAACGATGACCGTAGTCAGCACCGTGCGAAGATCGTCGGTGAGCCTGGCGAGGCAGAGGATGGAGAGCGTTCCGACACGCGCGAATTCGGTCAGCGGCGTACCAGACGGCGAGCTGAACAGTGGCATCCGTGCGAAGGAGCGGAGCGGCTGAACGACGCTACGGCGCGTCTCGGAGGCGTAGAAGGCGACGATATCCGGGTCGCGGTCGATGCACTCGATCAGGTCCTCGATACCGTAACCTTCGACCGGATCGCGCTGCGTCCCCCCGTCGTCGATCCACCCGAGCTCGGTCACCTTACGGTAGGCTTCGTCGATCAATCGACCGCGGGTCTCCGTCATCAGGTCGGTGCGCAGGAGAAGCGACCAGTCGCCGGCGTCGAGCGAGGACACGGGCAGCTGGAAGTCGAGGAATTCGGGAGGGTCGGTGTCCCAACGATGACCGGCCGGCATGAACACGCGCGCGTCGATCGGTTCGAGTTCGAGGCCATTGCCCCACCTCTGGAACACGGCGTGCTGCTTGCGCATTGCTTCCGGTCCGTCCGGGGTCAGCGGATAGATTGCGGTCCAATGGATATCGAGCGGGTCGAGCAGGACGACGGCGCGCGGATCGGCATGAACGCCGATCTTCGAGCCGGGCTTCGTCGCGAAACATTCGAGCAGCGAGCCCATGCCATAGGACTTGCCCGATCCCCGCTTCCCCACCTCAAGCACGACGAAATTGTCGGACGCGTCGAAATAGAGGTCTTCGGGATTTCCACGCTCTGCGAGACGCCCGGCAAGGATCAACGAATCTCGCTTGTCACTGCCGAGATGGACCTTGCCGGACAGGCGAGGCTCAATGTCGAACCGCTTCATCAGAAGCCCTCCTGACCAATGTCGTCGACGATCTTGCTGTCGATCGTCTTCTTGTCCTTTCGCATGGCGGTGGTCGCCGCTTTCGTGAGGCGGATGAGCGCCTCGCTGGGCTTGCTCGACATATCGCCGGCGGCGATCTGTTCGACAAAGTCTTCGAAGGCGTCCGGTTCAAACGGATAAAAGCGGAGACGATCCGCGTCGCCGCCGGTCGCATCGGTCAGACCTTCGGGAATTTCCTTGTCGAGCGCTTCCGGCGACATGGCCGGCTGATGTACGGCGGGTACCGGTCCCTTCTGAACCAGCGTGCCCAAAAGCTCGACGAGGAAATCGCGGATATCGTCACGGCCGGGATTCTGGAACTCGACGTAATTCGCGACGCCGACGCGGCGCATGATCTCGTCGGACAGAAGGATCGTCGGCAACGCGTTTCGGGTGAGCGCACCGATGAACATGATCAAGCCGAGGCCTTCGATCTCGGTGAGCTCACGGAACGCTGCCGTCCATGCCGCATAGGTATCGATGTGGGTGATGTTCTCGAGACGCTCGGCTTCGTCGAGGAAGTACAGCAGGACGTTGCCATCGACTTCGCGGTACATGTGGGTGAGCCCACGCATCACCGCGCCGAATTCGCGGCTGTCGGTCAAGCGATCCTTCAGCTGGGCAGCGACGAGCGTCATCGTCACCTTCTCACCGCCGAGCCATCGCATCGTGTCGCGCACGACGTTGTCGTTCGGCAGCTGAAGACCGTTCTCGATCGCCACCGCGACGTCTTCGAGATGAACGATTTCGCGGATCGGACGGGCCTTACCATCGGCGACCATCTTGAAATACTCGGTCGCGACGCGACGAACGTCGACGAGATTAAGTTCACGCAGAAATTGCCCGAACAGGGTCGAGAAGGGTTCCTTGGCGGTGTACGCCGAGCACTTTAGATAGATCGGCACGACGCCGAGCCCATCGTGCGCCGACTTGAACTTCAGATTTAGGCTGAGGTGCGTCTTGCCGCGACCGTAGTCGCCGAAGACTACTGCCTTGTAGCCAGCGCGACCGTAGCATGCGCCTTCGATCTCGCCGATCAGGTAGTCGCGCTTCTTCTGCTCCCGGTTCCCGAACAGGAGGCCGGGATGGGTTTCGGGCGTGATCTTGAAAGATGCGAAGCCGGGCCGAAGGAAGAACCAGCTGTCCATGGTCTTCATTGTGATTACTCCTTGATTAGGCGGCGACCCGCCCGATGAATTCCCGCACCGCGCGAACGACGTGACGCCCCTGTGGCGTGGCCGACGTGGCCGACACCCCAAGTTCGAAATTTCCCGCGATACCGCCCCAGGTGAGGTTCGCGCTGGTGACGATCGCACGCGCATGACCGCGGCCACGCGGGGTCACGACATAGGCTTTGGCGTGAACCCGATCGTTCGCAACCACCGTCTTCCGCCAGAAGGCGGGCGGGCCGGGTAGACGTGCGACGAGCGCGGTCGCCGCGGCGGTCGACGTGACGATGCGGAAACCGCATGACGCTTCGCGCGTCACTACTGCGAGACGGGTGATCCGATCCATCATCGGTTCGTCGATGAACGGCGCGCAGAACGCGATGTCGGAAAGGCGATCCGGCTGGGCGATCGCCCGATCGATGAGGCGGTCGACGTCACGGCCGGTCGAAATGTCGATCATTCTGTGCCTCCCGCTACCCGCTTGCGACTGCGGCCGAGTTCCATTGCCTGGGCGCGGACACGCGCTTCGGGGATGCCGAGGGACGCCGCCAAACGACGGCGCCGGTTCGGGTCGTCCAAAAGTCCGCGTAGGTTGCGCTGATCTTCCAGCGCTATAGCGCGCAAATGGGAAGCGATACCGTTGCCGTCGGGCGTGCGGCGAACGAGCCGATCGAACAGATCGCCCCCGTCATCGATGCGAACGGCACCCGCGTCGCCGATCACCGGCAGGCGATCCACGACCTTGCCGACGTCATCGCCGAAGACGAGGATCTGGCGAATGGCGGCCGTGAGGCCGCGCATGTGTCCGTGCCGGGTCCAATCGACCCCGGCGAGCGTGGACACCACGCGATCGTCGAGACCGCTCAGCTGCTGGCTCCAGTCCAGCCAGTAGGCCTTGTCGACGCGATCCGGCTCGATCCTTCCGGCATTCTCCACGCGGCTGCGAACGAGGCTCAGCACGCCGTCGGCGACCGACCGGATGATTACGGTGAGATCGTCCGCCCGCTCGCCCAATCCGGGCAGCGTCACTTCGGTGCCCGCGATACGCGCGAGCAGATCGGGGCGAAAGCCGGGGGGATCGAGCGACTTCCAGGTCGCGCAGATCACCGTGCCGTCGAACTCAACCGCGCGATCGGGATCGCCTTCGGCGCCGACGCGGTAGACGCGGCCGCCCGAAAGGATCGCCAGCAGCTTGGCCTGTAGCGACGGCGGCACGTCACCGACCTCGTCGAGAAAGACGACGCCGCCGGTAAGCTGTGCCGCCACCGGTGCTCTGCCTTCCCCACCACCGGCCGCCTTTTCGAAGATGCCCGCGGTGTCGCCAGCGCCGGTGTAAGCGCTCTTCACGCTGCCGAACAACTGGACGTCGGCGATCGATTCGACGAGGCCCGTCAGCGGTAGCTCCACGTACCAGTCGAGCAGAGAGCGCGCGGAGATGAGATTGCCACCTTCGACCTTGAGGTCGGTCAGAATGCGCTCCGCGTCCGTTTCGGTCAGCATCGCGACGCGAACGATCGCAGCGACCGCTCGCGCGGCAGTCGATTTGCCCGCGCCGGTCGGGCCACGGATGAGCAGAGTGTTGGTCGCGGGGTTGAGCGCGAAGGACAGAAGGCGTTCGCGCACTTCCGTCATCGTTTCGGTTGTCCCGGGCATGATGCGCTCCAGGAAGCGGCGCATCGGCGCCAGTGCCGGTGGGGCGGCGAAGATCTTGGCAGTAGAAACGTCGTCCCGCATGGCACTCTCCAGTGATGCCTCGTATAAAGCAATCGCCGTGCCAAACTCTCGAAATGGCGGAAATTGGCCATTTCTCCGTTCCGACTCGAATGTGATCTCACGGCAATCGCCATGATCCTATGGCATTTGCCGTGAAATTGTAGTCGTCGGCGGGGCATCGTCGGCACAGGTGCGTGCGACGTGTCTCCATGGGGTGCGACGGGGTTCCGAACGCAGACGCGTCGCGCGAAACGAGATCGCCGACGATTCGACACCGGTCCAATCGACGACTATGGTGGAGTGGCGACGTTTGTAGCTAGGCAAATCACCTCTTGGTCGTCTATCGGTATGGCGATGGACGCGAACGGGATTCTTCAGGTAGAGGCGGGCGACTTCAGCACCGCGGTCATCGACCTCTTTTGCGGTGCCGGCGGTTTGACCTATGGCCTCAAGTCGGCTGGCCTGACGGTCAAGACGGGCGTCGATCTCGATCCCAGCTGCAAGCACCCGCTCGAAGAAAATACCGGCGCGAAGTTCGAGTGCCGCGACGTGGAAGATCTGACTTCGGCCGAGCTGGCTACCTGGTTCGGTGATGTGGACGTTCGCGTCTTGGCGGGATGTGCGCCTTGCCAGCCGTTCTCGACCTATTCGCAAAGCCGCAAGTCGGTCGATGGCCGCTGGGAATTGCTCAAGCACTTCCAGCGTCTGGCGATTGAGCTGAAGCCCGAGATCGTCACGATGGAAAACGTGCCCGGTCTTGCCAATCAGCAGGTTTGGAAGGACTTCATCGCCGCGCTCGAAGCGGAGCATTACAAGGTATCGTGGTGCGAAGTCGCGTGCGATGAATATCAGGTTCCGCAGAGCCGACGGCGCCTCGTTCTTCTGGCCTCGCTGCTCGGTCCGATCGAATTGCGCGCCTCGGAGAGCAAGCTCAAGCTGACGGTGAAGGACGCGATCGGTGGGTTGCCGAAGATCGGCGCCGGCGAGGCCTGGCCCCATGATCGACTGCACGCCAGCGCCGGCCTCGGCGCCATCAATCTCGAGCGCATTCGCGTCTCGACGCCAGGGGGTACTTGGCGCGACTGGCCGGAAGACCTGCGCGCGCCGTGCCATCGTAAGACCACCGGCAAGACGTATCCCTCGGTCTATGGTCGTATGGAGTGGGACAAGCCCGCACCGACGATGACGACGCAATGCTACGGCTTCGGGAATGGCCGTTTCGGCCATCCGGAACAGGACCGTGCGATCAGCCTGCGCGAAGCGGCGATCATCCAGTCGTTTCCGAAAGAGTACAGCTTCCTCGCCGAAGATGACGAGGTCACGTTCGATCGCCTCGGCACGCTCATCGGCAATGCGGTTCCACCCAAGCTGGGTGAAGCGATCGGCCGGTCCATCCTCGCGCATATCGAAGCGGTGCGAAACGGCGGACCGATTCTCGAGGGGCAACTCGACCTGCGCTGAGCGGGACTTCTGGGATTCCGCATGGCAAGGCAACCGCGTCTACATCTCATATCCGAAGAGCAACTTGCGGCGGCGGAAGCTGAGATCGTCGATCGGACCCGGCGCATCGAATTCTATATGACCGAATATTCGGTCGAACTTCTTGCCGAGAAGATGGAGCGGGAAGAGTTCGTGATCCCTGCCTATCAGCGGGAATTCACGTGGGAGCCCAAGCGGAAGTCCCGCTTCATCGAATCTTTGATCATGGGCCTTCCGGTCCCTTTCCTCTTCTTCTGGGAGATGGAGAACGGGCGGCTGGAGATCGTGGACGGATCGCAACGCCTGCGTACCCTCCACGAATACATCCTGGGCGGGATGGAGCTCGGACAATTGGACGAACTGCCATCCCTCGAAGGGACGCGTTTCGCCGATCTCTCGACGTCTCGCCAGCGCAAGATCAACAACAGATCCATCCGCGGCATCGTCCTGAATGAACACGCCGACGATCAAGCGCGCTTCGACATGTTCGAGCGCATCAATACCGGCAGCAAGGTAGCGAACACGGCCGAAGTCCGTCGCGGGGCGTTGCGCGGACCATTTCTCGATCTCGTTCTGGAATTGTCGCGGTTGCCGTTGTTCGCCGAGCTGGCGCCGGTGTCCGGCAAGGCCGAGCGCGAGCGGATTCGAGAAGAACTCGTGACGCGGTTCTTCGCGTATAGTGACGGGCTGGAGGGGTATCGGGAGCGTCCGGCCCAATTTCTATTCGATTACACCAAACGATTGAACGAGCGATCGGAGGTCGAGGCCGGCCTGGTCGATGAATATCGAATGCGGTTCGAACGAATGCTGGATTTCGTGCAACGCGCGTTCCCGCAAGGTTTTCGCAAGCCGACCAACCCCAACAGTACGCCCCGCGCGCGGTACGAAGCGATCTCGATCGGCAGCCACCTCGCGCTTCAGCAGAACCCTGCGATCTTCGATCAGGTGCCGGATACCGCCGCTTGGCTTGCCAGCGACGCCTTCGCCGAGGTCACGACATCCGACGCCGCGAATACGCGCGCGAAGTTACAGGGGCGCATCGAATTCGTTCGCGCCGCGCTTCTCGACGCAGCCGAATGACCGATCTGTCGGATCGTTTCGAAGAACGGTTCGGCGAGATCGTCACCTATCTGGATTTGATCGACGGCATCGAGAAGTTGGTTCGATCCGGCGTGCCCCGCCTCGGTGAGAACGGCCCTCCGATCACAGCTCCGCAGCAGCGGATCCTCAATTCCAGCGTGTACCTTCAGCTATACAATCTGGTGGAAGCCACGATCACCAGCTGCCTCGATGCGGTGAGCAAGGCGGCGATGCGCCGCGCCAAGTGGGCGCCGGGAGATCTGACCGCCGAGCTGAGAAGGGAATGGGTGCGCTACATGGCGCGCACGAATTTACAATCCGGTCCGGACAAGCGCTTGGAAGATGCGATCGGTCTGTGCGACCATCTCGTCGCGGCGCTTCCTGTTGCCGAGTTCGAGATCGAAAAGGGCGGCGGCGGAAACTGGGACGACAAGGCCATCAAGAAAATGGCTACCCGGATCGGCTTCGAGCTTCGTATCAGCCGCGGCGTCGAGCGCGAAGTCAAACGCGTTGTTCGTAATGACCTCGGCTCTCTCGCTCTGATCGTCGAACTCAGGAACGCTCTGGCACATGGCCGGTTGTCTTTCGTGGACTGCGGGCAGGACGACAGCGCCGCTGAACTGAAGGTGCTCGCCAAGCGTGTCGCGGGCTATCTTCGCGAGGTGATCGGGGCGTTCGACCGCTACGTCGAGGAGCACCACTATATCGTACCCGAACGACGGCCCGAACGAGCAGCCGCCGGTTGATTCGCCGGTAGCTCCGGAGCGCTCAGCGCTCATGGCGAAGGTCGGCCCTCGTGACACGAAACCCGAATTGGTCGTGCGGCGGTTGCTTCATGCGCTCGGGCGCCGGTTTCGCCTGCACCGTCGCGACCTACCGGGAACGCCCGACATCGTTCTCCCTGGCGCTCGCAAAGCGATATTCGTGCATGGCTGCTTTTGGCATCGCCATGAGGGATGTCGGAAGACCACCATGCCCAAGACGCGGGTCGAATTCTGGCAAGAGAAATTCGATCGCAATGTCGAACGGGACCATCGCAAGGAGATGGAATTGCGCGACGCTGGCTGGGACGTTTTGACAGTATGGGAGTGCGAGACGCGCGATCAGGAAAGACTGAAGCGGAAGCTGCGCGACTGGCTGAGTGAACTCAAGTAATTGTCGGACCGGACCGCCCACGCCCTAATTGCCAGCTGATGCCGTCCGTACGCATGATACCGGACGCCGCTTTGCCAATGTTGCGGTCGAGCGCATCGCGCCACGGCACCAGGGTAAAGTCCCGCGCCCGTTCGACCACCGCGAAGCTCCCGCTTTCGAGATCGACCCTGCGCGCGATGATGCCCTCGATACGCTCGCCCATCCGGGCCGACTCGAAGCGCTTCCCGAGACCGGTGCCGATCCGCTCGCCGGCCTCGCGCAACTCGCGCTGGCGGAGGCTGTCGATCGCTCCGTCGCGATACCGGAACGCCGAGCGTTCACCGTCGGCCAGTTGCTGCTCAATCAGCCACTGCCGCCGCGCCGCCAAGGCCGTCCGAACCTCACGCCCGTAACCGACATCGCGAATGGCGCCATGGCCGCCTTCGGCAAGCTGTTTGTCGAGCCAGGTTGATGCACCTTTGAAGGACAGGTCGGCGACCGGGGAGCGCGACATGACCGACAGGGTCACCGGCCGGTCTCTCTGCTGACGCGCGGCATAAGCTTCCGCCCGGGCCAGATGGTCGTCGGGGATCGCCCAACTCCCGTCCGCCAAGCGATCCGGACCAGCGCCTGCGCGTCGCATCGCCTCCAGGCGTCGGACATGGCTGGCCGTGAAAGCCTCGCTGGCATTCGGATCGTGGAGAAGATGTAGGTCGGCCGAGTAGCGTCCACCGTTGGCGCGCGCCACCGCATCGACGGTGCGATCGGCTTGCGTCGCCTCCATCCGCGCCGGCGTGATCCGCACCGTCGCGCCTTCCGGCACGACCGGCGTCGCATCGCCCCGGCCGATATCGACATAATGGACCCGACCATCGACGCCATCGATCATCAAATAGTGCCGGTCGCGATGCTCGTCGGAAAATCCCCGCTGGATGACGCGCCCAATCAGCGGTTCGTGCATCTCGGTGGCGACAACCTGCTCGACCCCGGCCCGATCGAGCCGGCGTGCCGTCAGCTCGCGCTGCATCAGGCGGATGACGTCACCGCGCTCGCCCATGCGGCGCAGCGTGTCCTCCAGCCCGTCAGCGAGGCGATAGCGGCCACCACCGATATCCTCGGCCAGATCCATGGCCTTGAGCTTTCGCAGCCGCCCGGCCGCGATCGATTGCTGGAAGGGATCGTTGTCGGCCGGCGACACCGATCTATCGGCATCCATCCGGCGCAACAGCCGCCGGTCGATCGCTGTGAGCCGTTCCTGGTCGACATCGTGGCGGAGGCGATCCTCGATCTCGCGATCGGTGCGCGGCCCCAGATCAAGCGTCACCAGCTCGGACGCGCGTTCGCGTAGCCCATGTGAAATATACTCGCGCGCGATGATCAGATTGTCGCCGCTATCGTCGACGCCGCGCAGCACGATATGAGTGTGCGGCCGCTCGGTGTTGAAGTGATCGACCGCCACCCAATCAAGCTTGGTGCCGAGATCATGTTCAACCTGCGTCATCAGCCGCCGGACATAGGGCTTGAGGTCGGGATATTCGGCGCCGTCCTCGGCCGAGACGATGAAGCGGAACTGGTGCCGGTCATGCGCGGTGCGTTTCAAGAAATCGTCTCCGTCCGCACGGTCGGTGTTCGCGCCGTAGAGCTCGCCCGGCAGACCCTCGCGCGTCACCCCGTCGCGCTGGATGTAGCGCATGTGCGCGCGGGCGACCTGGCCGGCCTTGCCTGCGAGCCGGATCAGGCTCGCTTTCACCACCGCCCGCCGCCCGCGAAATCCCGCCAGACGATCGCGGCTCGACAACAAGCGCCCCATGCTCGCGCCGCGCCCGATCCGGCTGCCGTCGAAGCGGCGCGATCGAACACCCGTCTTGGTGCCCGCGAGGCGGGCGGCGGCGAGGATGCGTCCGCCATATTTGACGACCTTCTTGCCGTCCTTGCTGCGTGTCCGGCCGAGGTTCGGGGTGAAGTCGTCGTCAGACATGCCGAAGCCCCGGAGTCTCGCGATTTCGGGCAAGAAATGGCGGATTTTCGCCATTCCTGCTGCCGCTGTCTCGCGGCGGATAGCCGCTGTCTCGTAAAAAAGGGATGTGCAGACAAACACTTAGCAGGTGTCGCGAGACACTGCCTTTATCTTGTTTCCCCTCTCTTCCTTCCTCCCTCTCCAAAAGGCTCAAAAAGGGGGGAGAGACCAGCGCCTTCCGACGCCGCCTCTCCCCGTGGATTCCAGTGCGATCAGTGCGCATGGAGCATCGCATCCCGCGCCCGCACCAGCGATCTGAACGTGCGACATCCCATCATCCCGTGGGCCTGGCCATCGCCATCCACGAGCATGGTGGCGCAGAACCACTTGCCATCGAGCCGCCCGCAGATCGCTATCCGATCGAGTTCGAAATCCTCATCGTCGTCGCTGTCATAGGCTCCGATCCAGCGCTCCTCGACCCGCGCATCCCATCGGAAATCCGTTTCCTCTGCCTCCAGAAAACGATGCGCTAATGCCTCCCCGGCACCGCGTCCAAACTCCAGTTCAAGGCCAGAAACCAGCGCCGCCATCACGCGATCCGACGCCGTTCCGATGCTCTGAGACATGTCCATCGTAATCTCCAACGCTATCGTCCTCACCATCGAGAACGGCGTTTGAGGGACGGGTGGCGGAGCGGCTGTCAGGGCCGCGGAGCGAAGCGCAGCGCCGCGCAGCGGACGTGGGGGGAACCGATTTGCGCAGCAAATTGGGGGGCACCCGCGGGCCTTGATAGGCGCTCTGCCAGCCGTCATGCTGGGCCTGTCGAGACGAGCTTCCTCCCTCTCGATTGTACGCAACATCGCCTCACTTCTCCTGCGACAGCGCCACGAACAGCAGGCTCGGCGATGATGGCTGGACCTCTCCCGAGCCGACCTGCGCCACGTCGCGGCGAACCACGAACAAGGATGGCGGCGGGAGCGGTGCGACGGCCTGGCTACGTGCTGACGGCGATATGCGCGTCACGCTTCCCATATAGGCGAGAGTCTCGCCGGGCAGCTGCCGCCCGCCGGCAAGATGCTCGGCGTAGCGGCCCGGACCGGCATTATAGGCAGCGAACAGATCCGGATAACCGAAGCGGTCATACATCAGTCGCAGGAAGAGAGTGCCAGCGAGGATATTGTCGCGGGGATCGTCCGGGTTGTTGCCGAGCCCGAGGCGAGCGCGCATCTCCGCCCACGTCGCCGGCATCAGTTGCATGAGCCCGATCGCGCCCGCAGACGAACGGATCGGCCTGCCGTTGAGCTGCGTCCGTCCCCGGCTTTCGGCCTGCATCACAGCTTCGATCCACCCTGTCGGAACGCCGAACCGGGTCGAGGCTTCGGCTATATAAGGCCGCCAGTCGGCGACCATTTCCGCATGGACCGGCGCCGCGAGACCAAGGCACGCGGCCGCCAGAACCGTTCTCAGCGCGCCCATAGCAGCCGCGCCTTTCCGACGATCTCGGTACCCTCGGTCACCCCGAAATAGCGCCCGTCGAACGATGCCGGCGCGTCCGTGAGCAGGAAGAGCTGGCGCCCGCGCAGCCGCACGCAGCCGGACCAAGTCGGCATAATGCGGCCCGCGCCGTCGATGACGCGGCGCGCCGCCGCCCAGCGGCCATTGATGAAGATTTCCTGCCCCAGCGCACAGACCTCGTCGCCGGCGGCGGCCGCCACGCGCTTCACCAGCGGCACGTTCATCGGCAAATAGTGGCGCGTAGCAGCGAGGCGCCGGAAGGGCTCCGGCACCCGCGCAATCACCATGTCGCCGGGCTCGGCCAGGCTCCCCGGCGCGACCGCGTAGAGGCCGATCGGTGCGCTGGCCGAGGCATTCCAGACAAGACGCGGCACGGGCGGAGACGCGGCCGATCCGATCAGGATGGCCGCGCCGATCGCGACCGCCACAGCGCGCCGGCCGAGCCTCCGGCGCCGGATTTTCGCAGCGCGCAGCGCATCGCCCCAGGCGAGCAGCGGCGCATCGGCCCTTTGCGTGCGGCGGCGGCTCACCGGCCCGACTCCGGCGCGCCGCTGTCGCGGCTCCAGGCGTCGAGATCGTCGATATGATATTGGACGAACCGGCAATGGCGGCGGAAAGAAGGGCCCTTGCCGGCGCGCCGCAGCCGCTTCAGCGACTTGGGGGATATCTTGAGATAGGCTGCCGCCTGGTCGGTGGTGAGGAAGGGCGAGCCGCGCTTGGCGCGGCCTGCCCGATCGATGTCGCTGTCGTCCTGCATAGGCTCGGGTCCGGAATCGCGGCGGCGGAAGTGCCGGCGCGTCCCCGAGCATCCGGTCGCCGACCCCGTCCGGGGAGTGTCGAAACGATTTCGCGTTCCGACACCCCCCGCGAGGATGTCCGGTCGGCGCATGTTCGCCGTTCGCACTTTCGGAAAAAGGAGCGGTGTGGGTTGTGCCGGGAGGCACGGGTCTGTCGAACCCGCGCGACGGAAAGCGGACACAAGCAGACGCCCCCGCCTGCAAAGTCCCTCGCGAGCTATGGCAAATCCGGCGCACCGCTTTCCCCGCGCGCCGCGGCGCGCGGGGTCTCGGGATCAGCGCGACCAGATCAGCTTCCAGTCGGCGCCGTCGCCCTGGACGAGCTGCGCGTAGATCGGCGAAGGCAGCGACGGATCGTCGAGCTTGAGGCTCAGATATTCGGTGCCGGTCTCGCGCGCGGCCTTGGTCCAGCCGGCGCCGATCTCGACCGCGCCGGCAAAGACGCGGGTGTCGGGGGCCTTGTCGTTGTCGCGGTCGACGGGGCGGATGGTCGCCTTGACGTTGAGCGTCAGGGTCCGGATCGAGCCGGTGAAGACGCCGGATTCGTCGCGGCTGAAGCTGCCGATCTGTGCCATGATAAGTCTCCTTGTCTGTCGCGAGACCGCCCTTTGCGGCCTCGACAGCGGCCATGAGGCGGCAGCCAGGGCCAGCGGCGCACCCGCAGGGCCGCAGCGTGAGCGGAGGACGCGGGAACCGGGCTTTCTTGACCCGCGAGGAGGCGTGGCACACGCCGGGGAAGAAAGTTCGGGGACCGCCTTGCGGCGCCGGACGGCCTGCCGCAGGACGCGGTCGTCAGGAGGCCGAGGGGCGGAATCGCCGCACGACAAGAACGAGTTCGGCTGCACGGCTTCGGCAAATTAACGGCCGATTTTGAGGCGTCGCCGGGTCGATTTCCGACACCGCCGAGCGTCGGGTACGACGTCGGCCTGCCGAAAACGAACGCGGGCGTTACCCGAATTCGCGTGCCGGCTGTCTCGGTCGAAGTCGGCCCCGCTATCCCTCGTGGGTGATCCCTAGCGCGGGGCCGGCGCCTTATCTGGGGACCAGCCGAATGACCAAAAACGACCTCGCCGATGCGCTCGCCAGCGCCAGGAAGATCAGCAAGGCGGACGCGCGCGCGATGGTCGACGATGTGCTGGACGCGATCGCGGCGGGCGCCGCCAGGGGCGAGGTGTCGCTTGCCGGTTTCGGCAAGTTCACCGTCACGAGGCGCCCGGCCCGTGCCGGCCCCAACCCGCGAACGGGCGAGCCGATGTTCATCGCCGCATCCCGCGCCATTCGTTTCCGGCCGGCCAAGGCCTTCAAGGACCGCGTCGACGCGTGACGAAATTCCAGCACGGCAGCCCCTCGCTCGACGATATCTGGTCTGCCGCCAACCGCCTCAAGGGTGCAATCCTCGACACGCCCTGCGTGCCGAGCGAGACCTTGTCCGCGATCACCGGCACGCGGCTGTTCCTCAAGTTCGAGAACCTGCAATTCACGGCATCGTTCAAGGAACGCGGCGCGCTCAACAAGCTGCTGCTGACCGACCCGGCGGTGCGTGCGCGCGGCGTATGCGCGATGTCGGCGGGCAACCATGCGCAGGGCGTCGCCTATCATGCGCGGCGGCTCGGCGTCCCCGCCACGATCGTGATGCCGGCCGGCACGCCTCTGACCAAGATCGCCAGGACGCGCGACCATGGCGCGAAGGTGGTGATCGAAGGTGCCAATCTGAGCGAGGCGCTCGCCGTCGCCCACGCGCTCGCGGTGAGCGAAGGCCTCACCTTCATCCATCCCTATGACGATCCGGCGGTGATCGCCGGACAGGGCACGATCGCGCTCGAAATGCTTGCCGCCGTGCCCGATCTCGACGCGATCGTCGTTCCGATCGGCGGCGGCGGACTGATCTCGGGAATCGCGATCGCGGCCAAGCTGATCAACCCGGCGGTGCGCATCATCGGCGTGCAGAGCGAGACCTATCCCTCGATGGCGAGGGCGCTCGCGCGCGAGAGTGAGCCTTGCGCGGACGGGATGACGATCGCCGAGGGCATCGCGGTCAAGAGCGCAGGCGAACTCACGCGCGAGATCGTCCGCGAACTGGTCGATGAGCTGCTGCTGGTCGAGGAAAGCGCGATCGAGGCGGCGGTGGCTTTGCTGCTTTCGGTCGAGAAAACGGTGGCCGAGGGCGCCGGTGCGGTGGGCCTCGCGGCGCTTATCGCGCATCCCGGCAAGTTCGTCGGACAGCGCGTCGGGACGATCCTCACCGGCGGCAATATCGACCTGCGCGTGTTGGCCTCGGTCGCGATGCGCGAGCTGGTCCGCACCGGCCGGCTGATGCGAATCCAGGTGACGATGGCCGACACGCCGGGCGGCCTTGCGCGATTGGCCACGGCGATCAGCGAGGAAGGCGCGAACATCATCGACGTCGCGCACGACCGCATGTCGCTCGCGCTCAATGCCAAGGGGACGGTGCTCGAGGTCGTCGCGGAGGTCGAGAGCGCGGCCCATGGCAAGACGTTGCTGGCTGGTCTCGGGACACGCGGGTTCGCGGTGAGCAGCGCGAGTTTGTAACAAAATCCGCGCGCCGAGCCGAGAGGCGAGGCGCGCGGCGCGATTTTCCGGTTCCGGTGGCGGCATCGGCTGGCGCGGGCGGATCGTCAGCCCGCCCGCGCCCTTTTTCCGCCTCAGGCGGCGAGCTTCTCGGCCTCGGCGTCCGGCCCGATCCGCATCGCCCGGGCGGCGGCGGCGACACTCGCGACGCCGCCGCGCGTCGTGTAGGCTGCGGGCGGGAAGCGCATCCAGCGGGGCACCCAGCGCTCGACCTTGGCGCGTCCGTTCTCGCCGTCCAGATGGTCGCGTGCGATCTTCTTCACCGTCTTGGCCTTCTCGCCTGCGTTGGCCTTGGCGACGACGTCGCCCGCGATCTCGGTGAGCAAGGCGGAGGCGATTTCGCGGTCGCGGACCAATTCGAACAGGCAGGCGTCGGCCTGCCACCAGTCTGCCATGTCGATGCCGAGATGAGTGCCGACCGCATCGACGGCGGCGTTGCCCACCGCCAGCGTTTCGCCCATCGCGACCGCGACGATGTCCAGCACGGCGGCGTCGGGCAGGTCGAGCAGGCGGTGGAACAGCTGGCAAAGGCCATGGTCGTCACCGTTGCCGCCGGTGACCGTCGGCTCCTCGGGCGACATATCCAGCAGCGCCAGCACCGCGCGGCGATGCTCGTCGAACCGCACTTCTCCGGTGCTGGTTTCGACGCTCTCGCGGACATCGTCGTTGCGGGTTGATTGGGCGTCGGGGCGCACGGTCCAGAGCGGCGATCCGACGATCATGTGCGCGACCGCGAGCCGCAAAGCGACGCCCGGATGGGCGCACATCGCCGCGCGCACGGCGGCATGGCGATGCAGGTCGACATAGGCGTTGAGCGCGCTGCTGATCTCGGCGCGGGTGGGCTTCTCGGTTGCCGTGAGCAGTTGGCCCACTGCGGCACGGCGGGCTTCGGCGCGGGTCAGGTAGCCCTCGTGGAAGACGACTTCGCCATTGGCGCGGACATCGACATAGACGCGCCCGCTTTTGCGCTTCGCGGCCTTCTCATACTCCCAGGCATCGAACCGCTCGGATGCGGGCACGATCACGACATCGCTCCACCCCGCCTCCAGATAGGCGGCGCGCCGCTCCTCGATGACGGCGTTCTGCGCGGACCAGAAAGCGTCGGCATCGGCGAAATAGCGGTCGTCGCCGAACAGGTCGGCGACGAGCGCGCCCTTGTAAGCCTCGACATCGAACAGCGCGTGCGCGGCGCTGATCGACTGCCCGCCCAACAGCCATGCCTTCAACTGATGCCCGGTCGGAACATAGGCTTGCTTGTCGTCGAGCAGCGCCAGCCATGCGCGCTGCTGGGACTTGCTCGCCATGGTCAGGTGGCGAATGGTGGCGCGGTCGATCTTCTCCTGCCGGTAAAGGTCGCGGATGCGCGGCATCAGGTTGCCGAGCGCGAGCACGCGGCGGATGGTGAGGTCGGGAAGCCCGAAGGTCTCGGCAATGTCGGTCACCTCGCGGCCTTCCTTGACCAGCCGGGTGAAGGTTTCCCACTGCGTCACCTCGTCGGCGTCGAGCCGCGCCAGATTCTCGATCATCGAGGCCTCGATCGCGGCGGCATCGTCGCTCGCCGCCAGCACGCGGCACGGCAGCGGCTCGGCTTCGCCGGTCTCGGCGGCGACGAGGCGGGCGGCATGGAAGCGCCGCGCGCCCGCGACGATCTCGTAATCGCCTTCGGTTTCGCACGCGCGGACGAGCAGCGTCTGGATGACGCCGCGCTTGCGGATGGTGGGCAGGATGTCGCTGACATCGGGGGTCTTGCGGCTGTGGCGCATGTTGGTCTTGCTGACCGACAGCCGGTCCTGCGCGATGAACATCAGGGTCATGGGTAGTGCTCCTTTGCTGGAGCCGAACCCCGCCGGGTCCGGCGAGAAAAGGGCGGCGCAGGATCGCGCCGCCAAGGGTCATCCGTTGCCGGATGCGTCGGGCGGCGGCCCGATCTCTTCGCTGCGCGCGACACGGCGCAGCAGGGTTTCGGCCCAGAGGATCGACCCGGCGCGGCGGCTCCACGCGGTCCAGATCGACAGGCGGTGGCGTCCCTCGAAGGCGATGTCGCGCTCGATGCCGAGCCCGAACGGCAGCCGGACCGAGGCGATCTCGGACAGGCTGAACGCGCCAAGCTCGGGGCAGCCGAACCCGAGGTCGGCGAGGCCGAACAAGGTGTCGTCGTCATCGGCCAGCTCGGTCGCCAGCCATGTCGCCGCGCCGAGCGGGTTGAACAGCTTGATGACCGGCACCGGATCGAACCGTTCGCCCTTCTGTTCGGCAGCGCGACGGTTGACGTCGTTCGCGCGCAGCGCGAAGCGAAGCTCGGGAGGCAGGTGGATCATGCCGCGATCCTCCCCTCGATACGCGCCTCGCTGGCCTCGCGATAACGGGACAGCAGCCAGTCTGCGGCCTTGCTCGCCTGACCGGCGGCGCGGAAGATGGCGCGGTTATCCTCGCGCAGCACCTCCAGCCAGCTCGCGATATAATCGGCATGGCGGACGGTGGGCACGATGCCGAGCGCGGCGCAGAGGAAGGCGGAGCCAAGCTCGGCGACCAGTTCCTCGCGGGCATAGCCCTTGGTGCCGAAGCCGTTGGAGAGGTCGCGCCCGAGCCGCTTGGGGTGGCCGGTGGCGTGGGTCAGTTCGTGGAGACAGGTGCGATAATAGTTGATCTGCTCGAAAAAGGCGGGCTGCGGCGGCACAGCCACGAAGTCGGCGGACGGCACGTAGAAGGCGCGCGATCCGCCGATCCGGAAATCGACACCGGACGCGGCGATCACCTCCTCGGCCACCGGCACGATCTCACGCTCGGGGAGTGGCGCGGGATCCAGTGCGAGACCGGGGCGCAGCCCTTCACACTGCGCGATGTTGAACACGGTGAAGCGCTTGAGGAACGGCACCGCCTTGGCGTCCTCGCCGCTCGCCGCCGCCTTGGCCTTCTCGGCTTCGGGGATGAAGCGGTCGGCATAGACTACGGTCTGGCCGCGCTCGCCCTTGATGACCGAGCCGCCCGCTTCCTGCGCCTGCCGGAAGGTCAGCCAGCTTTGAGAGGGGTAGCCATTGGCGATGACCGCGCCCCACAAGAGCAGGACGTTGACGCCCGAATAGTTGCGGCCGGTGAGCGCGTTGCGCGGCAGCGAGGGACCGGCACAGGCGGCGGCGCTCCACGGCTGGACCCACGGGATGCGGCCCGCCTCCAGTTCGGCGACGATGCGGGCGGTCACCTCGTCATAGAGATTGACGCGGGGTTCGGCACGCTCGGCAGCAGCCTTGCCACGGGTAAAACGCTTGGGGGACTTGGACACGGAAGCCTCCTCGCCACCCCAAAAGCCCCAAGGCCTCCCCGCGAAAGGCGGGGGTGGGCGGCGAGAAGCGACCAGAGGAGGCCCGGCTCCAGCGGCGCGCGCACCGTCAGGGCGCAATGGAATGCAGCACTCCGCGGCACGCGGAGTTGTGCGCGGCGCGACGGGCCTCAGGCGGAAGCGCCGGCCACACCCGCCGACAAGGGAAGGCCCACGAACGAACGCCGCCGCGCCGTCAGGACGCGGCGACCATCAACACGTCAGCGATCGTCACCTCTGGCCGAGATCCGCCCGGCGGAGCTCGGCGGCCCCGGGGGCCGTAGAGCGCGGCCGCGCCCGGCGCGGCGACGCAAACCCGCTACTGAATGGAACGGCGGATCACGTTGCGCGGGAGCGTGCCGAACGCCTCGATTGCGGAACCAAGTCCCTCTCCGATGATCCAGCGCGCACGGGCGAGATGGCTGTCCCAGCAGCATCGCGCGCGATCGGCATCGACATTGGGGTCGATACCGAGGATGTCCAGCGACCCGTCCCGCCAATCGACGCCCGCATCGGCCGCATCGAGCAACTCGGCATAGGTCAGTAGGTTGCGGCGGTCATAGTCGAAGACGGTGTCTCCTGAGGGAGCGGTTGCATCAAGAGCCTGGCCCGACATTCGGCGACAATGCGAGCAGCCCAGCCGGATGGCAAGCAAAATACCTAGTATATTGGGTAGAACTATATTAGGTGGCGGGCTCCTTTCCCGAAGATGGTTGTTCGGGAACGGGTCGCAAAGAATCTCAAGCGACTGCGCAAGGCTGTGGGCTTGTCGCAGGAGGAGCTTGCGGGCCGCGCCAGCGTCAACCGCAATTATATCGGCAAGCTTGAGCGCAAGGAGAACAGCGCGACGACCGACATGCTCGCGAAGCTTGCGGACGTGCTCGGCTGCGACATTGTCGACCTCGTCGCGCCGTGCGAATGAGCGCTCGGGCTCGATGTTACCCAAACCCAAGGGTCGATTGTCCCAGGTCCGCAGAAGGCAGGACAGATTTGGCGAAAGCATGATGATCGGAACGACCATGCGGCGAATTACCACCACGGCGCGACTTAGCGCCGGCGGCTTCGCGCGCATCGTGCCGGGGCCCGCCATTTTCGCCCGATAGCTGCCGGACGAAAGGGTCCGGCGTCGAGCAGGATCCTTTCATGCACAATCTCCGACCTTCGGCAGCCACGGGGCTGCATACGTCCCTCTCGTCCACGGGCCTCAAAACGCCGCGGGATCAGCTCTTTACGATGCAGATCGAGGCCGATCATTGCCCGCAGGTGCTGCTCCGAGTGTTGGGGCTGATGACTCGGGACGGAACAATCCCGGTAAGCGTCAATGTCACGCGGTCGGAGGAAGCGATCCTGATCGCCGTCACGCTCGACGGCGCGACTGCCGAACGGTGCGCACGCCTCAAGGACAGGATCGGAGAGGTGCCGACCGTCCGCAAGGCGTCGGTATCGTCGGGCCTCACCGAACGGCCTGCCGGCGTAAGCAAAATTTAGATTTGAGCCGCAAGAACGCCACGCGGCCCGACCCGGACGAGCGTGGCGGCAAGCGCAACACGCCGCCGGGCGCGCGATTTCAGATATTCGCCGTCGCCCGGCCAGTCGCCGCCGAGGATGCCGAGCGCGATCTCGCGTAGGCTCGCGCCGGCGGCGAGCGCATCGCTGACGCGCAGCGCTTCGACCAGGCGAACGAAGCGCTGGTCGTGAACCGAAGAAGTCTCACCGCGGCACAGCGCGTGCAACCGACGGATCGAGGCGAACTGTGGCTCAAGCGGACGAAGAAGGTCCACCGCCGGTTCGATCCGCAGCGCCACGGTGGCGATGTCGCCATCGACCAGGTCGAGCCGCAACACGCCCTCGGGCAAATCGAAGCGGACGTGGCGACATCCGTCGAGGCTCCAGGCACTACAGGGGACCTGGCTCAGGTTGATCGCGGCGTCCTGCCCCGGGTGGGACAAAACGCGCGCCACCAGCACGTGCGGGTCGGCCGCCGCCGTCCACATGTAGTCTGATCGGACGCAATCCCGCGCCGGATCGGCCGCGAAAGTGGAGCCCCCAACGCGCGACCGAGTCATCGACCGAACCGCCAGCCACAACGAACGCGCGATACTCAGCAGCGCGACGCAGCAGTTCCCAGGCGAGCGCGGGCCGGCCGAGCCGGAGCACCGGCGCATAGGCGTCGGCGTCCCGCCAGTCGGGTGGCGACCAGCGAAACATCTTTATGCGCGCTCGGCGAGGAATGCCGCTGCCATCGCGTCCTGGTCGGGGCGCAAGGCGTCGATCGCGCCGAGATGCACGGGAACATCGTCGCCAAGCAGGACCGAAGGGCACTGACCTTCGACGTTGCCGAGATTGGGCCGGTGCTGGGCGTAGCCGACCAAAGCCGCGAGTTCCGGCGAGAAGGTGCGTGCGACCGCCGGTGGATAGACCAACCATTGCAGCTCGAACGGCTTGAGCCAGCCAAGACAGTAGCTGACGATCACACCCCGACGCGGCGCGGTCGAAACGTTGCCACCACCGCCGTGCAGCGTCGAGCCCAGGAAGAGCAGTGCATCGCCCGGCCCGGTCTCCGGCACGACCGCTAGCTCCTCCGGAAAGTCCGACGCATCCTGATCGTCATGGCTGCCGGGCCAGAGCCGCGTGCCGCCGTTCGCCTGCGTGAACCGGTCGATGGGCCACATGACATTGACGAGATATTCGAGACTGCCCTTGGGGCCGGCCCACATGTCCTGATCGCGATGCGGGAATTGAGGCGGCGCACCCGGATGGATCTCGACCGCCTGCGTCAGGTTAAGCGCGATGCGCTCGCACCAAGGCAGCAGCATTCGTTCGGCGATCGCCAGGACATCGCGATGCCGCACCAGAGCCTCGGCATGATGAGACCGGCGCAGCAGCGCGCCGAAGCGGCGGGTGCGGTTGCCGTAGAAGACGCCCTGGCACATCGGCGTCGCAGCGAAGCTCGGTGCCAGGTCGGCCGCGAGCGCTGCCAGAACCGCCGGATCGAGCGCCCGTTGGAGGACACTATAGCCGGACTGCGCGAGCTCGCCGCTGGCGATATCGACCGTGACGCTCATGCCGCGCGCTCCAGCGCACCGGCATAGGTGCCGGTCCAGGCGAGGCGCTCGCGCACGTCCGGAGTTATCTCGATGCGGAATGCGCCGATTGGACCACCTTTGATCCGGGTGGCGGGGCCAAGCGGTTCGGCGCGCCACCCCATTGCCAACACTTCGCGGCGAAACCCGTCAGGTATGACGCCGGTGATGTGCTCGATCCCGCGCGCGAGCGCGAAGTCGGCCATGGCCGAGATCAGCGCGTTGCGAAGCACCCGGCGCCGACCGGCACCGTGTCGGCTTGGCAAGCACAGCCGCGTGCTCTCCCATGTCGTGGGTCCGATGGGCACGCCGCCCGCGCAGAGATGGGGAAAGACGTCCCCGAGCAGATGCGGCCGCCAGCTCGGCAGCAGGCGCAACGATGCTTCGTGGCGCCCCGCTTCATCGATCGCGACGAGATAGATGGCGTCGGCGGTATCGAACTGGTCGATCTCAAAGCGCCCCTCGATGACGGGCACGTCCCATTCGAAGAAGTCGACGAACTGCGCCTTCCGGTCGGCGAACATGGTTTCAAGCGCGAGTGCGTGCGCGCTCTCCGGATGGTTGTCGATGGTCAGGATCATGGATGGCTTGCTCCCGGTGGTGGTGCCGGGAAGGAAGCAGCTTCAGATCGTCAGGATCAGCGCCCGGAATTCCGGGCGGGTCAGCCGTGCCGCAGCTCGTCGAGCGTGAGTTCTCCCGCGAGCAGCATCGCCGCGACCAGCTCGGTGCGGTCGCGTGCGTCGAACAGCTTGCGCGCGTCGCGCAGATAGCTCTCGACTGTGTCCTCGCTGAGCCCGAGGCGGTGCGCGATGAGCTTGTTTCGGAGCCCGTGCCCAGCGAGGATGACGCAGTCGCGGTATCGCTCCGGAAGCCGCAACAGCGGGCCGGGCGAGTGCAAGCCGGCCAGCCGGCGCGCGCGCTGGAAGGCGAAGATGCCGAACATCTGCGCCGGCGCGAGCGCTAGTTGTGCCATTCGTTCAGAGCGGAAACCGGCGAAAGTACAGGAGCCGAGGCTGTAGCCGAGCTTGCCGCAGGGCACGGTAATGCCTTCGTTCAGACCCTCGCGCCGCCCCAGCTCGAGTGCGATTCGATCGCGATGATCGAGGCTGATGATGTCGCGCAGTTCCGACCACAGGAAGGCACTGTCGGCGAAGAGGCAGCCGCGCATGACGGGATCGCGGCGATAGCGGCCCTCACTGATGATCCGGCGCTCTGCGCCCTCCGCATAGTCGCGCAGGTCGACCGCACCCGGACGTGGCGAGCGTAAATCCTCATGGGTGACCAAGGCGAAATAGCGGCTGCGGATCTCATCGCTGAAATCACGCGTGATCGACCGGAGCGCTTTCCAGTCCGTCGCTGCGCGCACCGTGCGCAAGATGTCGTCCGCCAGGCCGAAGCCGAAATCGCCGGATGACTGGGTCTTTCCAGCCATTCGCTGACCTCCTGCCGCGGCATAGCCGCGAACCCGGGCCCCCTTTCGCCGGTATGGTTGTAAATCCGCCCCGCTCGCGAATGTGACAAATGGAACTGTGTCCATGGGTAACATCCAGATCGATCCATTTCGGCTTCGTCCGGCGCGTTACCCGAAACCGCATCTGGTCGGTCTAGCGTGCGAACACAGTCGATACCTTGAGCGGCGGCGGCTGTTTCCGCTGGAGAAATTTGAGCGTCGGACACAGAATCGCGTTACCCATTTTCGCAAGGGGTTTGTCTTTCCTCCTCGGACAAGTGTGACGCGAGGGCCGATCCGACGGACAAGATGGTCGACGACGAAGCGCTCAATGCCTGGTTCGTGCGAGAGGTGCTCCCTCTCGAGCGGGCGTTGACGGCCTATGTGCGGCGGAACTGGAGAGTGGCGGAAGACGTGTTCGAACTGCGGCAGGACATATACGAGCATGCGCTCGTCGGCGCGCGGCGAGAGCTGCCGTCGAACACGCGCGCCTATATGTATACGCTCGCCCGCAATCACCTCATCAATCAGGCCAAGCGCGCCCAAATCGTGTCGTTCGAGATCGTCGCCGACCTCGACCACGAGATCATGGATTTCGATATGTTCGGGGCTGAGCGCGCGCTCACCGCGCGCGACGAACTGCGGCATGCCAAGGCGGGGATCGACAAGTTGCCACCGCGCTGCCGCGAGGTGATGCGGCTGCGCAAGCTCGATGGGCTGTCTACCCAGGAGGCGGCGGAGGCGCTCGGCGTCTCGACCGAGACCGTTCGCCAGCAGCTCAAATACGGAATGAAGGCGCTGATCGACCATATGATCGGCGGCAGCGGTAAGATCGTGCGGCCGAAGTTCGGCAGGCGGGCGTCCGAGGAGACTCGGTCATGAACCGCCATCAGGCGATCGAGGACCAGGCGCTCGACTGGCTCATCCGGAGAGACGAGCCTGACTGGTCGGATGGCGACCAGGCTGAGCTCGACAAGTGGCTTGATGAATCGATGGCGAACCGAGCCGCCTGGCTGCGCGCCGAGCATGGCTGGGCGCAGGCCGATCGGGTGCGCTCGCTAGGCGCCTGGGAAAACCGGCCCAAAAGCGATTATCGCCGGCCCATATGGGTTCCAACGGCGATTGCCGCGAGCCTCCTCCTGGCTGTCGGCATCGGCGGCTATTCACTGGCACCCCAATTCGCCGATCAACCTGCGGCACGACAGACGCGATTCGACACCCCGGTCGGCGGACACAAAGTCGTATCGCTCGCTGACGGCAGCAGGATTGAGCTCAACACGGAGTCCGTCGTGCGGGCCGCGGTCAACGAGAAGAGGCGCGACGTTTGGCTGGATTCGGGGGAAGCCTATTTCGAGGTGAAGCATCGCGACGGCGAACCCTTCGTGGTGCATGCGGGCAGCCGGACCATCACCGTTCTTGGGACGAAATTCTCTGTGCGGCGCGACAACGACCGGGTTACCGTGAACGTGATCGAAGGGCGGGTCCGTGTCGATGATGGACAGGGAGGCAATAGTAGCGCTGCCATCATCACTGCCGGGGATACCGCGATAGCACGCGCCGGTTCGACCCTGATTGCCCCGAAATCAGAGGAAAGGGTCGAAGGCGCACTCGCGTGGCGTGACGGGATGCTCACTTTCAACCTCATTCCGCTATCGGAGGTGGCCGCCGAGTTTAACCGCTACAATCGAACGCAGCTCTCGGTTGATCCATCGGCCGCCGACATACCGATAGGTGGCACCTTCCAGGCATCGAACGTGGATGCATTCGCCCGGCTGCTGCATGATGCCTATGGCCTCAAGACCGAACAGGATGGTGACCGCATAAAAATCTCGACATGACGATGTTACCCTTTGGTGTGGACCGATTGTCGCGCACACAGAGGGGCGAGGGACATGCCCCAAAAGGGGGCATCATGATCCGGACACTGTCAGCAGCACTCGCGACAACCACCTGCCTGGTGGCGGTGGCCACTCCCGCAGCAGCGCAAACGCGGGAATTCAACATCCCGGCCGGATCTCTGAGCGCCGCACTCGACATGTTCGCACGTCAGTCCGGCCGGCAAGTAATATACCGTGGCGACGAGGTTCGTACGGTGCGCTCGGCCGGAGTGCGTGGCGCACTCACCGCAGAAGAAGCACTTAATACCATTCTCGCCAGCACGGGCTTCAAAACTCAGAGGGATTCCTCAGGCGCGTTCGCGGTGGCGAAGGTGGGAAACGCGAAGTCCGCCGATGACTCACCGGTAGCATCTTCTGGCGCGAGTGATCGTGACGGCAATGATATCGTCGTCACGGGTACCCGCCTGCGGGGCGTAAGTGATATTCCCGCACCCACACAAACGATTAACCGTCAAACAATCGAGGCTGCGGGCTACACGCGAACGGAGCAAGTGTTTCGCGATCTGCCCCAGAACCTGAATGAATTCACGACGGGTGCTGCGCTTGGAAGCGGCAACTCAGACGTCTCAAGAGCAAACGGCGAAAATGCACAAGGAATTGATCTCCGTGGCTTAGGTGCGGGCTCAACGCTTGTGCTGTTGAACGGCCGGCGGCTCCCTGGTCTCGTGCAGGGTCGGGTGGCCGACGTTTCGGCCTTTCCGCTCGGAGCCATCGAAAAGGTTGATGTCGTCACGGGAGGCTCGTCCGCCATCTACGGATCAGATGCCGTCGCGGGCGTCGTAAACATCGTCACTCGTAGAGATTTTGCCGGTGCAGAATCTAGTTTGTCTTACGGGATCGGCAAAAATGGGGGGAACAAAGTCGATGTCGGGCAGGTGTTAGGCCTGTCGGGATCCCGTGCAGGGATAATGGTCGCATACGACTACCAACATGATGACCCCTTGAACGTGGTCGACACCGGGGTCACGGTGCCAACAGATGACGGCCTCGTCCTGCACAAGTCGTACATCATCCGGCCCCAGGACCGCCACTCGATCATTGCAAGCGGTCACTTCAATCTCACCGACTCGATAGAACTGTATGCCGATGGTACGTTCTCCGACGACCGTAACACCGACGTTCTGGACTACTCTGATGCATTCAGCAGAACGCTACAGGAAACTCGTTACCATACCCGCGAGTATAACATCGACGCGGGCGTGCGCTTCGATCTTTCGGACGCTTGGAAGCTAGATCTATCTGGGCAATATGGCAGAGATCGCTCCGATATTTCCGGCGATTTTTACTCATATGACGAGACCGGCGCGCTAAGCTTTTCACAGATCGATTCCCTCGAAAAATCGTACTCTAGCGTTTGGGAACTGAGCGGAAATGCAACCGGAACAATTCACGTCATTAATATGGACGTGAAGGCTGCATTTAGCGGGAGTTACCGGCGCGAGAATATCTGCGACGCAGCGACCACATTCGGTGAGGTCTGCGCACCTGGAATGGCTTTCTCATTCGGCGGACGCTCGATTTGGTCAGTGGCCGGCGAGTTGGCTGCACCTCTTATCAAAGATGGGCCGCCCGGGTTGAAGCGCCTCGAGGTGACGGCGGCTGGCCGCTACGATCACTACAGCGATTTCGGGGGCACCTTCAATCCGCAGTTTGGAATCGTGTTTGAGCCGACATCGGACATCAAGTTGAAGGCCGCCTACTCGCGCGCATTTCGCGCGCCGTATCTATTTGACACCGGAACGGCCGCCCTGGTCCAGATTTCCAGCGTTATCGATCCGTTGTCCGCCTCTGGGAAGTCCCCAGTGCTGGTCGCGAACGGTGGTAACCCGAATCTTGGCCCCGAAAAGGCTGACACCTTTACCGCCACTGTCGAGATTCATCCATCCGCGGCACCCGGGCTAGGAATCTCGTTCTCTTATTTCGACATAAATTATCGCGGCCGAATTGGGGCGCCCGCATCAAGTAGCGAAGTTCCTATCGTCTTGCGGAACCGAAACATATATTCTCCAATTCTGACAGAAAGCCCGACACAGGCCCAAGTGTTGGCGGTCGCGGAAAGCGACACAGATGGATTCATACTCAATCGCACGGGCCTCCCATGGGATGGAAATGTCCAGCACCTGCTATCGGCGTTCCCGAATTTGATAATCCTCGACAACAGGTCTCAAAATATAAGCAAGGAGTTCATGAACGGGCTCGATTTCAATGCAAACTGGACGCTCCGGGCTGGCGGCAGCGTGCTAACCTTGGGGGCAAATGGAACGCTGATCTTTAAATATAAGAGGACCGTGTTCTCCGGTGCGCCTAGCTTATCTCGGCTTAACGTCGTTGGCGCTCCGGTTGACCTCCGTGTCCGCGGAAATCTCGGCTGGGAGCGTGGGCCACTCTTGATTAGCGCCTTTTTAAATTACACGCCGTCTTATCAGGATAATATAAGCGTGCCAGCGGGTCGGATTGGCTCATGGACTACATTCGACCTTAATGCACGGCTTTCCGGAAAGCGCGTCTTCGCGAACACGGCGCTAAGTGGTCTCGATCTGAACGTGTCTGTTTCGAACCTATTCGATAAGAAGCCACCGTTCTTTGGCGGTAATAGCTCCTTTGCGTTGGGATACGATCCCGTAAACTCCAACGCAATTGGGCGATACGTTACAATTGGCGCTCGATATCGGTGGTAACTGACCCTCGTTAGCCGGAACATCATAGTGTCTTATCTTGCGTTTTTGGCCTCGGCCATTGCAATGGGCGGATTGATCGCTGGAGATCGACCTCCAGCACCAGTCCCCAACGGAAGTCGGCCCGAGCGACGGCTCAGCGCTGCGGATGTAGTCCGCCTCGCTGAATTCGGGATTCCGGACAGACTAGACTGGACTGCGAACACGGAAGTGCCGGCGCTTTTGTCACCCGACGGCAAGAGTGCGTTGGTGATAATCAGGCGTGGCGACCCGTCGGCGCGAGCCCAGGTCGGAACCCTTTTGTTGATCCGGTTGACGGATCGTGGCGACAGACCGACAATCAAAGAAATCGCAACCTTGGTGTCTCGGACGAACGATCAGCCGATCGCGCTGCCGAAGTGGATGGCTGATAATGATACGTTCTACTTCGCCGGAAAGAGTGGTGACCGGACCGCTATATTTCGGGGGAGCGCTTCTGCCGGTAATTCTGCCATGGTCGAGTCCGCTGAGAGCGAGCACCTATTTTGGTATGACGTGAGTACGAACGGCGAGTGGTTGGCGACGATCAGTAGCAAGGACAACTCGGTGGGAGCTAAGGACACTCCCTGCGACGTGGACGGTTGCTTAATCACGGGAACGACGTTCACAATTGGACGCTCACCTGCCGTCGCGCCAAGGTCGGTGACAATCCGGCATCTCGTTCCAGGTGGGATGGGTCGCAGCGTCAAATGGGGCATTGATGCGCCCGGGATCGGTCCCTGTTATGCTGAGCTTTCTGGTGGAGTATCTCCCGATGGCGCATTCGGTATTCGCGAGTGTAAGATCGAAGATCCGCCGCTCTGGTGGGCGAAATATGACCGTATAGATCCGAAGATCGGTCAGCGCGTCATGCAGCGGAGTACGTCTTACATACACGAATTGTTTCTTACCGATTTCAGCACAAGTAATACCGTCCCGCTAACAGGCACGCCGAGATTATGGGCCGGCTACTCAAAACCGATCTGGATCGATGGCGGTCGAAACCTCATCCTTGCTGGAGCATTTGAAGCGCCGAAGCCTGAGGGCGGAATCGCCGAGGTAGCCTTTACAAATGCTGGCATTCTTTTGGTCAATCCCAGGTCAGGCCAAGCCTCACGTATCGCTACAATAGATGCAGATTGGGGGGCCATCTCCGAGGCAAAGTGGATAGATTCCAACCAACTGCTATTGGTCTCGTTTCACCGCCAAGACGGCGACACGACGCGCTGCTGGCACCGTGCAGGCAACGAATGGACAACTTCCCGCTGTCCGGCGGATGCCCCGCTCATGCGCTTCCGTGTGCTACAGTCGTTGAACCAGCGCCCGCTTTTTCAATTCTCATTCCAGGGCGGCCCCTTCAGGACACTCATCGACCCGAATAAATGGCTAGATGACTTCGATATCGGGATTGTGAAGCCCGTCTCCTGGACGTTGCCAAACGGGCTAAAATGGACCGGTCACATCTACTATCCGCCAAATTATCAGCCCGGAACGCGTTATCCGTTGGTTATGCTCACCGGTGGTGTGAGCAGCAATTCCTTTTCGCTCGTTGGGCCCGGTCGTAACTTCGAAGCCCGTCCTTTAGCAGCCCGTGGTTTGATGGTGCTCGATGTCGATGTGGAGGTGTTCGATCGGAGCGGGAGAGAGGTTTGGCCTCTGCTCAGACAGGGTTTCGAATCGGCCATCGATAATTTGGACAGCCTCGGCCTGATTGACCCTCGACGGGTTGGTATCCAGGGGTGGAGTGGAACTGGACCGGCCGTAGGGTACTTCCTTACCCATTCAGATCGCCCGATAGCAGCTGCGGCTCTAACGGAGACCGCCGACTATGGCTGGTGGTTTTACCTGCAGTACGGCGCTAGCTACGGCGGGTCTTTGGACGCGGTATACGGCTCTGCCCCGTTCGGGAGCGGCAAAAAGGCTTGGTTAGAGGACGCGCCGACGTTCAACTTGGATCGCGTGGGGGCTCCCGTTCTGATGTGGGAGGCCGGAAATAGTGGGGGGTTATGGGACTGGTACGCGGGCCTGAAGCGTCTCAATTTGCCCGTGGAATATTGGGAAGTCCCTGACGGCGTCCACGACCTAGTCAACGTAGAGCAGAGAATAAAGATGGGAGGCCTTCTGGTCGACTGGTATGACTATTGGCTCAACGGCACCGGCGATGTGAGCGTCGAAAATAGGCGTCGCTGGACTGTGATGCTGCACCAACGCGATCGGGCGGGACAAAGACCTCGCCCGCCTCTGCTGGAATGGAGCAGCAAGGCGGCTCAATAGGGCGGTCCTGCTCAGGGCGCTTGTTCGAAGAAGGCCGTTCTGTCCAATCCATCATACCCACCAGCAGGATAGAGGCACAGGTCGAAGACATGACATCTGTGAGAAATTGGTGGCGACGAGGCGCCGGTATTCTCGTGGGAATCTGCTGGATTTACTCTGCGCGGGCTCAAAACGTTGATCTACGTCCGCACGCCGTTCATACGTTGATCCTCGTCAGGCATGGCGCCTACGACGAGACTGCTCCGGACAATGCAACCGCACCGTTAATACCACTCGGAATCGCCCAGGCCGGGTTGACGGCGGCGCGACTGCAAACTCTATCCGCGCCCGCAAAGATCCTGGTTAGCACTATGACGCGAGCGCGCCAGACCGCGGATGTCCTTGATCAGGTCCTCGGTGTACCCCAGCAACCAACTGACCTGCTGCGTGAATGCTCGCCCCCGTATCAGCGCGCCGAGAGACCTGCCAAGTCGAGCACGGAGAGCGAAGCCGCGGAAGAAGCTCGCTGCGCGGGTGTTCTGGATCGAGCGTTTGCGACCTATTTTCGTACGGTCAGTGAGCCAGAGACCGACGTCCTGGTCTGTCACGGCAATGTCATTCGGTACCTCGTGATGAAAGCCCTGGGTGCTGACACCAGACACTGGCCGCGGTTCACGATCGGCCATGGCAGCCTAACCGAAATACAGGTGCGGCCAGATGGATCTATGGCGATCATCATGGTCGGTGATGTCGGGCACATTCCACCGATCTTGCAGAGTGGGACCGGCAACCTGACGCCCGTACTAGAGCCCGAGATTCGCAGCATTTCTCGAGCCGGGGTCAGGTCGCCGTGACGCAACCCTCCTCAGGAAAATTCAATGTGTGTCGCCTCCGCGAGTGCGTAGCGCCAGACGACTGCCGGGCGTCGATCTCATTGGAGGCGGAGATGTTACCCTTTTGTGTCGGCGGAATGTCGCACATCCAGAAGGGCAAGGAAGTTGCCCTCTGAGGGGGGCATAATGATCCGGACACTGGCAGCAGCACTCGCAACCACCACCTGCCTTGTGGCGCTCTCAGCACCAGCGGCGGCCCAGACGCGCCAATTCGACATCCCAGCGGGTTCGCTCAGGACCGCGCTTGACGCGTTCGCACGCCAGTCCGGCCGGCAAGTCATCTACCGCGGCGACGAGGTCCGTTCGGCGCAGTCGTCTGGGGTGCATGGAGCGCGTACCGCCGAGGAAGCGCTCGATGCTATCCTGACCGGCACAGGTTTCAAGGCGCAGAAGGATTCCTCGGGGGCGTTCGCCGTGGCCAAGGTGGGAAACGGATCCGCCGCCGCTGAAGCGGCGGCGTCAATGAACCAAGTCGTCGCGGCCAATGGTGAGGGAGCCAGTCAAGACATCATCGTCACAGGCACGAATATTCGAGGCGTTGCCCCAACAGGGTCGCCTTACCGCGCTTACACCGGCGCGGAGATTCAAGCGCGGGGTTCCGCGACCGTCAGCGACTTCCTGGCAACGCTTCCTCAGAACTTCAACTCGATCTCTTCCACGACGACCTTCGTTGGTGAATCAGATAATCCCGCAAACGGGTCGGGCGTAAACCTGCACGGACTGGGGTCGAGAACCACTCTCACGCTTCTGGATGGTCATCGACTAGCTGCCTCAGGTTTGGGTGCTGTGACCGATATCTCATCGATCCCCATCGCAGCAATCGAAAGGGTCGACATCCTCTCTGATGGCGCTTCGGCGATTTATGGTTCCGATGCCGTCGCCGGCGTGGCGAACTTCGTTCTAAAAAAAGACTATGATGGCGCTGAGACCAGGGTTCGCATTGGAAGCCGCGCTGGCAGTTCCTCAACGCAATTGGTCGCTAGTCAAGCGCTCGGAAAAACGTGGCAAGGTGGCTCAGGATTAATCACCGTAAATTACCAAGACACGACTGCTTTGAAAGCCGGTGATCGTTCCTATGCGTCGGGCGTCGGACCGGACTTCGATTTGGACCCGAGCCATCGTTCGCTCACTCTCCTGGCCGCCGGGCGCCAAGCAGTGACGGACGATCTCGAGCTATCAGCGGACATTTACTTTTCGCATGGTAATTCCCGGTCGGTCTATTCTGTGCCCGCGATCGATTATCAGACCCGTTTGAATGCACGGATCAATCAATTCGATGCGAATGTGGGCGCGACCTACAGTTTCGGTCGCGGGTGGGAAGCCACGCTCGAACTGGCGCGGGCTGAGAACAAGGTCGCGCAGCACGATTTGATCTCAGAGAATGTTGACAGAACGAATGCGCATTTGACCGATGCCACATTCAAACTCGACGGCATCCTTTTCCATCTTCCCGCAGGGCCCGTTCGCCTGGCAATCGGCTATGATGGAAGGTGGGAAAAAACCGCAAGAGATAACCCATCGTTCGCTGCAGCAGGACTTGTCGACGCTCCGCTCACCCGAAACGTACATGCCGCCTTCGCTGAGGCGAATATTCCCATTATCGCCTCAGACCTGCCGCTTCTGAAACGACTGACCGTTTCGATCGCGGGCCGTTATGAACGCTATTCGGACTTCGGCAGCACCTTCAATCCAAAGTTTGGAGCGCAATGGGATCTCAGTTCGGAGATCGCACTCAGAGCCTCTTACGGAACATCGTTTTCCGTAGCGCGATTCGCCGACACACAGACGTCGTTCAACTACGGGTATATCACTGGTCTTCAGTCGCCCGGCTGTCCTTCCACGGGGTGCCTGGTTCTGGAGGAAGGAGGTTACCAGTCCGGCTACAAACCGGAGCGATCGAAGAGCTTCACAACCGGGTTCGATATCAAACCGCAGCTACTTCCGGGCGCCCTGCTCAGGCTGAGCTATTATCACATCGATTACAGGGATAGGATTGCGGACCTACCGAGTGATCAGTTTATCCTGGATAATATTTCCTCATTTTCAACGATCTCAGTAAGCAGGCCAAGCTCCCAGTTCATCTCGGACACGATATCGCGACTTTCGCTGAACCCCCAAGGGGTGATCAACACCGTCGGCGATTATGATCCTGCAGGGTTCGACTATTATCTTAACCTGCGGCGTACCAATCTCGCTAGAAGCATTACAAGCGGGTTGGATGTGAGTCTATCCTACGCGAAGACCTTGGGGAAGGTGAGCCTGACCGCGTCGGTAGATGCGAACTACATTATAGGCTTCCGAAACAGGCTAACGTCTGCATCAGTCTGGACAACGGGGATCAATCGCGTCGGCTTGCCGAACTCGTTCAGAATAACGGGGTCATTCGGTTTGGCCGCCCCGACCTATTCCATCAATGCGCTCGTACGGCATGTCGGAGGTTATGAAAATGATGCCGTTGCGCCGGTAGCATCGATCCACAATTGGACAACGGCCGATCTGCGCGCCGCACTGGAACTGGGTCGAGTTTTGCGCGAGAAGCCCCAAGGCCTCGAACTTTCTCTGACGGTTCAGAATATCCTGAACAAGAAGCCGCCGGCCGTCGGGATTCCGGTGTTCTCCATCGGATATGATCCCACCAATGCCGACCCGTTCGGAAGGGTCGTCTCTGTCGAGGTGGTGAAGCGCTGGTAGGCGCTTGCGGCCCGTCATAGGTGGCCAACTTGGCCCGCGTCATTGTCGAGCGCAGGCCATTCCTCCTCCAGAATTCGAGCCATCCGGCGGCGTCCCGACGAACTTGATCAATTTACAGTGAGGAGCGCCATGAAGGCCTGCATCCCTTTCATGATATTCGCGAGCTCGGCCGCTTCGCTTGCCGCGGAATCGCCCTCCGCGCCCCTGAAGAAGCTTACCGTCACCGACGAAATTCAAATGCGCACCCTGGAGAACGCGTCAATCGGCAGCACGGAGGAGCCGCTAAGCTTTTCTCCCGACGGGGGCCGATATGTGCTCCGCGTGGCGCAAGACGACATATCGAACAATCGAACCTGCGTCGACTTCTTGACCGGTCGAACCACGAGTCTTCGAGATGCAAAGCCTCTCTTGATCGACCGGCTGTGCACCAGCGGCGGGATAGACCGAAATGTCGGAAGCGTTCCTCCCACGCATCCAGACTACACGGGCGTAAAATGGATCGACAATGACCGGTTCGTTTTTCTGTGGGGAGACGCGAAAGGGGTGAACCAGCTCATGATGGGCGATTCACGCACTCACAGTGTTGAACAGCTGACACATCACGAGACTGCTGTGATCCAATTCGCGATCCTGGGCGGCAAAAACGGGTCACCGCTCCGCATTTTGTACATGGTCTATCCCGAAGGAACACGCGCCCAGTTCGCTCGAGAAATCGCGCAAGGATTTGCTGTCGATAGCAGCGACGCAGTGAACACCATCCTCGCAGGTCAATCGACAACCGGTGATCCTTGGGACCAGTCGGTCCCAATGCTCTTCGACCCCGCCACCAAAACCTCGACGCAGCTCGGATGCGATTTCCGCGAGTGCAAGTCCTACAATCTGGCCGACAATGCGCGCAACGCGAGCCCGAGTGGACAATATCTTGTCGTCCCGACCGTGGGATCCGACGGGACCCAGCTGGAGTGGGCAATCGAAAAGGTCGACCCTGCAACTCGTCGGATCTCGCAAGTCTGGCGTAAGCGGGGCTCATTCTCCAGCCGTTTCGCGCCGATATGGGCGCCGACTGGTGATCGCGTCATCATCGGCCCGGTTGCTGCAGACGAGAGTGATGCCGCAAGATCTTATGTCGAGGTTGATGCCTCGACCTTGCACGTCTCGCGGTTGCCGATCGAAAACGCCGGAAGCGACGATCCGAAATCCGTGGTTCGATCGGTCGGTTGGCGACCCGACGGTGTGCTCGAGCTCGATCGCGGTGGCAGTCTCATCGCATTTCAAAAGCTGGATGGCGAATGGCGACCACTTGCCCAGCCTCCTGCTCCTGAGAAACCAGCGAAGGTGAGCGCCAATGTTCGCGTCAGCATCAGCCAGGGGTTGAATTCGCCCCCCATGCTTGTTGGATTCGATTCAAAGTCGAACCGGACCGCATTGCTCTTGGATATCGAACCAAGGCTTCGGGAATATACCCTCGGTCGGGTGAAGGAGGTTGCGCTTCGAGATCGGGAGGGAACGCTGTGGGAAGGAAGGCTCTTCTATCCGGTGGGCTACCGCGCGGGAACCCGCTATCCCATGGTTATAACGATGAGCTCCGCTCCGGAGTCCAGTTCGACATTCTCACTGATCGGCAGTTTTCCGACCCTGGGGCCTCTCTATGCAGCGCAGGCTTTGGCGAACCGCGGAATTGCGGTTCTCAGTCTGAGTGATCAAGGCCGCGAAGGCCATCCCGCGGGCTTAGACGGTTTTGCCTCGACAGCACGCGAGGGGGAAAAGGTCACCAAAGGCTTTGAAGCAGCGGTAGATCACTTCGTACAACTTGGCATCGCCGACCCCGAAAAGATTGGGCTCGCGGGCTTCAGCAGAACGGGATCCTATGTCCAGCAAGCCATTACTCGTTCAAGCTATCGCTTCGCTGCGGCCGTCGCTTCCGACAGCGTTAACCTCGGATATTTGCAAGCCGTGATCATGGGCCAACAGACCGGTGATTTCGCAGCTGTGAATGGCGGTCGACCATTCGGGGCTGGTTTGCAAAAGTGGCTGGCCAACGCCCCGCCATTCAACGCCGACAAGGTCCGTACGCCGCTTAGAATTGAAAGTCTGACCGGGGGAACAGGAGGGCTAATTCTAAACTGGGAGATGTTTGCACAGCTGCGCGCGCTTAACAAACCGGTGGAACTCCTTCTTTCCCCATTGTCCGACAAGGCCATCCACCCGGTACAAATGCCGGTACAGAAACGCTTCTCGCAGGAGGGGACGGTTGACTGGATGGATTTCTGGCTCAACGGACGGGAGGATCCGAACCCGGAGAAAAAGCAGCAATATGAGCGCTGGGAAAGAATGCGCCGGCTAGTCCCATTACGCACTCAGTCGAGCCAGAACTGAATACCGCGCGGGCTCGCCCTTCTTTTTAACTGAACTGTGGGCCGAGCGCCACATAATCCATGTGAGGGCCCAACCGATCGGCCTACCCGTTCTTAGACCCGGTGCATCTTCCCTATTGGCCAAAATAACGCCCGATCCGGACTCGCGATTGACCCCAAGATGGTTGCTCGTGTCCCCCGCCGGTATCTGACGCCGTGAACTGAATTCGCCCAGATTCGAGCCGGCCCGCGAGTGAGTGACTCGAATGCGGGCGGAGGCTCGCATGACCCCGACAAAGCTGCTGATCGACCAGATCCTCGTCGTGTTCGCGATCGTGCTCGCGGGCATCTGGTTCGCGACGCAATGGGCGGCGGCTAAACTCGCCTACCAGCCCGAACTCGGCGTCCCGTGGACGGTGGTCGATGGCATCCCCGTCTACCGGCCCTGGGCAATCTTTCTGTGGTGGTATCATTTCGACGCATACGCGCCGCATGTCTTCGATCGCGCCGGCGCGATCGCCGGCATCAGCGGATTCGTCGGATGCGCCGCGGCGGTTGCTGGCTCGCTGTGGCGAGCGCGTCAGCACCGTAACGTCACGACCTATGGTTCGGCGCATTGGGCTTCGCTTCAGGAAGCCAGGGCCGCCGGCCTTTTCGGCCAAAGCGGCGTCTTTCTCGGCCGCCTGAGCGATCGCGATCTCCGGCACGACGGCCCCGAGCATGTCATGGCGTTCGCGCCTACCCGCTCGGGCAAGGGCGTCGGCCTGGTCGTGCCGACGCTGCTCGGATGGTCTGGCTCTACCGTCATCCACGACATCAAGGGCGAGAACTGGCAGCTGACCGCCGGCTGGCGCGCCAGGTTCTCGCATTGCCTGCTGTTCAATCCGACCGACCCCCGATCCGCGCGCTACAATCCGCTGCTAGAAGTTCGTCGCGGCGCGAACGAGGTCCGCGACTGCCAGAACATCGCCGACGTTCTGGTCGACCCGGAAGGAGCGCTCGAGCGGCGGTCGCACTGGGAGAAGACCAGCCATTCGTTGCTGGTCGGCGCGATCCTGCACGTGCTCTACGCCGAGGAGGAGAAGACGCTCGCGCGCGTCGCGACATTCCTGTCCGACCCGCAGCGCTCGTTCGCGGCGACGCTCCGGCGGATGATGACCACCAATCATCTCGGCAGCGACGAGGCGCCGGTCGTCCACCCGGTGGTCGCCTCGGCAGCGCGCGAACTGCTCAACAAGAGCGAGAATGAGCGCTCGGGTGTGCTGTCCACGGCGATGTCGTTCCTCGGGCTCTATCGCGATCCGACAGTCGCCGCCGTCAGCTCAAGCTGCGACTGGCGGATCGCCGATCTGGTCGAGGCGCCGCACCCGGTCTCTCTCTACCTCGTCGTGCCGCCGTCCGACATCAGCCGGACGAAGCCGCTCATCCGGCTGATCCTCAACCAGATCGGCCGCCGGCTGACCGAGAAGCTGCACGCCGCCGGGCAAGACGCAGCACCGGCCACGAGGCGGCACCGCCTGCTGATGATGCTCGACGAGTTCCCTGCACTCGGCCGCCTGGACTTCTTCGAGACCAGCCTTGCCTTCCTCGCCGGCTATGGCGTGCGCGCCTTCCTGATCGCGCAGAGCCTCAACCAGATCGAGAAGGCCTATGGCGAGCACAACGCCATCCTCGACAACTGCCATGTCCGGATCGCGTTCGCGACCAATGACGAACGCACCGCCAAGCGCATCTCCGACGCGCTCGGCACCGCGACCGAGCAGCGCGCGATGCGCAACTATGCCGGGCACCGGCTCGCCCCCTGGCTCGCCCATGTCATGGTCAGCCGGCAGGAGACCGCGCGCGCGCTACTGACGCCCGGCGAAGTAATGCAGCTCGCGCCCAGCGACGAACTGGTGCTGGTTTCGGGGCATGCCCCGATCCGCGCGAAGAAGCTGCGCTATTACGAGGACAGGCGGTTCACCGCGCGTGTCCTGCCGGCGCCGTCGCTGGGTTGCGCGGGCTATCAGGATTGTCCCGCTGCCCGCCCCGACGATTGGACGGGCCGGGTACGAGGACAGGATGTGCGGCTCGCCGCCGTGAACGATGTTGACGATCAGGCAGACACGGGCGGGCTCGAGCAGGCGCGGCATCCCGCGCATGAGATCCAGGTGCAGGCTTCGGCGGAGCCCGAGATCGTCGATCCGCTCGGTCTCGGCGAGGACGATGGCGACCTGGCCGCTGAACGCAGGACGATGGATCGCCTGCAGGCGATCGGCGCCGCGCGCACGGTCTACGGGCTCGATGCCGCATCTGCCCGGCCCGACGACCTGCAGCTGGGGTTCTGACCGTGGACAAGGTCCGCCACCAGCTGTTCCTATCGAAACCGCTCTCCGACCGGCTGGAGGCACTCGCCGCTAAACCTGGCGCCAGCAAGTCGGCGATCCTCGAAGATGCGGTCACCGCCTGGCTCAACCGCCGCGGCGCCTCCGAATTGGAGGATCGGTTCGCGATCCGGCTCGACCGGCTGACCCAGGCGATCGGCCGCGTCGATCGCGACGCCTATGTCATCCTCGAAACGCTGGCGCTGTTCATCCGCTTCGAGCTCGCGATCCAGACGCCGCTCGCGGAGAATGACCATGCCGGCCGCGCGCTCGGCGCGAAACGGTTCGAGGCATTCGTCACGCAGGTCGGTCGGCAGGTGTCGACCGGTCGCCGCACACTCTCAGCCACGCCGGAGCCGGACGCGTGAGCGCAAGCCTCGCCTTGGAGCGGCGCCGCCGCATGCTGATCACGGCCCTGGGCGCCGACATCGCAGCGGCCATGCGCGACAGCCGGACCCAGGAGATCATGGTCAACCCCGACGGCGCGCTTCGGCTCGACCGTCTCGGCGAAGGACGCATCGATACGGGCGTCCGGATCGAGCCGGAGCAGGTCGAGCGCATCATTCGTCTCGTTGCAAGTCACGCTCGCGCCGAGATCCACGGCGATCGGCCGATCATCTCTGCGGAACTGCCGCCCCACGCCGAGGGCCGCGCCGGCGAGCGTTTCGAAGGCGTGCTCCCGCCGGTCTCGACGGCCCCCTGCTTCTCGATCCGCAAGCCCGCCGAGCGGCTGTACACGCTCGACGATTATGTCGCCGACGGGATCATGTCGGAGGCGATCGCGGACGCGCTCCGCGCGGCAGTTACCCAGCGCTGCAACATACTCGTTGCTGGCGGGACCAGTTCGGGCAAGACGACCCTTGCCAACGCGCTGCTCGCCGAGATGGCCTGGGTCGATGCGCGCGTCATTCTGATCGAGGACACGCGCGAGCTGCAGTGCCCGCTGCCGGATACCGTCGCGCTGCGCACGCGGCCGGGCGTCACCACGATGACCGACCTGGTGCGCTCGACCATGCGGCTGCGGCCCGACCGCATCATCGTCGGAGAGGTTCGCGGCCCCGAGGCGCTCGACATGCTCAAGGCCTGGAACACAGGCCACCCCGGCGGGATCGCGACCGTCCATGCCAACAGCGCAGTCGCCGCCCTCTATCGCATCGAGCAGCTGGTGCAGGAGGCGGTGGTCACCGTGCCACGGCAACTGATCGCCGAAGCCATCGACATCATCGTGTTCATCGCCGGCCGCGGCACCTCTCGCCGGATCGAGACGATCGCCCGCGTGACCGGGCTCGACCCTGAGGGCCGCTACGCGCTCGCCGACACCTCTCCACCCCCGAAGCCCCAAGGAGCACGACCATGAATATTGTCAGGATTCCCGATCGCCGCACCACGTTCATTGCCGGAGCCATGCTTGGCCTCGGCCAGGTGATCGCCAGCAAGGCGCACGCCGCCGGCACCGGCATGCCGTGGGAGCAGCCGCTCCAGCAGGTGCTCGATTCCGTCCAAGGACCGGTCGCCAAGATCGTCGCGGTGATCATCATCATTGTCACCGGCCTGACCCTCGCGTTCGGCGAGACCGCCGGCGGCTTCCGACGGCTGATCCAGATTATCTTCGGCCTCTCGATCGCGTTCGCGGCTTCGAGCTTCTTCCTCAGCTTCTTCAGCTTCGGCGGCGGAGCGCTGATCGCGTGAGCGAGCATATCGAAGGCTTCGAGGTTCCCATTCACGGGAGCCTCGGAGCGCCGATCCTCCTCGGCGGCGCGCCACGCGGCCTCGCGATCGTCAACGGGACGCTGGCGGCGGCGATCGGCCTCGGCCTCCAGCAATGGATCGCCGGGATCGTCGTCTGGGCGGTCGGACACAGCATCGCCGTCTTCGCGACCCGCCGCGACCCGTCGTTCGCGCCCGTCCTCGTCCGCCATCTCAGACAGAAGGGCTATATCGCATGCTGAGCCTGCGTGAATATCGCCACGCCGCCGATCGCCTGGCCGACCATCTGCCCTGGGCCGCACTGGTGGCGAAAGGCGTGATCCTCAACAAGGATGGCAGCTTCTTGCGCGTGCTCGCTTTCCGGGGTCCCGATCTCGAGAGCGCGACCGAAGCCGAACTGGTGTCCGCCTGCGCACGAGCGAACAATGTCCTCAAGCGCTTCGGCACCGGCTGGGCGCTGTTCTTCGATGCCGAGCGCCGCGAGGCGCTCGGCTATCCGGCGAGCCTCTTTCCCGACCCGGCATCCTGGCTAGTCGACGAGGAACGGCGGGCCCGTTTCGAGGCGGAAGGCGCCCATTTCGAGAGCCGCTACCACCTGACGCTCGTCTGGCTGCCCGCCGCGGATGGCGCCGACGCCGCCGGCCGATCGCTTGTCGATCGGCCCGACGCTGGTGAGGGCCGCGACTGGCGCGGCGCGCTGGCAAGCTTCGTCGCGGAGACGGACCGCGCGCTCGACCTGTTCGCCGCCTTCATGCCCGAGGTGCGGGCGCTCTCGTCGGCCGAGACGCTGACCTATCTCCATGGCGCTGTTTCGAGCCGGCATCACCCGGTCGCCGTGCCCGAGACCCCGATGTACCTCGACGCGTTGCTTGCCGACACGCCGCTTGTCGGCGGCCTCGAGCCGATGCTCGGCTCTCGGCATCTGCGCACGCTCACTGTCGTCGGCTTTCCCAACGCTAGCCGGCCCGGAATCCTTGACGCGCTCAACGAGGCGGACTTCGCCTATCGCTGGGTCACGCGCTTCATCGCCCTCGACAAGACCGACGCGACCAAGCTCCTGACGAAGTTGCGGCGGCAGTGGTTCAACAAGCGCAAGTCGATCACCGCGCTGCTGCGCGAAGTGCTGTACAATCAGCCGGCCCAGCTGCTCGACAGCGATGCCGACAACAAGGTGGCGGATGCAGACCTGGCGCTCCAGACGCTTGGCGGCGACCATGTCGCCTTCGGCTATCTGACCACGACCATCACTGTCAGCGATGAAGACCGCGCGGGCGTTGAAGCCAAGATCCGGCAGGTCGAACGGATCGTCGGCGGCCTTGGCTTCACGACCATCCGCGAGGGCGTCAACGCCGTCGAAGCCTGGCTCTCGTCGATACCCGGCCATGTCTATGCCAACGTCCGCCAGCCGATCGTCCACACGCTGAACCTGGCCCACCTCATGCCGCTGTCAGCGGTCTGGGCGGGTCCCGTCGGCAACGGACATCTCGAAGGGCCACCACTGCTGGTGGCTCAGACCGCCGGATCGACACCGTTCCGGCTCTCCACGCACGTCGGCGACGTCGGCCACATGATGGTCGTCGGGCCGACTGGTGCGGGCAAGTCGGTGCTGCTGGCGCTGATCGCGCTGCAGTTTCGCCGCTACCCCGACGCGCAGGTCTACATCTTCGACAAGGGTCTTTCTGCCCGCGCGGCCGTGCTGGCCATGGGCGGCGCGCACCATGCGCTCGGCGCCGACACCGGATCGGACGCAGCGCTCGCCTTTCAGCCGCTGCTGCGGATCGACGACGCGACCGAGCGGAGCTGGGCGGCGGAATGGATCGCGGCGCTTCTCGACGCCGAGCGCGTAACCGTCACGCCCGAGGTCAAGGATGCGGTCTGGTCGGCGCTTGGCAGCCTGGCGTCGGCACCGCCGCAGGAACGCACGATGACCGGGCTCGCGCTGCTGCTCCAGTCGAACGCGCTCCGCACCGCGATCCAGCCATATACGCTGGACGGCCCGCACGGCCGGCTGCTCGACGCCAGCGAAAGCGGATTGGCCTTCGCCGACGTCCAGTGCTTCGAGACCGAAGCGCTGCTCGGCCAGTCGAGCGTCGTCGCGCCGGTCCTGACCTATCTGTTCCATCGGCTCGAGGAGCGCTTCGGCGGCCGGCCGACATTGTTGATCCTCGACGAGGCTTGGATCTTCCTCGACCATCCGCTGTTCGCCGCGCGCATCCGCGAATGGCTGAAGACACTGCGCAAGAAGAACGTCGCGGTGCTGTTCGCGACCCAGAGTCTCGCGGACATCGCATCGAGCAGCATCGCGCCCGCGATCATCGAAAGCTGCCCGCAGCGCATCCTGCTCCCCAATGATCGCGCGATCGAGCCCCAGAGCCGCGAGGCCTATGCCCGCTTCGGTCTCAACGATCGCCAGATCGAGCTGATCAGCCGGGCCACGCCCAAGCGGCACTACTACCTCCAATCCGCGCGCGGGAACCGGCTGTTCGAGCTCGGCCTCGGGCCGATCGCGCTCGCGCTCTGCGGCGCCTCCGATCCGGCCAGCCAGCGCCGGATCGAGACGATCCTCGCCGAAGACGACTCCGAAGGCTTTGCTGCCCGCCTCCTGCGCGACGTCGATCTCGGCTGGGCGGCCGACCTTCTCGCCGACTTTCCCGCTCCCCGACCCTCCAGCCCCCAAGGAGAAACCGCATGACGAAGAAGCTCCCCCTCAAGAAATACCTGATGACCGGCGCGCTTGCGATCGCCGCTGCTGGCTCGCTCGTGATGGGCGTCATCACGACGACAACGCCGGCACGGGCGCAATTCACCGTGTTCGACCCCAGCAATTACAGCCAGAACATCCTGACGGCCGCGCGCACGCTCCAGCAGATCAACAACCAGATCCAGATGCTGCAGAATCAGGCGCAGAGCCTGATCAACCAGGCCAGGAACCTGACGACGATCTCGTTCCCCGAGCTGCAGGCGATCACCCAGACAGTCCAGCAGATCGACCAGCTGATGGGACAGGCGCAGGCGATCCAGTTCCGCGTATCCGGACTCGACCAGCAATTCCGGTCGATGTTCCCGACCAGCTTCAACCAGGCGCTTACCAACAACCAGCATGTCGTCGATGCGCGCGCCCGGCTCGATGCGTCGATGGACGCCTACAAGCACACGATGACCGTGCAGGCGCAGGTGGTCGAGAATGTCGCTGCCGACGCGTCGACGCTGAACGGCATCGTCCAGCGCAGCCAAGGCGCGCAAGGTGCGCTCCAGGCGCAGCAGGCAACCAACCAGCTGCTCGCGCTCGTCGCCAAGCAGCAGTTCCAGCTCCAGACGCTGATGGCGGCCCAATACCGGGCCGATGCGATCGAGCGCGCCGATCGCACCCAGGCACAGTCCGATGCGCAGGGCGCGACCAGGAAATTCCTCGGCTCCGGCAACGCCTACACCCCCCAGTAGGCGCAGCCGGCCTGGCATCGGCGGGTCGCCCCCTCCGCCGATGTCGCCGCGGGGCGCGTCGCAGCTCCCCCAGGCGCGCCCCGCGGCATTCCCCCAGATCGTCAGGACACCAGCGACCGTGAACGACCTCAACGTCATCGACCAGTTCATGCAGGCCTTCATCACCTACATCGACAGTGGGTTCGGTCTGCTTGGTGGCGATGTGAGCTTCCTCAGCCGGACGCTGATCGCGCTCGACATCACGCTGGCAGGCCTTTTCTGGGCATTGGGCGGCGAGGACAATGTCCTCGGACGACTGATCCGCAAGATCCTCTACATCGGCGCGTTCGCGTTCATCCTGAACAGCTTCTCGACGTTGGCCGACATCATCTTCCGCTCGTTTGCGCAGGCGGGGCTAACCGCCGGTGGCGGCGGAATGGCCGCGGCCGATCTTCTCAAGCCCGGTCGCCTCGCCGGCACCGGCTTCTCCGCTGCCTGGCCGCTGCTCCAGCAGGCCTCGCAGATGATGGGGTTCACCAGCTTCTTCGACAATTTCCTGACGATCATGGTGCTGCTCATTGCGTGGCTGATCGTCATCCTCGCCTTCTTCATCCTTGCCGTGCAGATGTTCGTGACGATCATCGAGTTCAAATTGAGCTCGCTGGCCGGCTTCATCCTCGTGCCGTTTGCCCTCTGGAACCGGACGAGCTTCCTCGCCGAGCGTGTGCTCGGGCACGTGGTGAGCTCGGGCATCAAGGTGATGGTGCTGGCGGTCATCGTCGGCATCGGCTCCAACTATTTCTCGCAGTTCACCACCGCCCTGCAGGGACAGGAGCCGGATATCGGGCAGGCGCTCAGCCTCGTGCTGGCCAGCCTGGCTCTGTTCGGCCTCGGCATCTTCGCCCCCGGCATTGCTTCCGGTCTCGTCTCCGGCGCGCCGCAGCTCGGTGCCGGCGCCGCGCTGGGCACTACGCTCGGCGCGGGCGGTATCATCGTGCTGGGCGGCGCTGGCGCCGTCGGTGCCGCGCGCGGCCTCGCGGCCGCTGGCCTCGGCGCGGTTCGGGCCGGCACCAGCATGGGATCGGCCGCCGGCACGGCGTACAAGCTGGGCCAGGAAGCGAGCGGGTCGGCATCCATTGGCGCCGGGATGAAGGGCGTCGCGACTGCTGCGTCCAGCGCCGCGCGATCGCGCATGTCCGCCGCCCTTGGCCTTGGCGAGGCGGCCGAGGCCGGCCGGCAAGGTGCCTTCAACGCCGTGGTCGGCCGAACGGGCGCCAGCGGGGCCAGCGGCCCCAGCGGCATCGAAGACGCGCGCGGCATGCCCGGCTGGGCGCGTGCGATGAAGGATCAGGCCTCGGCCCGACATCACCGCCAGGCTGCCATCCACGCCGTCGGCCAGGGCGACCGCGGCGGCGCCGGCGCAACCCCCGACATTAAGGAAAGGGACGACTGATGCTCTTCAAACGTGCCGTGCAACGCTATGGGCGATCGCCCATTCCCGAGACGCCCTTCCAGCGGGCCGGACAACTCTGGGACGGTCGGATCGGCTCCGCGCGCGTCCAGGCCCGCAATTGGCGGCTGATGGCGTTCGGTTGCCTCGGCCTCACCACCGCGCTGTCGGGAGGGCTGCTCTGGCAGTCGCTGCAGAGCCGAGTCGTCCCCTACGTCGTCGAGGTCGACAAGCTCGGCGAGCCGCGCGCCGTGGCTCCCGCGGACGCGGGCTATCACCCGACCGATCCGCAGATCGCCTGGTTCCTCGGCCGGTTCATCACCAGCGTGCGGTCGGTCTCGCTCGATCCGGTGCTCATGCGGCAGGACTGGCTGTCGGCCTACGACTTCACCACCAAGCGCGGCTCTGTCTTCTTGGGCGATTATGCCCGCTCGGCCGATCCCTTCGGCCGTGTCGGCGAGCGAACCGTGTCGGTGCAGGTCACGAGCGTCGTCCGCGCCTCCGATCGGTCCTTTCAGGTCAAGTGGATCGAGACCAGCTATGAGCGCGGCTCGCAGGCCGGATCGGCGCATTGGACCGGTATCTTGACCGTGGTGCTCAAGCCGCCGGCGAGCGCCGATGCACTGCGTCGCAATCCGCTCGGACTCTATGTTGATGCCGTCGACTGGAGCCGCGAGCTTGAGCCGGGGGTGACGGCACCCGCATCGCCATCTCCCGCTGCGCCGGCGGCCCCGGCCCCGGCGCCAAACCTTCCGCTCGGATCGCCACTCGATCCCAACCTCGCTCAGCCCCAGTCACGCCAAGCGGAGAACCGCCAATGAAATCTCCCGTCTTCATCGGCCTGCTCGCCAGCGCCAGCATCGCAGCGGCACAAACCGCGCCCGTCTCCCCGTCGCTTTCAGCTGTACCGCCCCCGGCAGTGGCTGCTCCGGTCGTCATCCAACCCATCCCGCCGGTGACCCCACGGACGACACCGCGCCGGCGTGTGCCGCCATCTCCAGCAGAATTGCACGTCCGCGCCGCCAACCGCGCGGCGACGCTCGAACCTGTCGCCGCCGGCTATATCAATGCGGTCCAGGTCTATCCGTTCAGCGACGGTGCGATCTACCACGTGCTTACGGCACCTGGGCAGGTGACCGACATCGCCCTGCAGCCGGGCGAAGCGCTGGGCGCTGTCGCCGCCGGTGACACCGTCCGCTGGGTGATCGGCGATACGACCAGCGGAAGCGGCGAGGGTAAGCGCACGCATATCCTGGTGAAGCCCTTCTCGGCCGGGCTGGCCACGAACGTCATCGTCACCACCGACAGGCGGACCTACCATATTGCGCTTTCGAGTGCCGAGCGCTCCGCGATGGTTGCCTTGTCGTGGACCTATCCGCAAGACCAGCTGATCGCGCTGAAGGCGACCGAGGATCGTGCCCGCGCTGCGCAGCCGGTCGCGACGGGCCTTTCGGTCGACCAGCTCCATTTCGACTATGTCATCTCCGGCGATCAGCCGGCGTGGCGGCCGTTACGAGCGTTCGATGATGGCCGTCAGACTTACATCGAGTTCCCGGCCAGTCTCGGCACTGGAGAAGCGCCACCGCTGTTCCTTGTCGATGACAAGGGGACGGCGCAACTCGTCAACTACCGGGTTCAGGGGCGCTATTATGTCGTGGATCGGCTGTTTGACACGGCCGAATTGCGGCTTGGTTTGAAGCGCCAGGACGTCGTTCGGATCAGCCGTGCGGGCCAGGCGGATACGCGGCGGAGGGCATCGTGACCGAAGCCACCGCCCAGCCGAGCGCCAAGCTCGATCCCGAGACGCTGGCGATCCGCGCACGACCGCCGCGCGCGATCCGCTTCAAGCGCGGCGCGATCATCGCCATCGCCGCTTGCCTGTCGGTCAGCCTGATTGCCGTCACCTGGATGGCGCTGAAGCCGAGGCTGTTCCAACGCGGGGATACCCAGCAGGAACTGTCGCAGCCGAACCTGCGGCCGACGAGCGACGGCTTGAGCGGCGCGCCGGCTACCTACGGCGACGTGCCGCGCCTGGGTCCGCCGCTTCCCGGAGACCTCGGTAAACCGATCCTCGAACGGCAGCAGCAGCTAGCGACAGCAGTGAATCCGAACGGCCAGCAGCTCCAGCAGGCGGAGGCAGCAGAGCGTGAGCGGCGCCTCGCCGAATTGAAGGCGGCGCGCGAGTCCGGCGTGCTGGTGCAGAACCGTCAGGGTCAATCGACTGCCGAAGCGGCTGTAGTTGCGCCAACGGCAACGCCGGCCAGCGAACCCGGAAAGGTTACACTCGATCCAACAAGCGATCCGAATGCCCAAGGTCGCAAGACGGCATTCGTGGCGGCGCTGAATCCGAACGGCGACGTGAATCCGCACATGCTAACCCCGCTGTCGTCGCCCTATACGCTATCGGCCGGCAGCGTCATCCCGGCGAGCCTTATCACCGGCCTCAACTCCGACCTACCCGGCCTTGTTACCGCTCAGGTGACGCAGAATGTCTTCGACACGGTGACTGGCAAAATCCTACTCGTACCGCAGGGCGCTCGCCTGATTGGCAAATACGACAGCATCGTAGCGTTCGGGCAGAAGCGGGCGCTGATTGTCTGGCAACGGATCATCATGCCGGACGGAAGCTCGTTGCGTATCGACAATGTGCCCGCCACCGATCCTTCGGGCTATGCCGGGCTTGCCGACAAGGTGGACTTTCACACCTGGCAGCTACTGAAAGGCGTCGTGCTCTCGACGCTGCTCGGCGTCAGCTCCGAACTTGCTCTGTCCGGTCAGAGCGACCTCGTCCAGGCGATCCGGATGTCGACGCAGGACAATGTCGCGCGGGCCGGCGACCAGATCACGCAGCGTAATCTCGGCATTCAGCCAACGATCACGATCCGGCCAGGCGCACCTGTCCGACTGGTGGTCAATCGTGACCTAGTCTTCGCGCCGGCCGCGGTGAAGGAGGACTGACATGGCTGATCTGAAGCTCGCGAAACTGCCGGATCGCACACCGGTCAAACTTTCGATCACCATCACGCCCGACCTCCAAGCGGCGCTCGCCGACTATGCGTCGCTCTACGCATCCATCTATGGGGTCGAGGAGCCCGTAGCCGAGCTGGTGCCGGCGATGCTCTCGGCGTTCCTCGAAGGCGATCGCAACTTCGTGCGCGCCCGCGAGGCCAACGCGAGGGCACAGAAATGATTGAGCGGCCATGGGAGCAGAAGATCGAGCCCCTCACGGTGCGTATCGCGACCGCCGTCCGCATCACCGGCCTCAGTCGCTCGCGCATCTACGAACTGATTCAGTCCGGCGAACTCGACACGGTGAAGGTCGGCAGGGCGACGCTGGTGCAATATGCCAGCCTTAAGCAGCTCACGGCGAACCGAGCGGTGCCCGACGTCGGCTGAGGGCAACGCCATCACAAAGGCGCTGTCCCATTCAATCAGGATTATTGTAGCTCAAGGGGAGAGGCCATGGCTCTCCCCCTGCAGGGCGCTAACTCTATGCCGTAGATCGCTTCGCCCCGAACTCGGGCCGGAGGATCTTCCCACCGTCGCGCAGCTGGTCGAGATAGTCCGACCAGCGCTGCATCATGACGACGCGCTCATCCCAATATTCGCCGCGAGCATAGGCGCGCCGGACCTGGTTGGTATCGACATGGGCGAGCTGACGCTCGATCGCATCAGGGTTCCATTCGCCCATCTCGTTGAGCAGGGTCGCGGCCATCGCCCGGAACCCGTGCGCGGTCATCTGGTCCGTCGTGTAGCCGAGCTTGCGCAGGCCTTGGTTCACGGCATTCTCCGACATCGCTTTGCGCGGCTTGCCGAGGCACGGGAACAGGTATTTCCACCAGTGCGTGTGCTCGTGAAGCTCTCTGAGCATCGCGAGCACCTGCCGTGACAGCGGCACCCGGTGCGGCCGTCGCATCTTCATGCGCTCCGCTGGAATGAACCAAATCGCCTCATCGAAATCGATGTCGGTCCATTCCGCCTGCCGCAGCTCGCCCGGACGAAGCAGCACGTGCGGGGAGAGACGCATGGCCATGACGGTGACCTTGTGGCCGCTGTAGCCGTCGATCGCCCGCAGGAGCCCGCCTACTTCGGACGGTCGCGTGATGGCGGCAAAATGCTTGACCTTGGGTACGGCGATCGCGCCGCGCAGGTCGGCCGCGACATCTTTGTCGCAGCGGACAGTCGCCACGCCATAGCGGAACACACGGCTCAGGACGCTGCGCATGCGGCGTGCGCTCTCATAGGCGCCCGTCGCCTCGATCTTGCGGAGGACGGCAAGCACCTCATGCGGCGTGATCTGCGCGATCGGGATGGTGCCGATCAACGGATAGGCTTTGGCGAGCAACCAGCGGATCTTCTCGACGGTCACGGGCGCGAGACCGTCCCGTTCGCATTTGACGAGCCATTCCTTGGCTACGGCCTCGAAGGTGTTGGCAGCGGCGTACTTTGCGGCGATCCGTGCGCGCTTCTTCTCCAGCGCCGGATCAATCCCGTCAGCGATCTTCTTCTTCGCCTCGTCACGCCGCACGCGAGCGTCGGCGAGGCTTATCGTTGGCCATCCGCCGAGGTGAAGGGTCTTCTGCTTGTCCAAGAACCGATATTTGAAGCGCCAGAGCTTCGAGCCGTTGGGCTGTATCTGGAGATGGAGGCCCTGAGAATCGCTCAGGGTCCAAGCCTTCTCCCTCGGCTTGGCGGCATTGATCTGGATGTAAGTCAGCATGGTCGTTTTCCCAGCAAAGCCGGGTCGATCCGAGAGCCCCAAAAAGAGCAACATTTGTGGCTGCTGCTGGTGCTCTTAGCCGGATTTCGCCGGACGGTGTCTGGCGATTCTCGGTCGAAAAATGCTGTGAAACCAGCCGCTTACTGGACGCTGCTGGACGTATCCAGAGCCAGTATTGGTGCCCAGAAGAGGACTCGAACCTCCACGCCCTTGCGAGCGCCAGCACCTGAAGCTGGTGCGTCTACCAATTCCGCCATCTGGGCACGGGGTAGGGGGCGCGCTCTATTGGCGCACCTGCTGGTTGTCAACAGCGACAGCGACGCTTGCGGCACGGCGCGGGGCGCGGCATGGGGAGGCCAGGCATGGTGTCGAGGATCGTCATGAAGGACAAGCTGGTAACGCTGATCGGCGGGGGCGGATTCATCGGCCGCTACGTCGCGCAGGAATTGCTCGCCGCGGGGGCGCGCATTCGCGTGGTCGAGCGCGACCCGCGCCGTGCCTGGTTCCTCAAGCCGCTGGGCGGGCTGGGCCAGACGCAGTTCGTCGCGGCCGACGTGACCAAGCCTGACACGATCGCGCGTGCGGTCACCGGCTCGGACGCCGTGGTTTATCTGGTGGGGACCTGGGGTCCCGATTTCCAGGGCATCCACGTCGCGGGCGTGCGCGCAGCGGCAAAGGCGGCGCGCGAGACTGGAGCGACGGCGTTCCTCCACCTCTCGGCGCTCGGCGCCGATGCCGAGTCGCCGTCGCGTTATTATGCCAGCAAGGCGGCGGGCGAAGCCGCGGCGCGAGACGCTTTTCCCGGTGCGATCGTGGTGCGGCCCTCCGTCGTGTTCGGACCCGAAGACCAATTCCTCAACCGCTTCGCCGGGATGATCAGCCATGCGCCGGGCGTGTTCGGCCGTGCGGCGGTGCCGGTGCTGCGCGCCGACGCCAAGTTCCAGCCGGTCCATGTCGTCGACGTCGCGCGTGCGGTCGTGCAGGCATTGGCGGCGAGCGACGCCCATGCCGGCGCGACGATCGAGGCGACCGGCCCCGAAGTCGTCACGATGCGCGACCTGCTGCGCTGGCTGTCCGAAACCATCGGTCGCGAGGCCGACTTCATCGAATTGCCCGACGTCTTGGGGCAGGCGATCGCTTATGCCGGCTTCCTGCCCGGCGCGCCGATCAAGCTCGACCAGTGGAAAATGCTCAAGACCGATAATGTCGCCAGCGGCACGCTTCCTGGGCTCGACTCGCTCGGCATCGCGCCGACGCCGATGGAAGCGGTCGCATCGTCATGGCTGGTGCAATATCGCAAGGCGGGCCGGTTCGGCCTGCGCGCCAAGGCGGCCTGAACCCACTACCGACATCCGTTCGCGGCAACGCCCGCGTATAGGGAGTATCCCCGTGAACGACGTGATTACCGCCATCATCCTCGGCATTGTCGAGGGCGTGACCGAATTCCTGCCGGTCTCCTCGACCGGCCATTTGATCCTGGCGAGCGCGCTGCTCGGCTATAATTCCGATTATTGGGCGTTGTTCAACATCGTCATTCAGTTGGGGGCGATCCTGGCGATCGTCGTGCTCTATTGGCGGACCTTCTGGGCAGTGCTCCAAGGGCTGTTGCGATTCGACCCGACCTCGATCCGCTTCGTCCGCAACCTGCTCGTCGCGTTTCTGCCAGCTGCGGTGATCGGGGTTGCCTTGCACAAACAGATCGAAAAGCTGCTCGGATCGCCGCTGACCGTCGCGGTCGCGCTGATCGTTGGCGGCATCGCGATCATCGGCATCGAGCGCACGGTCAAGGAGGGTCATGTAAAGGGCGTCGCCGACATCCCACTGCCCAAGGTGATCGGCATCGGCTTCATCCAGTGCCTGGCGATGATCCCGGGAGTCAGCCGGTCAGGCGCGACAATCCTCGGCGCATTGAGTCTGGGAGTCGAACGCCGCACCGCTGCCGAATTCAGCTTCTTTCTCGCTATCCCGACGATGCTCGGCGCGACCGTGCTCGAACTCGTCACCAAGCGGCACGAATTGATGGCGGCGAACAGCGTCGGGTTCGGCCTGATCGCCATCGGCTTCGTCGTCGCGTTCATCGTCGCTCTGCTGGTCGTCAAATGGTTCGTCGGGCTGGTTGGGCGGACCGGGTTCAGCCCGTTCGGCTGGTATCGAATCGCAGTCGGCGCCTTGGCACTGGTATTTCTGCTCAAATAAGACCGTATCGGAACTAAATGAACGATCTTCTCCGCCCGGCGCGACGGAACAACCCAAAATGACGGTTAAATAAGACAGTATAACTGCCGTATCGGACCGAATTTGCGTGACGGACGGAGAGAAACAGGCTAGCGGCCGTTCCGAAGGGAGCGGGCGATGGCCGGTGATATGCTGAAATTCGTGGGTGTAACGCAGGCCTATCCGGCCAAGCGCGACGCCCAGCAGCGCGCGGAAGATTTTCGCGAGATCGCTGATCGCTACGGGGTGCCCGACGCCGAGGAACAGTCGGCGCGCTGCTCGCAATGCGGCGTGCCCTATTGTTCGGTGCACTGCCCATTGCACAACCATATCCCCGATTGGCTGCGCCTGACCGCGGAAGGGCGGCTGCGCGAAGCCTATGAGCTCAGCAACGCCACCTCGACCATGCCGGAAATCTGCGGCCGTATCTGTCCGCAGGACCGACTGTGCGAAGGCAATTGCGTGATCGAATTCACCGGCCATGGCGCGGTGACGATCGGATCGGTCGAGAAATTCATCACCGACACCGCTTGGGAGAATGGCTGGGTCGAACCGATCGTCCCGGGGCCGGCACGCGGCCAGTCGGTCGGCATCATCGGCGCCGGGCCGGCCGGGCTGACCGCGGCCGAGTTGCTGCGCGTCGCCGGATACGACGTCCATATCTATGATCGTCACGACCGCGCGGGCGGGCTGCTGACCTATGGCATCCCCGGCTTCAAGCTCGAAAAGCCGGTAGTGATGCGCCGCGTCGATCGGCTGAAGGCTGCCGGCATCTTGTTCCATGAAGGGTTCGAGGTCGGACGCGAAGCCGGGCTCGAGGAATTGCGGACGCGTCACGACGCCATCCTGGTCGCGACCGGTGTGTACAAGGCGCGTGCGCTCGCGGCGCCGGGTGTCGGCGCGGCCGGCGTGGTCGAGGCGCTTGACTATCTGACCGCGTCGAACCGCAAGAGTTTCGGCGACGCCGTGCCCGATTTCGACAGCGGCGCGCTCGACGCGGCGGGCAAGAACGTGATCGTGGTCGGCGGCGGCGATACGGCGATGGATTGCGTGCGCACCGCGGTGCGCCAGGGCGCGGCGTCGGTCGCGTGCCTTTATCGCCGCGACCGCGCCAACATGCCGGGGTCGCAGCGCGAAGTCGGCAATGCCGAGGAGGAAGGCGTCGAGTTCGTCTGGCTGTCGGCGCCCGAGGCCTTCGGTGGCGGCGACACGGTCGACAGCGTGTCGATCGCGCGGATGCGCCTCGGCGCCCCCGACGCCAGCGGCCGCCGCGCGCCCGAACCCGATGGCGGCGAGAGTGAAGTGCGGCGCGCCGATCTGGTCATCAAGGCGCTCGGGTTCGACGCCGAGGACCTGCCGCGATTGTTCGACGCGCCGGAACTCGGAGTGACGCGCTGGGGCACGTTGTTGGTCGACAATGCCACGTTGATGACCAGCCTGGATGGCGTGTTCGCCGCCGGCGACATCGTCCGCGGCGCAAGCTTGGTGGTGTGGGCGGTGCGCGACGGCCGTGACGTCGCCGGGCATATGGACAAATATTTGCGCGCGAAGGCGGCGAGCGAGAGGAAGGCGGCGTGAAGCGGGTGCTCACGACTCTAGCAGTCTTTGCGCTGGGCAGCGGCAGCGTCGCGCGGGCCGTGACCGAGCCGCCGGCAGCAATTGCGGCGGTATATTTCAACGATACACGGATTAGTCAGATCGGGACTTACCTTCACGGTAATACGGCTGACTGTGTCGCGAAAGGGGAATTGTCTAAACAACAGGCGCGTGAAATCGATGGATCGATCGATCGATATGTCGCCGAGGCCACGAAGCTCGTGCCCGAAATGCAGGCAGATTTTGCAGCGGCGATCCCGCAGCTTCTGTCTACAAAAGAGATGGCCGACTTGCGAGACTTCTTCAATTCGTCGGCAGGGCGCGCGTTTATGGATGCGATAACCAAGCCGACAAGAATCGTGGCGGCTTCACAAATGAGGTTTTGCCAAGCGCAGACGCAGTTGGTGTTCGATCCGAATAATATCGTCGGGGACGCAATAGCGGCGTTGCCGACGCCGGACCGAGATGCCCTTCGGGAATTTGCATCAACGCCGTCCGCAAAAAAAATCTCGTCGATCAATGACGCTGCGGGCGAAACGGACGCGAAATACAAAAATAAGTTCGAACTGGCGGCAACGGCTGCCGGATTGACCAGATGGATCGTCAAATGACCATGACCGACCAACGCGCCCGCCTCGCCGCCGAGGGGATGTATCGCCCTGAATTCGAATCCGATGCCTGCGGCGTCGGCCTCGTCGCCGCGACCGACGGCCAGCCGTCGCGGCGCGTCGTGCAGTCGGCGATCGATGCGCTGAAGGCGGTGTGGCACCGCGGCGCGGTCGATGCCGATGGCAAGACCGGCGATGGCGCCGGCCTTCATGTCGACCTGCCGCACAAATTCTTCGACGAGGCGATCCAGGCCTCCGGGCACAAGGTCGCCGACAATCAGCTCGCGGTCGGCATGATCTTCCTGCCGCGCACCGATCTCGGCGCGCAGGAATCGTGCCGCACGATCGTCGAGAGCGTGATCATCGAGGCGGGCTATTCGATCTATGGCTGGCGCCAGGTGCCGGTCGACGTGTCGGTGATCGGCCGCAAGGCGCAGGAAACGCGCCCCGAGATCGAGCAGATCATGATCGCCGGCCCCTTGCCGGGGACGCAATCGGCCGCGGAATTCGAAAAGGACCTGTATCTGGTCCGCCGCCGGATCGAGAAGCGCGTCATCGCCGCGCAGATCAACGGCTTCTACATCTGCTCGCTGAGCTGCCGCTCGATCGTCTATAAGGGGCTGTTCCTCGCCGAGAGCCTGTCGGTCTTCTACCCCGATCTCCGGGATCCGCGATTCGAAAGCCGCGTCGCGATCTTTCACCAGCGCTACTCGACCAACACCTTTCCGCAATGGTGGCTGGCGCAGCCGTTCCGTTGTCTCGCGCATAATGGCGAGATCAACACGATCCGCGGCAACAAGAACTGGATGCTCAGCCACGAGATCAAGATGGCGGCCAATGCGTTCGGTGAAGCATCGGAAGACATCAAGCCGGTGATCCCGGCGGGAGCATCGGACACTGCCGCGCTCGATGCGGTGTTCGAGGCGATCTGCCGCTCGGGCCGCGACGCGCCGACCGCCAAGCTGATGCTGGTACCGGAGGCGTGGGGGCCGAAGGGCGAGATGCCCAAGAAGCATCTCGACATGTTCAAATATCTCGGCTCGGTGATGGAGCCGTGGGACGGTCCCGCCGCGCTGGCGATGACCGATGGCCGCTGGGCAGTCGCGGGCATGGATCGCAACGCGCTGCGTCCGCTGCGCTATACCCAGACCTCCGACGGGCTACTTATAGTCGGCTCGGAAGCGGGCATGGTCGTCGTGCCCGAGACGATGATCGTCGAAAAGGGCCGGCTCGGGCCGGGCCAGATGATTGCGGTCGACCTCGACGAAGGCCGCCTGCTCCACGACCGCGAGGTCAAGGACCGCATCGCCGACGAGCATGATTATGCCAAGATGGTCGGCGACTTCGTGACGATCGAGGAACTCAAGGCGCCGAAAGGCGAGACGGTCACGCGCTTCGAGCGCGCCGAACTGCTGCGTCGTCAGGTCGCCGCCGGGCAGACGCTCGAGGACATGGAACTGATCCTGTCGCCGATGGTCGAGGGCGCCAAGGAAGCGATCGGGTCGATGGGCGACGATACGCCGCTTGCGGTCATTTCCGACAAGCCGCGGCTGATCAGCCAGTTCTTCAGGCAGAATTTCTCGCAAGTCACCAACCCGCCGATCGATTCCCTGCGTGAGCGGCACGTGATGTCGCTCAAGACGCGGTTCGGCAACCTCGCCAACATCCTCGACACGGGGGTGCGCCAGGATCGCGTGCTGGTGCTGGAAAGCCCGGTGCTGACCGGCGTCGAATGGGCCAAGCTCAAGGCGTATTTCGGCAGCCAGACCGCCGAGATCGACTGCACTTTCCCCTCGGGCGGCGGGCCCGACGCGCTCCGCACCGCGATCCAGCGCATCCGCAACCAGGCCGAGCAGGCGGTGCGCGAGGGCAAGAGCGAGATCTTTCTCTCGGACCGCAATATCGGCCCGGACAAGGTGGCGATCGCCGGCGTGCTGGCGGCGGCGGCAGTGCACACGCACCTCGTGCGGCGCGGCCTCAGGTCCTATTGCTCGGTCAATATCGAGACCGCCGAATGCCTCGACACCCATTATTATGCGGTGCTGATCGGGGTCGGCGCGACCACCGTCTATGCCTATCTGTCCGAAGCGGCGATCGCCGATCGCCATGCGCGAGGGCTGTTCGGCGACCTCGGCCTCGACAAATGCATGGCCAATCACCGCAAGGCGGTCGACGAAGGCCTGCTCAAGATCATGTCGAAGATGGGGATCGCGGTGATCTCCAGCTATCGCGGCGGCTATAATTTCGAAGCGGTCGGCCTGTCGCGCAGCCTGGTCGCCGACCTGTTTCCGGGCATGCCGGCGAAGATTTCGGGCGAGGGCTATGCCTCGCTCCATCTCAATGCCGAACTGCGCCATCAACAGGCGTTCGACACCGGCGTGGCGACGCTGCCGATCGGCGGCTTCTATCGCCAGCGCTATGGCGGCGAGACGCACGCTTATTCGGCGCAGCTGATGCACCTGTTGCAGACCGCGGTCGCGACCGACAGCTATTCGACCTATCAGAAATTCTCGCGCGGGGTCGCCGACCTGCCGCCGGTCTATCTGCGCGATCTGCTGCAGTTCAATTTCCCCGACGAAGGGATCGCGGTCGATCAGGTCGAGCCGATCACCGAGATCCGCAAGCGCTTCGTCACTCCGGGGATGAGCCTGGGCGCGCTGTCGCCCGAAGCGCATGAGACGCTGGCGATCGCGATGAACCGGATCGGCGCCAAGGCGGTGTCGGGAGAGGGTGGCGAGGACAAGCTGCGCTACCAGCCGTACGAAAATGGCGACAACGCCAATTCGGGGGTCAAGCAGATCGCCTCGGGCCGGTTCGGCGTGACGGCGGAATATCTCAACGCCTGCGACGAGATCGAGATCAAGGTCGCGCAGGGCGCCAAGCCCGGCGAGGGCGGGCAATTGCCCGGCTTCAAGGTCACCGAATTCATCGCCAAATTGCGCCACGCCACGCCGGGCGTGACCTTGATCAGCCCGCCGCCGCACCACGACATCTATTCGATCGAGGATCTGGCGCAGCTGATCTACGACCTGAAGCAGATCAATCCGCGTGCGCGGGTGTGCGTGAAGCTGGTCAGCTCGGCCGGGATCGGCACGGTCGCGGCGGGCGTCGCCAAGGCGCATGCCGACGTCATCCTGGTCTCGGGCCATGTCGGCGGCACCGGCGCCTCACCCCAGACCAGCATCAAATATGCGGGCACGCCGTGGGAAATGGGCCTGTCGGAAGTCAACCAGACGCTGACGCTCAACGGCTTGCGCGGCCGCGTGAAGCTGCGCACCGATGGCGGGCTCAAGACCGGGCGCGACATCGTCATCGCCGCGATCCTGGGGGCCGAGGAATTCGGCATCGGCACGCTCAGCCTGGTCGCGATGGGCTGCATCATGGTGCGGCAATGCCATTCGAACACCTGCCCGGTCGGTGTCTGCACGCAGGACGCGAAGCTGCGCGACAAGTTCACCGGCAGCCCGGAAAAGGTCATCAACCTGATGACCTTCATTGCCGAGGAAGTCCGCGACATCCTGGCGCGGCTCGGCGTGCGCAGCCTCGACGAGATCATCGGTCGCACCGAATTCCTGCGCCAGGTCAGCCGCGGCGCCGAGCATCTCGACGATCTCGACCTCAACCCGATCCTGGCCAAGGTCGATGCCGACGAGGACCAGCGCCGCTTCAGCCTGCAGACGTGGCGCAACGAAGTGCCCGACAGCCTGGACGCGCAGATGATCAAGGACGCCGCGCACGTCTTCTCGCGCGGCGAGAAGATGCAGCTGACCTATTCGGTGCGCAACACGCACCGTGCGGTCGGCACGCGGCTGTCGAGCGAGATCACCCGCACCTTCGGCATGGACAAGCTCGCCGACGGACACGTCACCGTGCGGCTGCGCGGCTCGGCCGGGCAGAGCCTGGGCGCCTTCCTGTGCAAGGGCATCACGCTCGAAGTGTTCGGCGACGCCAACGATTATGTCGGGAAGGGCCTCTCGGGCGGCACGATCATCGTCCGCCCGGTCGTCTCATCGCCGCTGGCGAGCCAGGAGAATACGATCATCGGCAACACCGTGCTCTATGGCGCGACCAGCGGACGGTTGTTCGCCGCGGGTCAGGCCGGCGAGCGATTCGCGGTGCGCAACTCGGGCGCGACCGTGGTGGTCGAGGGCTGCGGCGCGAATGGCTGCGAGTACATGACTGGCGGCATCGCCGTGGTGCTCGGCGCGGTCGGGGCCAATTTCGGCGCCGGCATGACCGGCGGCATGGCGTTCGTCTATGATGCCGGCGCCAGCTTCGAACGGCGCGCCAATGGCGACTCGATCGTCTGGCAACGCCTGGCCTCGGCGCATTGGGAAGCGGTGCTCAAGAATCTGATCCGCGCGCATGCCGCGGCGACCGACAGCAATTGGTCGCAAGGGATTCTCGACGATTGGGACCGCGCGCGCGGCAAGTTCTGGCAAGTCGTGCCGAAGGAAATGCTCGAAAGGTTGACGCACGCGCTGGACGATAGCGAGGAACTGCAGGCGGCAGAGTAGCGTTGGGGAAGCGATCGGTGCTATAAGGCGACTCACCGATCGTTTCTCGGATGATGTGCCATGCGTAACTATTTTCTGCTTCCCGTCCTCGCGTTCGCCGCGACTCCGGCGCTTGCGCAAGACCGCGACGCGCCGCCGGGGCCGGCGCCGCAGATGAATGCGCGCGCCGCGGCCAATGCGCTGAACAATCCGATGGTGCAGAACGGCGTCGTCGGGCTGATCGACGCGCTGACCGATGCCGTGATGGAGACTCGAGTCGGACCGATGGCGGCGATCGCGCCCGATTCGAGCATCCGCCCCAACGACACGCTCGACAGTATGGCGGCCCGGCGCAATCCGGATTACCGCAACGAGATCCACCGTAATGCCAAGCAGACGGTGGTGGCGGCCGGCCGCACTGCCGGTGCCGCGGTGGCGATGTCGGACGAACTCAAGGCGACGACTGAGCGCATTCGCCGGGTGCTGGGAGCGACGAACCCTAACTGACGCACTCGGAAGATCGAGTATGGCGACCTGACGGTGTTGCTGTCGGGCTTGTCGAATGGCGGGTATCGGCTACCCTTCTCCAGAATAAGGAGAGGGATCGATGAGGCTCAGCCAACCGCGCGTGGCGCCGCTCGCCGATAGCGAACTCGATGACGAACAGCGCGAGGTGCTCGCGCCTTTTGGCGGGCGCGTACTCAACATCTTCCGCACGATGGCCCGCGCGCCAAAGGCGCTCAAGCGCTTCAACCTGTGGGGCGGGTATATCCTGTCCGACCGCAATTCCTTGGCACCCCGCGAGCGCGAATTGCTCATCCTGCGCACCGGCTGGTTGTGCCGATCGGGCTATGAATGGGTCCAGCATACACGCATCGGGCTCCAATCGGGGCTCAGCCAGGAAGAGATCGAGCGCATCAAAATTGGTCCCGAGGCGCCGGATTGGAGCATGGCCGATGCAGCGTTGCTGCGCGTTGCCGACGATCTGGTGCGCGATTTCTTCGTCAGCGACGCGACCTGGGCAGCGCTTGGCGATTTGAGCGAGCGTCAGCGGATGGATGCGGTGTTCACCGTCGGTCAATATACCCAGGTATCGATGTTCCTGAACAGCTTCGGGGTGCAACTCGACGAGGGGCAAGTGCTCGACGCGGACTTCCCGCGATGACGGGGCGAGTCGCCGGGCGCGTGGCATTAGTGATGGGAGCGGGGCAGACCCGCGGAGCAACGATCGGCAACGGCCGCGCCATCGCTGTCCTGCTGGCGCGCGAAGGGGCGAGCGTGCTGTGCGCCGATCGCGACCTGACGCGTGCCGAGGAGACGGCGGCGGCAATCCGCGAAAGCGGCGGCGATGCCCGCGCGCTCGCCTGCGACGTGACGAGCCGGGCCGACTGCGAAGCGGCAGTGGCGGTCGCTGGACCGCTCGACATCCTGGTCAACAATGTCGGCATCGGCGGCAATGACGGTCCCGCGCACATCATCGCCGAAGACGCGTTCGACCGCATCCTGTCGGTCAATCTGAAGGGTGTGCTCAACGGCATCGCCGCCGCGATTCCCGGGATGCGTGAGCGCAGACGCGGGGCCATCGTCAGCATCTCGTCGCTCGCGGGGATCGCCGGGTGGCAGATGGTCGCCTACGAAACCTCGAAAGCGGCGGTGAACCGGCTGACCCAATCGACCGCGCTGGCCAATGCGAAGTACGGCATCCGCGTCAACGCGGTGGCGCCCGGTCTGATGGACACACCAATGGCGATCGACGGCATCGCGCGCGCCCGCGGGCTCGATCGCGAAGTGGTGCGGGCCGAACGCGCCGCGCGTGTGCCGCTGCTCGCGCAGATGGGCGATGCCTGGGACACCGCCTATGCGACCCTGTTCCTGGTATCCGACGAGGCGAAGTTCATCACCGGCGTGGTGCTGCCGGTCGACGGCGGCATGGGCACGCGGGTCGGCTAGGCTGTCGCGGTTCGTTTCCACAGCATGAAGTGGGACGGCGTGCGCGGTGGTGGCGCCGCGTTGAAGACCAGCAATAGCGGACTGAACAGTACCAAGGCGATCGTCGCCGTGCCGTCGTCCGGACCGATCAGGGCGAGCGCCACGGGCATCGCTATAACCGTAAGCAACGCCAGAATTACGATGATGCGATACAATCCGGGCAGTCCAAACGCATAGGGTCGAATCGCTGCAGGCCGTTCGGCGACCTCGGCGAGCAGGCCGAGCGCTTCATCCATGAAGGCGACGGCGACGCGTATCTGGATTCCGTGCAGCGCGGTCAGGATCGGACCCTGTGCCGAAACATGCCGGCGCCCCAGTGCAAACGCCGGGATGCTGTAGAATTCGAACATCGACAGCATCACCGCCGCTTCGGGCTGGCTCCAGGTGATGGCGACCGTCTCGAACCGGTCATCGATCGAATAGTCTGCCAAGCTATCTTCCCCCGCCCGCCGCCAGCTTATAACAGCGACAGCATGTGGCAACTCCTTCAATTCCCGCTCTGTCCCTTTTCGCGCAAGGTCCGGCTGCTCCTCGGGGAGAAGGGGGTCGGCTATACGTTGGTGCGCGAGAATCCGTGGGAGCGGCGCGACGAGTTCATCGACATGAATCCGGCGGGGCAAACGCCGGTGCTCACCGACGCGCAGCGCGACATCCGGCTGATCGATTCGCTCGTCATCTGCGAATATTTCGAGGAGACCGTCGACAAGGCGCAGATGATCAACGGCACCGCGATCCAGCGCGCCGAGATCCGCCGGCTGGCGACCTGGTTCGACACCTTCTTCTTCCGCGACGTGACCGAGCGGCTGCTCGGCGAGCGCATGCTCAAGCGCATCGTGACCAAGGCGAGCCCCGATGCGCGCGTGTTGCGCGAGGCGATGAAGTCGGCGGTCGAATATCTCGATTACACCGACTATTTGCTCGATCGGCACAATTGGATGGGCGGCGCGACGCTCAGCCTCGCCGATCTGGCGGCGGCGGCGCAGATTTCGGTGGCCGATTATCTTGGCGGAATCGACTGGAAGAACCACGAACAGACCGCGCGCTGGTATGGCGGCATGAAGAGCCGTCCGAGCTTCCGTCCGTTGCTGAGCGAGCGGATGGAGGGGATTCCGGCTTCGCCGCATTATCACGACGTGAATTTCTGATGCACGTTTCCCACGACAGCAATGCGCCCGCGGCCGAGACGATCGGCTTCGACGATTTCCTCAAGGTCGACATCCGCATCGGCACGATCATCGCCGCCGACCCTTTCCCCGAAGCGCGCAAACCGGCGTTCAAGCTGACCATCGATTTCGGCGATCCGATCGGCACCAAGCGCTCGTCGGCGCAGATCACTGAACATTACACGCTGGAGGATTTGATCGGGCGCCAGGTCGCCGCCGTGGTCAATTTCCCGCCACGCCAGATCGGGCCGATGCGTTCGGAAGTGCTGACGCTCGGTTTTCCCGACGTCGACGGCAAGGTCGTGCTGATCGGGCCGAGCGAGCCGGTGCCGAATGGTGGGCGGTTATTTTAGTCGGTATCGCGGCGAACGCTTCCCTTGGGCAACCTGCGCACTTCGGGCCAGTAGCGTTTTTACGGCAAGCTGTCTTTGTTGAGTGGGGTGGTAACTTCAGAGCCCGTCTCCGGATCAATCGATCCCGCGCGGAAAGCCGATGCACGCGACTTCCTGCCGATGCGGCCGACCCGCGCCTTTGCCTTGCGCTGCAAGACTTCACCCAGTGGCCTATCCGGGCTCTTCGTCCACCCGCCGACACGCTCGATGTCATGCGCCAGCGAACTCTCTGCGAGGATCGCGCTCGTCTCGCCGGCTCGTTCGATCACCTTGAGCGCATGGCCGGCCTTGCGCCGAGACTTGCGGCTTTCTCCCGCCTTGCGTGCGGGAATCGCTTTGCGCGCTGCCTTGGGGCTCTCACCATAGGTATTGCGGCGATCGCGGGCGTAGCTGAGAGCCTTCTTTCTGGCGGGGTCACGAAGAGGCTTGTCGTCCTCCATCGACCCTACCCCTCCAAACTCTTCGACGCCTGCTCGAACAGATCCTTCGACAGTCCGGGCGTCGCCAGGATGCGCTCGAGTTCCGCCTTCATTAGCGCCGCCCGCATTTCATCGAACCGCCGCCAGCGTCCCAACGGCGGCAGCAATTTCGCCGCGGTCTGCGGGTTGAGCCGGTCTAGGGCGATCAGATTGTCGGCCAGAAAGCGATAGCCGGCACCGCCCGCGGCGTGGAAGGCGCGCTGGTTGACACTGAACGCGCCGACCAGCGACCGCGCGCGATTGGGATTGGCGAGCGTGAAGTCCGGATGCCGCGCCAGTTCCTCGACCGTCGCCGGCGTGTCGTCGCGCGACGACAGCGCCTGGGTCTGGAACCATTTGTCGAGCACCAGCGCGTCGGTCGAATAGCGATTATAGAAGATATCGAGCGCGGCGATGCGCTTGTCCGACGTGCCGTTGGCGAGCGTGGTCAGCGCGCCCTGGCGGTCGGTCATATTGTCCGCCGTCTCGAACTGCGCGAACGCCAGATCGGCGGCGTCATCGGCGCCCGAGGCGGCGATATAGCCGAGCGCGACGGTGCGCATCCGCCGGTCGGCCTTGGCCGCGGGCGAATAGACGAACGGGGCGCCGGTGCTGGCGTCCGCATAAGCCTGGCGCCAGAGCGGTGCGAGCGTCTTGCCGAGGTCGCGGCGCAGCGCTTCGCGCGCGCGGAACACCGCGTCGGGGTCGACCCGGTCGAGCTGGTCGCCGATGAAACTGTCCGACGGCAGCAGCACCGCTTCGGCGACGAAGGCATGATCGAGCGCCTTATCCTCCAGCGTGCGGCGCACAGCCTCGATCACCGGGCCGTGATCGGCGCGGCCGAGCTGGGTGGCGGTCACCAGCGTGTCGAGCATCAGTTGCTGCATCGCCTCGTAGCGCGCAAACGGGTCGTCGTCGTGCGCCGACAGGAACGCCAGGTCCTGAGCCGAGCGGTCGCTTTCGATAATCACCGGCGCGGCAAAGCCGCGGTTGATCGACAGCACCGGGGCCTCGCTCACACCCTCGAACACGATCTCGCTGTTCGCCTGGTCGAGCAGATAGAGTTGTTCCTCGCCCAGCGCCGCACCGCTCGCGCTGCCGAACAGCTTGAGCTTGAGCGGCAGGACCATCGGCTCCTTGACCGATTGACCGGGGGTCGGCGGCGTGCGCTGGGCGAGGCGCAAGGTGGCGCGGCCCGATCCGGCATCGTGATCGAGCGCGGCGGACACGCGCGGCGTCCCGGCCTGCGAATACCATAAGCGGAACTGGGTGAGGTCGATGTCGCCGCCCTCTTCCATGCAGCGCACGAAATCCTCGCAGGTTGCGGCGGTCCCGTCGAAACGGTCGAAATAGAGGTCGGTGGCGCGGCGGAAACGATCCTTGCCCAGGATCGTCGCCATCATCCGGATCAGCTCAGCGCCCTTGTTGTAGATCGTCGCGGTGTAGAAGTTGGAGATCTCGATATAGCTTTCCGGGCGCACCGGATGCGCCAGCGGGCCGTTATCCTCGGGGAACTGGCTGGCGCGCAGGCCGCGCACGTCCTCGATGCGTTTGACCGCCGCCGATCCCTGGTCGGCCGAGAAGCTCTGGTCGCGGAAAACGGTGAAGCCTTCCTTCAGGCTGAGCTGGAACCAATCGCGGCAGGTGACGCGATTGCCCGACCAATTGTGGAAATATTCGTGCGCGACCACCGCGGCGATCGCGTCGTAATCGTAATCGGTCGCGGTGTCGGGATCGGCCAGGATGTAGCGGCTGTTGAAGATGTTCAGCCCTTTATTCTCCATCGCCCCGAAATTGAAATCGTCGACCGCGACGATGTTGAACACGTCGAGATCATATTCGCGGCCATAGACTTTCTCGTCCCAGGCCATCGCCAGTTGCAGCGCGTCGAGCGCATGCTCGGTCTTGGCCAGATCGCGTTGGCGCACCCAGATGCCGAGCTCGACTTTGCGTCCCGACATGGTGGTGAAGGTCGCGCGATTGGCGGCGAGGTTGCCGGCGACCATCGCGAACAGGTAGCTCGGCTTGGGAAAGGGATCGCGCCATTCGGCCCAATGGCGGGCTACTTTGCCTTCTTCGGGATCGAGATCGCCCGCGGCGATCGGATCGCCATTGGCGAGCAGGATCGGGAAGCGCTTCTTGTCCGCCGTCATCCGCACCGAATAGCGCGCGAGCACGTCGGGCCGGTCGGGGAAGAAGGTGATGCGGCGAAACCCTTCGGCCTCGCATTGCGTGCACAAATTGCCGCCCGAGGCGTACAGTCCCATCAGTTGGGTATTGCGGTCGGGATGGATCTCGACCTCGGTCTCGACGCGGTGCTTGCCGGCGGGGAGGTCGATGACCAGGTCCGATCCGTCAATCCGCCAGTCATTGTGCGGGTTGCCGTCGACGCTGACCGACAGCGGTACTTGCCCGTCGCCGTCGAGCCGGAGCGGGCGATCGTGATCGCCGTTGCGCGTCACGTCCAGCGCCGCTTTGACTCGCGTCGTTGCCGGATCGAGCTCGAAATCGAGCGCGATGTCCGGGACCAGCCAATCGGGCGCGCTGTAATCCTCGCGGCGTGTGACAATCGGGTCGGCATGGGCGGATTGAACGTCGATCATGTGTTTTCGTGCGGTCCTGCGTTATGGCTGTGTCATTCGCACGAGACGCGATTGCCAACCGTTCTCCGCGTGCTACGCCGCGCGACAAGGACAGCCAAGAGGAAAGCCATGTTGAGACTGATCGGCGCGGTCGCGTTGACGCTCGCCGCCGGGACTGCGCTGGCGCAGACCGGGAAGGTCCCGAGCGCCCCGGTCCCGAAAAAGGAGAGCGCCAGGTCGATCAACGAACGGGTCAACGCGCTGCTTCCGGCCGATCAGGCGGCGATGAAAGCCCATGTCATGTTCCTGGCGTCCGATGCGATGCGCGGGCGGGAAGCGGGCAGCCCCGAATTCGATATCGCCGCGCAATATGTCGCGGCGCAATTCTATGCCGCCGGGTTGCGCCCGGGAGGCGATGACGGCGGCTACCTCCAGAAGGTGCCGCTGATCGGCGTCAAACTGGCCGACAAGGGCAATTTCGTCTGGACGCCGCCCGGCGGCCAGCCGCAAACGCTCGTCTTCGGTCAGGATTTCGCGCCATCGTCTAATGCTGCCAAGCCCGAAACCAGCCTGCAGGCACCAATCGTCTTCGTCGGCTACGGCATCGTGGCGCCCGATTACAAACGCGACGATTATCGCGGCGCCGATGTGAAGGGGAAGATCGTCGCCTTCGTCGGCGGCGCGCCGAGCAGATATGACGGCGAAGAAAGAGCCTTCTTCTCGAGCCCGGCGACCAAGGCGCGGATTGCCGCCGAGCATGGTGCGATCGGCGCGGTCCAGATCGAAAGCCCGCGCGGCGGACGCGGCAATGTTCCGGTCGCGACGCTGGCGCGGTCCTGGGATCGCGAGCGGGTGACCTGGTCGAACGGCAGGGCCACCGGCGGCGCGGAAGGCGTGCCGATGCTGGGGACCTTGTCTACGGGTGCTGCTGCGAAGATGTTCGCCGGCGCCAGGATCGGTTGGGACCAGATTCGCAAGGCAGCGGACAGCGACGATGCTGCGTTCAAGCCTGTCGCGCTCAACGGCACCTTGTCGGTCGCGATCAAGACCGAGACGCGACCGATGCCGTCATCGAACGTGATCGGTCTCCTGCCGGGGAGCGACCCCAAACTGAAGGATGAAATCGTCATCCTGTCGGCGCATCTCGATCATATCGGCGTCGGTGCCCCGGACAAGAGCGGCGACACGATCAACAACGGTGCCGAGGACAATGCCATCGGCATCGCCAGCCTGATCGAGGAGGCGAAGCGGTTCGTCTCGTCGGGCAAGCCGCCGCGGCGAACGATCCTGTTCCTGGCGGTGACGGCGGAGGAAAAGGGGCTGATCGGCTCGGACTATTTCGCCAACAATCCCACCGTGCCGCTCAAGTCGATCGTCGCCGACGTCAATCTCGACATGCCGCTGATCACCTATCCGTTCGAGGATATGGTGGTGTTCGGGGCGCAACGCTCGACGCTGGGCCCGATCGTCGAGCGCGCGGCGGGATCGGTCGGCGTGTCGATGTCGCCCGACCCGATGCCGGAACAGGGCATCTTCGTCCGCTCCGACCATTTCCGCTTCGTGCAAAAGGGCATACCCTCGGTCTTCCTGTGGCCGGGTGAGAAGGGGCCGGGCAAGGCGGCCTGGGACGACTTCATGGCCAATCATTACCACCAACCGTCTGACGATCTCTCGCAGCCGCTCGATTGGGCGCAGGGCGTGCGCTTCGTGACGGTCAATTATACGATCGCGCGCGAAATCGCCGATAACGACGAGCGGCCACGCTGGAACAAGGGCGATTATTTCGGCACATATTTCGGCGGGTATGGCGCGAAATAACCTCCTGATTTTCGGGCTGGGCTATGCGGCGAGCGTCGTCGCCGCGCGGCTCGACGGGTGGGAGATCGCCGCGACGGGCAGCGCGGGTAATCTCGACTTCGACGATCGTGACGGCGTGATCGCGGCGATCGATCGCGCGACGCACATCCTGTCCTCGGTGCCGCCCGACGAAGTCGATCCCGTCCTCGCGCGCTACGGCGCGGCGCTGGCGGGTGGCGGCAAGTGGCTCGGCTATCTCTCCTCGACTGGCGTCTATGGCGATGCCGGTGGGGCTTGGGTCGACGAAAGCGCGCCGATCCTGGGGCGACGACAGGCCCGCAACCGCGCGGATGCCGATTGGCTGTCGCTTGGCGCGCGCGTCTTCCGGCTGCCGGGCATCTACGGCCCGGGTCGCTCGCCGCTCGATCGCGTGCGGAGCGGACGGGCACATCGGACCGGAGTTGCCGGGCAAGTGTTCAGCCGCATCCATGTCGACGATCTCGCCACAGGCGTGATCACGGGGTTCGACGCGCCGCCCGGCGCCTATAATCTGGCCGACGACATGCCCATGAGCCAGGACGCGGTGATCGAGTTCGCTGCATTGTTGCTCGGCATCGATCCGCCGCCGATCGTCCCGCTCGACGCGCTGACGCCCGAAGCGCGCGCCTTTCACGCCGAGAACCGCCGCGTTTCCAACCTCAAGGCCAAGCGGATGCTGGGCTGGCGGCCATCATATGCGGATTACCGGTTGGGCCTGCGCGCTCTGGTTTAGCGATTGGGCCTTCTGGCCCGGAGGGCGACGACCAGCCCGAACGCGGCCAGTGCGGCGCCGCCGATCGCCAGGCCCGACCAGCGATAGCCCTCGAACAGGGTCGACAGCATCATCGCGATCACCGGCACGATCACGCTCGAATAGGCCGCCTTGGCCGGGCCGATCGTGCGGATCACCCCGAAATAGAGCGGGAAAGCGAGCGCCGAGGCGAAGACGCCGAGATAGAGCGTACCGATCCAATAGATGGCGCGATGCTCGATGACCGGCGCACCGGTGGTGGCATAGGCGAACATTGCATCGATCGCTGCACCTGCGAGCATTGCGACCGCGACGGTGGTGCCCATCGGATAGCGCGCCGCGGTCGGCGTCGCCTGCATCACGTTGGCGGTCGAGGCGCAGAGGATCGCGCACAGCGTGAACCCGATGCCCGCCAGCACCTGACCCGGTCCATGCGGATCGACTCGTGCCTCGCGCACGAACAGCAGGATGACGCCGGCCATCGCGATTGCCGATCCGATCATCAGCTGGCGGCCGAGCTTCTGGCCGAGGAAGATGCGGCCGAACAGCGCATTTGGGATCAGCAGCATCGCGAACACCACCGACACCAGGCCCGAGGTGACGTGCTGTTCGGCGCGATAGACGAAATTGAAATTGCCGCAGAATTGGAGCAGCCCGAGCAGCACCGCGAAGCCATAGCCGCGCGCGCCCAACCGCCAGCTCTCGCGCTTCCACAGCGCCCAGCCAGCCATGCAGATGCCGGCGATCAGGAAGCGATAGGTCACCGACCAGCTCGGCGGCACCACGCCCAATTGATCGCGGATCACCAGCCAGGTCGATCCCCAGATCAGGGTGACGATGCCGAACGGCACCAGCACGCTGAGCGTGGTCGAGCGGGGCTTGGCTTGGGGCGGCTGGAGCACGATTCCGCTCTACCGCGGTGCGTGGGCGTAACAACCCGGCTTCTGCTTGTCGGATAACAAGGTGAGTCTATGGACGGCCGCCTTTAGCCCTCTCCCGCTCGCGGGAGAGGGTTTCTATGGCAGCGCCGCGATGGCATCGGCCAGCGGGCGGATCGCGTCCTCGGCCTGGTCCCAGCAAGTGACGAGCCGCACTTCGCCCGGCGCCCAGTCGTAGAAGTCGAAGCCCAAGGCGCGCAAACTCGCCGCTTCCGCCGGCGTCGCGCGCAAAAACACCTCGTTCGCCTCGACCGGATAGACCAGCCGATCGCCCGCCGCGCGCGCGAGCAACGCCGCGCCGGCATTGGCCGCACGCGCATTCGCCAGCCACACGTCATTGTCGAGCATCGCCAGGATCTGCGCCGCCAGATAGCGCCCCTTCGATGCGAGCAGCCCGGCGCGCTTGCGGCGATAATGGCTCGCGGCGGCAAGTTCGGGCTTGAAGAACACCAAGGCCTCGGCGGTCATCCCGCCATTCTTGATGAAGCCGAAGCTCAACGCATCGACTCCGGCGCGCCAGGTCAGATCGGCGAGATCGGCGCCCGAATGCACCACGGCATTGGCGAAGCGCGCGCCGTCCATATGGAAGCCGAGCCCGCGCGCCTTGGCGAGATCGCCCAGGGCGGCGACCTCGTCGGGCGTGTAGCTCAGGCCGTATTCGGTCGCGTTGGTGATCGATAAAGCGTGCGCCTGGACCTGGTGCACATCGTTGCGGATAGCGGCGAGCACGCTTTTCACTGCCTCCGGTGTGACCTTCGCGCCCGGCCCATCGGCGAGCAGCAGTTTCGCACCGTGGAGGTAGAAGCCCGGTGCGCCCGCCTCGTCATTGTTGATGTGCGCCTCGCGATGGCAGATCACCGCGCCGTGCGGCTGGCAGAGCGCCGCCAACGCCAGGCAATTCGCCGAGGTGCCCGACGGGGTCCACAGTACCTCGACCGGCGTCCCGAACAGGTCGGAGAAGCGCCCGTTTAGCTGTTTCGACCAGCGATCGCCGTCATAGGCGGTGTCGAGGACATTGGCGGCGGCGATCGCGTCGATCACTGCGGGGCAGGCCGGGGCGGCATTGTCGGAGAAGAAGCGCATGCGGCTCCATCCGCGATGCGGGGGCGTGAGGAAAGAGGGAAATCGTCGTGCTTAAGCCCTCTCCCGCTTGCGGGAGAGGGTTTGGGTGAGGGTCTTCTTTCTTCTTTTTTCGTCGGGCCGGTCAAAGAAGAAAGAAGACCCTCACCCTCCCGCTTCGCGGGCCCCTCCCTCTCCCGCGAGCGGGAGAGGGGAAATAGGGCTAGAGCTTACTGCCCGTCGTCCTCGTTCGGCGGCCGCGGCGGGCGGTCGCCGGGGTCGGGGGCGGGCGACAGGCGCAAGGTGCCGTCGCGCTTGACCTGGAGGTTGACGCCCAGCCCCGAGATATTGCCCTCGACGGGCAGCGGTCCGGTGCCAGGGTCGATCGTCGCGCCGTCCTCATTGCCGTCGATCGCGTTGTCATCGACCGTCGCCGGCACGACCGGTGCCGGCGGCGGGGCAATGCCCAGCGCATTCTGCATGAAATCCTTCCACACCCGCGCCGGAATGCCGCCGCCCGATAGGCCGGCATTGGGGGTATTGTCGTCATTGCCGACCCACACGCCGACGACCAGATCCTTGGCGAAGCCGACGAACAAGGCGTCGCGATTGTCCTGCGTCGTCCCGGTCTTGCCATAGGTCGGGACCGATAGTGCCGCTTGGCGCCCGGTGCCGCCGTCGGTCGAGGACGACAGCAGGTCGAGCATTTCGTCGCGAATATTGCCGCCGAGCGAGCGTGGCCCGCCGACGATGTTCGAATACCACGGCTTGCCCTCGCTCGCCTCGATGCCGCGCGCGCTGACCGGATAGCCGTCCCCGGCGATCGCCGCGAACGCGCTGGTTAGTTCGAGCAGCGAGCCGGTCGAGGTGCCGAGCGCGATCGAC